>Ga0075423_10000484_pt1 | contig 32248 bp, 32 predicted proteins | sample SoiMethybrSBSTD2_FD_80114 | JGI IMG/M metagenome (GOLD analysis project Ga0075423, IMG submission 80114) | Bulk soil microbial communities from a Populus tree surrounding site in Tennessee, USA - Soil MetaG P. TD hybrid SBSTD2 | ecosystem: Environmental > Terrestrial > Soil > Tree plantation...
GTTGGCGAGTCAGGCACCGGTGCCGCCCCTGCCGCCGTCATGAACGCGGTCAACGACGCGCTGCGGCCGTTTGCTGCCCGCGTCACCTCGCAGCCGATCACGCCCGAGACGGTGCTGGTGGCACTCGGCAAGATCTGAGGCACCTCTGCCATGGGAAACCCCATTCTTGTCGAGCTTACGCGCGGCCGGCAGCGCGAGAGCGTGCACACCGGCGCGCTTGCCGTCGCGCGGCCCAACCGAGAACTCGTGGGTTTTATCGGCAACGTCGAGCAACCGATCTTCGCGCGCTCGGCCATCAAACCTTTGCAGGCCCTGCCGCTGCTGGAGACCGGCGCGGCCGACCGCTACGGCTTCGGGCCGCGCGAGCTGGCCATTGCCTGCGCGTCGCATGCGGGCACCCCCGAACACACCACCACGGTCGCCAACATGCTGACGCGGCTGGGCCTCGATGCCATGGCATTGGGGTGTGGCACGCAGGAGCCACTGGATGCGAGCGCTAGCCGTGCGCTTATTCGCGCCGGCCTGGCTGCCACGGCGCTGCATCACAACTGCTCGGGCAAGCACGCCGGGATGCTGGCCACGGCCGCGCACAAGACCGAACCGACCGCCAGCTACTGGCTGCCCGATCACCCCGTGCAAATGCGCATCCTGGGCACGCTCGAAAACATGACGGGCCGTCGGCTCGGCAGCGATGTGCGTGGCATCGACGGCTGCTCGGTGCCGAACTGGGCCGTTCCGCTGGCCGACCTCGCCAGCGCCTTCGCGCGCTTCGTGACGGGTGAAGGCTTGACGCAGGCGCGCCGGCACGCGTGTCAACGACTGGCGGAGGCCTGCTGGGCCGAGCCCAGGCTGGTGGCCGGCCAGGACCGGCTCGATAGCGTGGCCATGGGCAGGCTGCCCGGCAAGGTCCTCATCAAGGCGGGCGCCGAAGGCGTTTACTGCGGCGCCTTTCCAGCAGCGGGCCTCGGCTTCGCGCTCAAGGTCGATGACGGCGGCAAACGCGCGGCCGACCTGGTTGCGGCTAGCCTGCTGCGTCAGTTCTGTCCCGAGGCGACAGACCTCGGCTTGGCGAGACCGCTGCATAACTTCCGTGGCCTGACGGTCGGCGAAATACGCACCGCAGACGCGCTCAAGCGTTTGCTTGGCAGGCTTGGCTGACGCTGCCGCGGCTATCCAACGGGGCTCGGTCGCAAGCCAGCAAAGCCGGCGACAGTGAGGGCTCCAAGACGACGGCTACGACCGCCCGGCCGCAGCAAGCCGGTGCAGACAGGCGCCAAGGATTTCTTGCCCTCCCTCCAGCGCCTGCGCCCAGCTCAGCGGGGAGCTACCGGCGTGGCGCCCTCTCGCGGCGCCCGCGCGTGCCAGGCTGGCCGGAACGTGGATAAAGCCGACGCGGCGGCCAGGGTGGGCGCGCGCCGCTGCCAGCGAATTGTAAAGCGTGGCGTTGCACAAATAACCACCCGCGTCACGCGAAGCAAAGGCCGGAATGCGGCGCGAACGCAAGCGCGCCACGATGTAGCTGACGGGCAGGCTGGCCGCCAGCACGTCCGGCCCGCCGGCGCGCACCTCGAGAGAAGAAGGCAAGGCACCGACCGCGTCGGGGTGGGCAAGGCAGCGGTTTTGCCCGCGGCGCTCGATCTCAAAGCCCCGCGCGCGCGCAGAGACCCCGAAATGCAGGATGAGGTCGGGCCGCAACTCGCCCAGCAGCTCCTCGAGCTGGCGGGGTGCGGCTTGCCATTCGGTCGACAGCAGGCCGGCACTCACCCCGATGCCGTAAAATCGGCGTCGCGCCGCGGCGGCGAGCTCCGGGACCAACGCCATGGTCGCGTTGACGGGTACGCCGGGAAAGGGGGCAAAACCGGTGAGTAGCACGCGCATGGCCATGTCCGCGCTCAAGCCCTCCCAGACCTTATGCAGCGCCGGGCGCTGGCGTCGCCTGCACACCCATTAACGCGGCAAGCTGCTTGGCCGCAAGCGCGGGCGTGAGATGGCCCGCGCGCACCTCGTCTTCGAGCGTCCGCACGCGTGTTTCAAGCTGCCGGTCGGTGCGCAAAGCCTTTTCCAATTGCTCGGCCAGGAGTGCGCGCATCCAATCGACGGCTTGGGCTCCGCGCCGGGCCGCAAACTCACCGCTCGCCTGCAGGATGCGGCGATGCTCCAGGATCCTGCCCCATAGCTCGTCGAGCCCGCGATTGTCGCGGGCGGAGATGGTGATGACGGGCGGCGTCCAATTCGGCGAGGGTGGTGTCAGGATCGCCAGCGCCCCTTGGTAGATCGAGGCGGCTTTCAAGACACGCTCCCGGTTGTCACCGTCGGCCTTGGTGATGGCCAGCATGTCGGCAATTTCAATGATCCCTCGCTTGATACCCTGCAACTCGTCGCCGCCGCCGGCGAGCAGAAGAACAAGAAAGAAATCGACCATCGCGGCGACCGCGATCTCCGATTGGCCGACGCCGACGGTCTCCACCAACACCACATCGAACCCCGCCGCTTCCAACAGCGCCATCGTTTCGCGGGTCTTGCGCGCCACACCACCCAGCGTGCCGGAGGTGGGCGAAGGGCGAATGAAGGCCCGATCGCTTTGCGCCAGGCGCGCCATGCGGGTCTTGTCGGCCAGGATCGAGCCGCCCGATCGCGTCGAGGTGGGGTCGACGGCCAGCACGGCGACACGATGGCCCGCTTCGATCAGATTGACGCCAAGCTGGTCGATGGCGGTGGACTTGCCAGCACCCGGCACGCCGGTGATACCGACACGCATCGCCCCGCCGGTGAGCGGCAATAGGCGCTGCAGCAGCGCATCGGCCAAAGTGGCGTGCTCGAGTTTCGAACTCTCGATCAGCGTGATCGCACGCGCGAGCATGGCGCGGTCGCCGGCACGCACACCGGCGACATAGGCATCAAGCGAGACTTTCTGCGGTTGCCCGGCAATTGACATCGGCAAGCGCTCTCCTGACGAATAGGATCAAGAAAATTCGCCCCGCCCGCAAGCCTGCGCTTGGCCTGCCCGCCGTGCGCGCTAGGGCAGCGCGGCCAGAACGATGGCCGCCAGCACGAGGGCGCCGCCCGCAAGCTTCCAGGCATCGAGCGTTTCGGCGAGCACCAGCGCGGCCGCCGTCAGCGCCGTGACCGGAACGGCAGCCGTCGTCAGCCCCGCCAACCAGGTTTCGACATAGGGCAGTCCGCGATACCACAGCCACAAGCAGAACACGCTGGCGGAGAGAGCATACCAGGTGGCAAGCAGCCACATTGGCGGGGAGACCCCGCCGAGGTCGAAGGGCATCGACAACAACGCCAGCGGCGCGGCGCCGGCCAATCCAACCAAGTTGGCACCCAGCGCCAGCCGCAGCGGCCGATAGGGGGGCGTCAGCCGCTTGCCCAGAAGCACGAAGCTTGCCTCGCAGGCAACTGCGCCGACGACCAGAAGGTTGCCGAGAAGGGTCTCAGTGCCGCGCTCGGTGCCCGCGGCCACCAGCAGCAGGCCGGCAACGGCGAGCCCGATGGCAGCCGCCTGCGGCAGGCGCAAGCGTTCGCGCATGACGGCAAGCCCCAACAGGGCAACCACCGCCGGCAAGGTGGCGGTAATGATGCCGGCATCCGAGGCGGACGTGCGCTTTAAGCCCTCAAACATCAGAGCCGTGAAGCCGATCATGCCGAACAGCGCCATGCACGTGAGGTCGCGAAGTTGCCGGCCGCGTAGCGCTCTGAGCTTGGGGCCCCCCTCGCGATAGACGAGCGGTAGCAGCGCGGCGGTGGACACCAGGAAGCGAAAAAGCATGAACAGGTAGATGGGCACCTCGGCGACGATGATTTTGCCCAACACTACGTTCGCGCCGGTCAAAACCATGGCGGCCGTCAATGACAGCAGCGCCGCAAGTCGGTGCCGGCTCGACGAGGGCTCGGTCATGCGGTTGCCAAATCTCGTTGCCACAGGTGCTGCCGCCGGCGCCTGCCGTTGGGTTTGCTACGATTGCAGCGATGCTGTTGTTTCTCGTAAGCTCTCGGGCGCCAGGTGGAGGAGGAGAGGGGAGGCCATCATGGGCGAGGTTTCGCCGGCAGCCGTCAACATCGCCATTTTGGCTGCGGGCCTGCTTCTCTACGCCCTGATCTGGTACTTGACGAGGGGCTTGCCGCGATTTGCCAAGGTACTGGCGCGCCTGCTGCCACTCGGGCTGGTGCTGCCGGCCATGCTCATTTTGTCGGGCCAGCGTGAGGCCCCGCGCAAGGAGGTGGCGACCGCGCCTGCGCCAGGCGCCGCGCGCCGCGAGTCGGCGCCATCGGGTGGGGCACCGCCGCCCGCGGAACCCAAGTCCTCGGCGGCTCCGCCGCCGGCGCCCGCCGTCCCGCCGCCACCCGTGTCGCAACCCGCACCCCGCTCGCTGCCGAACTCCGCACCTGCGCCGGCCCCTGCCGCTCCAGCGGCATCCGAAAAGGAGGCGACGCGCTCGCTCAGTGGTCCGCCGCCCGGCTCGCCGGCGGCGAGTCAAGGCGACTGGGACGTGGTGCCCGTCTTTTATGGCACTGATCGCGTACGCAAAGATGAGCCCAAGCGCGTCATCTATAGCTCCGAGCGCGCGCGTCGGCTCGAGCTCGGTCACGCCTTGGTGACCGTCCCCAAGACGCATCAAGTTCCCAACATTGAGCGCCCGTTCGCCATCCGCATCCCCTATTTCCAGGTGACCCTTTATGAGGGTGCCGAGGACCCCAAAAGCCATTTCACGATCAAGGAGATGGCGATATTGACGCGCGAGGAGTTCATTGCCAGGGCGCGCGAGCGGGTGAACGGCAGTCGCGCCTTCAAAGATCAGGCCGTGGTGTTTGTGCACGGCTACAACAATTCGTTCGACTATGCGCTCTATCGCACGGCGCAAATGGCCTACGACCTCAAATTCGACGGTGCGGCCTTCCTCTACAGCTGGCCCTCGCTCGGCGACTTCAGCGGTTATGGCTACGATCGCGAAAGCTCGCTGCAGGCGGAGCCCTACCTGCGCCAGTATCTCGAGCTCGTCTTGAAGGAAACGGGGGCCAAACAAGTGAGCGTCATCGCCCACAGCATGGGAAATCTGCCGCTGCTCCAGGTGCTGCGCGACTTGGGTCCGAACTTGCCGCCCGATGTCAGGCTCAATCAGATCATCATGGCGGCCCCTGACGTCGATCGCAACGTGTTCGAGAACATCGCCAGCGATCTGCAAAAGTATGGCCGCGGATTAACGCTTTATGCATCCGCCAACGATCGCGCCATGCAGGCGGCGCGCCGCGTTGCGGGCGGCATCCCGCGTGCCGGCGACGTGCCCCTCGATGGTCCCATCATTATCGAGGGCATCGATACCATCGACGTGACCCAGACCAGCCTCGATTATCTGGCGCTCAACCACTCTATCTATGCGGAAAAATCGGCTCTGCTCAACGATATCGGCTTGCTGTTGCAGACCGGGGAGCGGCCGCCGGACAAGCGCATTCCGATTCTGGAGCTGATCGAATCGGGGCGGGGAAAGTTTTGGCGCTACCCGGCCAGCCGCTAAAACATCGGCCCTGGCGCCGCGGCGGGCTGCTTCGATCGGCAAGCAGGATTTGCTTTACCTTGCCAGCGCATAGTTCCCGGTCGGCGAAGTCTCAATTCGAGCGGGGCCGATCAGGCGCGTCACAGCTTGCCTAGCCTGTTTGCTGCTCCTCTTGCTCGCCGCCCCGTGCCTGTCGGCGGTGTCGGCCCGGGCGCAGGGCGCAACCGATATGGGACTGGCGCCGGGCGCGGATGATGACGACGAGGAGGTCGGCAGCGACAAGGCCGAGCGGGAGGATCCAGCACCCATGCGCGCGGCAGGCGGCGATCCGCTGGGCATGGTGCGCCGGGCCGACGCCGATGGGCTCGACTGGGACGAGGACAGCCGGCCGTGGGCGCCCCATCCCGCACAGCTTGCCCATCCCGACCACGACGTCGTCGTCTGCGAGGCGGGTTGCGACGGCTCGCCAGGCAGCATCGTCTACCGCAGAAAGCGCGAGCGCCGGCCGGAGTGAGACGCTCCCTGCCGGCTTGACCCGGGCCTACCGCCTGTTCGGTGGGCTAAGCGCAGGCCTGCGCGCCTTGCGCTTCAAAGAGCAGGCCGGAGAGGCCTTTGCCGCGGCTCGAGGCAAGATAGAGCGCCAGCGCCGCCATGTCGGGCTCGCTGCGCAGCACGGGCTCCGGCCCCAGGGGGAGCGTCTGGGGCACGATGGCGTTGATGCGAACGGCTTTGCTCGCCCATTCTTCCGCCTGCAGGCGCGTCATGGCAGCAACGGCCGCCTTGATGAGCGAGGCCAGCGCCTGGCTTCTGCCGCGCACGCGCCCGGCCAGGACGGCGACGTTGAGGATGAGGCCTTCCGTCAGGGTCACGGACATGCGATTGGCGGCGATACTCGAATAGATGCAGGCACCCCTCAGCCGATCCGCAACCAAGGCGTCGATCGCACGCATGCTGGCGGCGCCGGCGAAGTCGTTGGGTACAAGCGGCACCAGATTGACGACGACGTCGAGACCGCCGAATGCCTGCACGGCGCGGCGCGCAAAGCGCACGAGACTGTCGCTGTCGGCGCCAACCGGCCCGAAGGCCATGGTTTCGAGCGCGGTCGGTGCGGCAATCTCGGCGACAGCCTCCATGTTCTCGCTCGCCTCGGCGAACTGGAGCACGAGGCGCGTCCTGTGATCGGCAAAGGCGCGGGCGATGTCGATGCCGCACTCGCTGGTAATACCGGTGATGAGAATGCGCTGTTCGGCCAGGTCCGGGTAGGCGGGAGCCGACTGGGCTTCCTCGATGACGCTCATCAACATGCTGGTTTCCTCCCGGAACGCTGTCACATCCGTGCGCATTGGCGTGGTTTCCGCTTCTCACGCCGAATCGGCTAACAACCGCTAAATGCCGACCAGATTCGGGTGAGTGTGTGCCGGAATCCGAACGAACACCCGGCAATGTTAGGGCGGACCGGAGGCAGCGGCAAAAAAACGCAAAAAACAACGCGCCACTCCGGCGCCCAAGCGCCATCCTCGCGCCGCGCGCTAGGCCTCGTGCCTGCCCGCCGGGGTGGGGGGCGGCCCGGCGGCTTGGAGCCGGCCCTGGTCCCTGCTAGAACCCTCGCAGCCATCAGCCTGAAAACCGCGGAGACTGCCATGGCCCCGCTCGACATGAAGCCCAATGAGCTCGAGCCCTATTGGGTCCCTTTCACCGCCAATCGCGCCTTCAAAAAGCGCCCGCGCCTCTTTGCCGGCGCCAAGGGCATGCACTACTTCAAGCCGGATGGCAGCAAAGTCATCGATGCCACGTCTGGGCTGTTTTGCGTCAACGCTGGCCATTGCCGCGCGCCGATCGTGGAAGCCATCCAGGATATGGCGGCGCGCCTGGATTATGCGCCAGCCTTTCAGTACGGCCATCCCAAGGTGTTCGAATTGGCTTCCCGGCTGGCGCTGCTCGCACCCGGCGACCTCGACTACGCATTTTTCTCCAACTCGGGTTCGGAAGCGGTCGATACGGCGCTCAAGATTGCCCTCGGCTACCACAAGGTGAGGGGCGAGGGAGCCCGCACGCGCTTCATTGGCCGCGAGCGCGGCTATCACGGCATCGGTTTTGGCGGCATCTCGGTCGGCGGCATCGTCGCCAACCGCAAGCAGTTCGGCAACATGCTGACGGGGGTCGACCATCTCCCCTCCACCTACGATCGGGCACACCAGGCCTATAGCCGCGGTGAGCCCGAATGGGGCGCCCACCTGGCCGACGAACTGACGCGCCTCATCAATCTGCACGACGCCTCGACCATCGCCGCGGTCATTGTGGAGCCGGTCTCCGGATCGACGGGCATCCTGGCCCCGCCCCAGGGCTATTTGCAAAGGTTGCGCGAGCTCACCGCCCAGCACGGCATTTTGCTCATTTTCGACGAGGTGATCACGGGCTTCGGACGCCTCGGGCAGTGCTTCGCGGCGGAACGCTACGGCGTCGTGCCGGACATGATCACGTTTGCCAAGGGGGTGACCAACGCTGCGGTGCCGATGGCCGGCGTGATGGCGTCGAAGGCAATCTACCAGGCGTTTATGACCGGCGCAGAGCATATGGTGGAGCTGTTCCATGGCTACACTTATTCCGGTCACCCGCTGGCGGCCGCCGCTGGCCTGGCCACGCTCGACATCTACAAGGATGAAGGGCTGTTCGAACGGGCAAGGAGCCTTGAGGCCCCGTTTGCCGATGCCATGATGAGCCTGCGCGGCCATCCTAACGTGGCCGACATCCGCACCGTCGGTCTCTTATGCGGTATCGATCTCGAGCCGATCGCCGGCAAGTCAGGACTGCGCGGCTTCGAGGCGACCGAGCATATGTATCACGACCTTAACATCTATGTGCGCGTCGCCCTCGATACGCTGATCGTCGCGCCGCCGCTGATCTCGAGCGAAGCCGACATCGCCGAGATCCGCGACGGCATCGCCAAGGTCCTGCAAGCCGTAGCTTAGCACCTGCGCGCCGCCCGCCCGAAGCGGCGGCGCCACGCCAGGCCTTGAGCGCTCCTCGTCCTGAAGGCCGGCCTGGGGAAACCTGGTGATAGTCCGGCCAAGCCGGTTGCGCATGCAGCCGCGCCGCAGGAATGCTTAGGCAGCTCGAATCAAAAAAAAGCGGAGCTTGGCTGCACATGGCACAGCAACTCGGCATCCCCGGCCCGCAGTCCCCGCATGGGCGCTTCACCGACGCCTTTGTGATTTTTTCAGTCACCGTGCTGTCGATGGCGCTCGGCGCCTGGTTCTTGCTGCAACTGGGCCTATCGCTGTGGCCGGGAATGGCGGCGGCCTTGACCGTCTATACGGTGCTCCTTTTGTTGCATCTTTTGGTGCGCCGATCGCTGATCGACGCCAGTGCCGGCGAGCCTCGAGATGAAATGCAATGGATCGCGGGCGAGCCCGACCTCGATGCGCCGGCGACCGAGGCACGCAGCGGCCCCTCGTTCGCTCCGTTTGCCAGCACGGGGGCGCCTTCCGAACGCATCGCCTCCGAGCTCGATCATCCCCATACACTGCCCGATGCGAGTGCCGAGATCGCCTTCCACTATCGCCCGCGCGACGCCGGCGGACCGCTCGGGGGAGGTCGCGTTTCGCCGCGCGTGGGCGGCAATCCGAACCCGGCACACGGCTCGGAGGAGGGCTGGCAGGGCGCCGCCGCGCCGTCACCTTCGGAAAAGAATGTCGAGCTCATCCAAGATCTGATCAAAAAGCTCGCCGACGAACTGAGCGATGTTGCCCCGACATCTCAGCCTGCAAGCACGCTGCCGGGCGATGCCGAGGATGCCATGATCGCGCGCTCGCTGGCGGCGCTCGACACGGCGGCCGCCTCGATGCGGGCCGCCGCTGGTGAACCCAGCAGCGAGGCAACCGCAGGCTGGTGGCGGGGTAGCGAGCCGGGGCACAGCGGGGCTGACACCCCGGTGCCGCGCGGCCCGCGTGCGAGCGCGGCTGCGCCACACGCGCCTACGGCGCCGCCCGCACCCAACGCTCAGGTCTCGCGCGCCGCGGAGGCGATTGCCGCCAACCGCATGGAGATCTTGCTCGAACCCATCCAAGCCCTGAACGAAGGACGCGCGCGCCACTTCGAAATCAGCTCGCGCTTTTTGGCGGCCGATGGTGAGCCGATCGAGACCTCCCCGCTTGAGCGCACCGGTCTCGTTCCGCGCATGGATGCCGCCGGCGTCATACGCGCCGCGCGCGTGGCCTTGCGCCTGGGCGAGCGCGGCCGGGAAGGCAATGTCATGACGCGCATCGCCGCAGAATCGCTGACCGATCCAGGCTTCATCGACGCGGTTGTGCAACAGGCAAAAGCCGCCCGCGGCATGGGGCTGATCCTGACGCTGAGCCAGTCCGCCACGCGCGGCCTGACCGACGTTCAAGTCAGCGGCTTGCAGGCGCTGATGACCGCAGGCTGCCGCTTCGGGCTCGAGGACGTGGGCGATCTGAAGATGGATTTTGCCGCCCTGAAAACCGCCGGCTTCGCCTTCGTCAAGCTGGAGGCGCCCGCCTTCCTGGAGGGCCTCCCTGGGGCAGGCGGCCGGGTCGCGGCGTCCGATGTGGGCCGCTTTCTACAGGATTTTGGCTTGACCCTGATCGTCGCCCGCATCGAGGACGATTGGATGCTGGCGCGCATCCTGGGCTTCGGCGTCCAGTTCGGCATCGGCGGCCTGTTCGGTGGACCCAAACTGGTCAAGGCCGAGGTCGTGGGCGAGCCCGCCGCGGCTTGATTGCGCCGGCGCTTGCCGCTAGAGCACGGGGCGCGTGGCGCCTCCGACGAGCGGGGGCGGTCCCTTCGCTCCCGCAGAGGCAACGTGGCCCCATCGCCAGTAATTCCGCTTTAGGGCGCGCATGAGCGGGCCAAGCATCCCTATGCTGTCCTCGATAGGCAGCTTCGCCGATCAGAGCGAGGCGTGGATCGTGGACATCTGGGGTGTGATGCACAATGGCGCGCGCGCCTTCGCGCCCGCGGCAGAGGCCTGCGCCAGGTTCCGCCAGCAGGGCGGCGTCGTCGTGCTGCTGTCGAATGCGCCGCGCCCGTTTACGGCCGTGGTATCGCAGCTCGAGGCGCTTGGCGTGGCGCGCACGGCCTATGATGCCGGCGTCACCTCGGGCGACGTGACGCGCGCGATGATCGCGCCCTGGCAAGGCCGGCCCGTGCTGCACATCGGTCCGGCGCGCGACCAGGGCCTATTCGACGGGTTCGCGCTCGACTTTGCCGACGCCCGCCGCGCCGAGATGATCGTTTGCTCGGGCTTGAACGATGACAGCAAAGAGACACCGCAGCATTATACCGAACTGTTCGAAGGCCTGGTGGCGCGCGGGGTGGCGATGATCTGCGCCAATCCCGACCTCGTGGTCGAGCGCGGTGACAAGCTCGTCTATTGCGCAGGCGCGCTTGCCGCCGAGTATGCCAGGCTCGGCGGCGCCGTCAGCTATGCGGGAAAGCCGCACTGGCCGGTGTATGAACGCGCGCTGGCCGAGATCGATAACCTCAGTGGCCGCCCGATCGCCAGAAACCGGGTGCTCGCCATCGGTGACGGCATCGACACCGACCTATTGGGAGCGCATCGGGCGGGACTGCGCTCGGTGTTCATTGCCAGTGCCGTGCACGTCCCCGAAGGGCTCAGCGGCGCCACGCTCAGCCGTTTGTTCGCGGCGCGTCCATTCACGCCCGTCGCCGCACTCGCCGCGTTGCGGTGGTAGTCACGCCACGGTCAGCACGACCTTGCCGATATGCTCGCCGGCTTCGAGATGGCGGTGCGCATCGGCAGCCTTGAGCAGGGGAAAGGTTGCATCGAGCACCACCCGTACCGTGCCGGAGGCGAGCAAGGGCCAGACCATCTTCTCCAGCGCGGCGGCCAGCGAACCCTTGAAGGCGCGCGAGCGCGGGCGCAGGGTGGAGCCCGTCAGCGTCAGACGTTTCATCATCACGCGCGCGATGTTGATGCTGACGCTGGCGCCACCGAGCACGGCAATCTGCACGATGCGGCCGTCGTCGGCTGCCGCGAGGATGTTGCGCTCGGTGTAGGCACCGGCGACCATGTCGAGGATCAGATCCACACCTTGGCCGCCGGTTGCCTCCTGGCAGGCTTTGACGAAATCCTCGCTGCGATAATTGACGGCCCGGTCGGCCCCGAGCTCGCGGCACGCCTGGCATTTCGCCGCCGAGCCGGCGGTTGCAATCACCTTGGCCCCAAAGGCCTTGGCGAGCTGAATGGCGGTGGTGCCAATCCCACTAGAGCCGCCGTGCACCAAGAACCATTCGCCGGCCGCCAAGCGGCCGCGCTCAAACACATTGGCCCAAACCGTAAAGAAGGTTTCCGGTATGGCTGCGGCCGTGATGAGGTCGTGGCCAGCCGGAATCGGCAAGGCCTGTACATCTTCAACCACGCAGTATTCGGCATAGCCTCCGCCGTTAACGAGGGCGCAAACCTGCTCGCCCGGGCGCCAGCGCGCGACGCCTTCGCCAACCAGCACCACCTCGCCCGCGACCTCGAGGCCCGGCAGCGGCGAAGCGCCCGGCGGCGGCGGGTAGGAGCCTGACCGCTGCGCGAGGTCGGGGCGGTTAACGCCGGCCGCGGCGACTTTCACCAACACCTGCCCGGCGCCCGGCTGAGGTGTTGCTACCACCTTGGGCTTGAGCACGTCCGGGCCACCCGGGGCGCTGATCTCGATCGCCGTCATCGTCTCCGGGGGACAAGCCATGGTTCAGCTCCGCGCAGGATTGGGCATGACGGGCGGCAGAGTGGCCCGGCGCGCGGGGTTGAGACAAGCGCGAACTCGTGCCAGGCTCGAGCTCCCATTTGCGCTTCGAGGTGGCCATGGATTGGGATGAGCTCAAACCGACACCGACAAAGGGCATCACGCTCGGGGAGTCGCTCGCCAACCTATCGATCAGTGAACTGGAGGCGCGCGTCGTGGCGCTCGCGGCCGAGATCGAAAGGGTGCAGGAGAATATCGCGGCCAAAAAGGCGCACGAAGCCGCGGCCGCGGCCGTATTCAAACGCTGAGCCCGCGGGCAAAGAAGTAGCTACAAGCTTTCTCCAACCCCAAGCGCCGCAAAGCCGGCGCGGGCGCGACGTTCGATTTGGGGGCGCCGCTTTACCTTTTGTTATCCAATCAGTTGCATCATCGGGCTATCCAGTTCTCTGGATCCGAGTGGATCCTGTCCACTCCGTTTGACGCCTCCCTGTTAACTCCTGAGCCGCCGCACGGCGGCTCATTTTTCTTATGGATAGGTGTCTTTCCTCATTGGAATGAGCGCGCCGTCGCCACCGATCCGCGCCAGCAGCCCCCAGCGGGAGGCGCGGCCTTGTAAAGGACCCTGCGCGCGGCCGGCGCCACGGCGCTTTCGAATTATGTTCGAGCGCGCCTGGCCGCTTCGGCTTGGCAGAAGATGTGCATAAAGCACGTGTGCGCCACACCACAGTCGCAAATCAAGGCGCATAAACATCCGATGTTAACCGTGGCCTGCCAGGGTAGCGTACGCTAGTATGGTCACTCGTGAGTATCCAGTTGTCCCAAGTTGAGTCATGAGCACCTGTCGCGAATCTGAAAGCGCCGCGCCCAAGACCGGCGTTACCATTTCCTTCGGCGAACGCTTCGCCGCTTCCGATCAGTTCGACGCCATCTTCAAAGAGGGAATGGCCCTTGTCGAACACACGGCGCGCTACCTGGACGGACCGGGACGGCTGGAAGCACGCAAGTTGCGCGGACCGCTCTCGGTTCTCTATGCCACCGAAAGCATGCGGCTGACGACGCGCCTGCTCGAGCTCGCCTCCTGGCTGATGATACGGCGCGCCCTCAAGTCCGGTGAGATCTCGGCCGAGGAGGCGCGCACCAAGCGGCAGCGCGTCAAGCTCAAGGGTCCCGGTCGACCATCCCATGTCAAAGGCTTCCTCGACCTGCCGCTCGGCCTGCAGCAACTCGTCGAGCAGAGCTTCTCCCTCAACGATCGCATTCTCCAACTTGATCGGGCCATGGAACTTGCGCTCGACGCGGCAACCCCCGCCGACAACCCCGTCGGCGCCCAGGTCTCACGCTTGCAGGAAGCCTTCGCCCACACGCGCCGCCGCGCTGGCGCTCGCGAGCCCCGCCCGGCCGTCCTCGACCACAGCCGTTAGTCCAGCGTGCGGAGTTGCTCAGACGGCTGAGGTGCCTCCGCCGTCGGACCCGGGGCCGTCCCCGCGGCCGGCCGCGAAATGATCCCACCCCGTGCCTGTGAGCTCGAGGGTTTCCCCATCGAAGCCCGTGAACGCGACGCCGCTCCCCACCGTCGTGTGGCCGATCAAGGCAATGGCGACACCGGCGGCGGCGGCGGCCGCGCGGAAAGCAGCCTCCTTCGCCGGCGGGATGCTGGCCAAGATCTCATAGTCATCGCCGGCGGCCAGCACCGATTTGTACTGACGGGCATCGGCGTCGACGGCGTTCTGCGCGGCCCCCGACAAGGGCAGATCGGCAAGTTGCACGCGCGCGCCACAACCGCTCGCCTTGCACATGCGGCCTAGATCCTTGGCAAGGCCGTCGGAAAGATCCATCGCCGCCGAGGCGTGGGCGCGCAGCGCGCCGGCGAGCGCCAGCCGCGGCTGCGGCCGGTGGTAGCGCGCGCAAAGGTGCCTCGCCATGGCCGGCGACAAACCCCACGCCGCGGCGCGCGTGGCATCCTTTGCCAATTGCAAGCCGAGCGCTGCGTCACCGAGCGTGCCGGAGACAAAAAGGCTATCGCCGACGCGCGCCGTCGCACGCCGCACCATGCGGCCGCGCGGCACGCTGCCGATCGCGGTAATCGCCACGGTGATAGGACCGGGCCGCCGATCCGTGTCGCCGCCGAGAAGCTGGCAGCCAAAGGCCTCCTGGGCCTGGCGCAGGCCCTCGGCGAACGCCAGCACCCAGCCGCGTCGCGGCGCGCTGGGAAATGACAACGCCAATAGGTAGGCCGAGGGCATCGCGCCCTTCGCGGCGAGATCGGACACATTGACCGCCAACGCCTTCCAGCCGACGTCGGCCGGTGCCGCGTCGGGCAGGAAGTGCACGCCCTCGGCGATCGGGTCGGTCTTCAGCACCAAGTCGGTACCGGACCGCGGCTGCAGGATGGCGCAATCATCCTTGAGCGCAAAGGCACCGGCCGCCCGTGCCAACGGCTCGAACAGGCGCACGACCGCCTCCTCATCCTCAAGGACCTCGTCCGGTTCTGGCTGGTCTGACATGGGCCGCTTCGAACGCTCGCCCCGACAATAAGGCAACTGGCACAATTTGCGACCCGATTGCTGCCTGCGCCAGCGCGCCGGCATGGCGTGCCCGCGTGCGACCAGCCCACGCCTGCCGCGCAGAAACAGGGCTGCGCGTGCCCCCTAAGGGCGGCGGCGTCTTCGAGCACGGCCGCAGCCCGAGCCGGCGGGGCCGAGACCCTTTCCCCGGCGACCCGGCGGGGGAGCGCGGCCCAGCGCAACGGGGGCCCGATGGGCGCCTGCCCCCGCCCATCCGCTGCGGCCGACGTCGGCCCTGGCAGGCTCGCGCCGAGCGGCGCGCAGACCGCCCGGGGAGCCCAAAGCAAGCGCTGCCCCGTGGCAGCCACGACGCCTGGGGAGGCCGTCTCTGTGCGCCGGTGCGGCCGGAATAGAGGGTCGGCCCGGTGGTGTCTTGTTGCAGATGCGAAGCCCATGATATGAGGGCGCCGCGCCGTTCTGGCGCTGCTCGCGAATCGTGAGACGATCGATGACTGCTGCCGCCGGGCGTCCTGAGGCGCCGCACTCGCCATTGTCCCAGCTGCCCCTCGCCGAGGCCGATCGGGAGGTTTTTGCCAGCGCCGAACGTGAGCGCAGGCGCCAGCAGCAGGAAATCGAGCTCATTGCCTCGGAGAACTTCGTGTCGCGCGCCGTGCTCGAAGCGGCCGGCAGCGTGCTCACCAATAAGTACGCCGAAGGCTATCCTGGCAACCGCTACTACGGCGGCTGCCAGTTTGTCGACGAGATCGAGACGCTCGCCATCGAGCGTGCCAAAGCGCTCTTCAAGTGCAATTTCGCCAATGTGCAACCACACTCCGGCAGCACCGCCAACCAAGCCGCGTTCATGGCGATGATGCGACCCGGCGATACCTTCATGGGCCTTAGCCTCGACACCGGAGGGCACTTGACGCACGGCTCGCCGGCCAACCTGTCGGGCAAGTGGTTCCATGTCGTGCCTTACAAGGTCCGCCGACAGGACCACCGCATCGACATGGACGATGTCAGGGAGCTGGCGCGTGCGCACCGCCCGAAGGTCATCGTTGCCGGCGGCAGTGCCTACCCCCGCATCATCGATTTTGCCGCCTTTCGCGCGATCGCCGACGAGGTGGGCGCGCTCTTGATGGTGGACATGGCCCACTTCGCCGGCCTGGTCGCCGGCGGCGCCCATCCAAATCCATTCCCGCATGCGCACGTCGTCACCAGCACCACCCACAAGACGCTGCGCGGCCCGCGCGGGGCCATGATCCTCAGCAATGACGAGGCGCTGGCCAAGAAAATCAATTCCGCGGTTTTCCCGGGCATGCAGGGGGGGCCGTTGATGCATGTCATTGCCGCCAAAGCGGTGGGATTTGCCGAGGCCATGCGCCCCGAGTTCAAGGCCTATGCCCGCGACGTGGTCGAGAATGCCAAGGCGCTCGGGGAAGTGCTGCTGAGCGCCGGCTACGACCTCGTTTCCGGCGGCACCGATACCCATCTCAATCTGGTCGACCTGCGGCCGAAAAAATTGTCGGGCATCGCCGCCGAAAAGGCCCTCGGGCGGGCCCACATTACGGTCAACAAAAATGCCGTGCCGTTCGATCCGGCGAAGCCGCAGGTGACTTCAGGGATTCGCATCGGCTCGCCGGCGGGCACCACGCGTGGCTTCGGCCTGGCGGAGTTTCGCAGCATCGGACGCCTGATGGCGGAGGTTCTGGACGGCCTGGCGGTCAACGGCGAGGCCGGCAATGCGAAGGTGGAGGCGAAGGTCAGGGAGGAAGCGCTGCGGCTGTGCGCGCGCTTCCCGATCTACGATTGACACCTCGTTGGGGGCAAGCCGCAGCGAACCACGGGGGTTCGGCGGGCTAGGCGGGAGCAGGGAACATGCGCTGCCCATATTGCGGTTGCGAGAATACCCAGGTGAAAGATAGTCGCCCCACCGAGGAGAACCAGGCGATCCGCCGCCGCCGCAGCTGCGAGGATTGCGGCGGCCGCTTCACCACGTTCGAGCGCGTGCAATTGCGCGAGATCGTCGTTGCCAAGCGTTCCGGTCGGCGCGTGCCGTTCGATCGGGAGAAGCTGTCGCGATCTGTGGAAGTTGCCCTGCGCAAGCGGCCAATCCAACCCGAGCGCATCGAGCGCATGGTCTCGGGCATCGTTCGCCAAGTCGAAAGCATGGGCGAGCAAGAGATACCCTCCTCCATCATTGGCGAGCTGGTGATGGAGGCGTTGAAGGGGCTCGATCCCGTCGCCTACGTGCGCTTCGCCTCGGTCTATCGGGATTTCCGCGAGGCCTCCGATTTCCAGGAGGTGCTGGGCGAGATCGCCCGCGCACCCGAGACCGACGCGCCAACGTCCGTGCCGGCGGCCGAGGCGCTGGAAAGAAAGCATTGACCGTTGCTTCCCGCTTCTGAGCATGGCGTTGACCGCGCGGCGCAGGATCGCCGCTTCATGGGCGTGGCGCTCGGCCTGGCCAGGCGCGTGTTGGGTACGACCGCGCCCAATCCGGCGGTGGGTGCCGTCATCGTCGATGAGGCTAGCGGGGAGCTGATCGCCCGCGGCTGGACCCAGCCCGGTGGCCGGCCGCACGCGGAAGCACACGTGCTTGAGCGCGCGGGAGCGCAGGCCCGCGGCAGGACCATGTACGTCACGCTAGAACCCTGTTCACACCACGGACGCACCCCGCCGTGCGCCGACGCGATCCGCCGCGCCGGCATTCGGCGCCTGGTCGGCGCGATCGAGGATCCCAACCCGGAGATTTCGGGTAGGGGTTTTGCCAGCCTGCGCCAGGCGGGTGTCGCCGTGGAAACGGGTGTGTGCGCCGAAGCGGCGCGCTGGATGGCGGGCGGGCACATCCTGCGCATGACGCAGGGACGCCCCTTCGTGCAGCTGAAGCTTGCCGTCTCCGCCGACGCATTGATCGCCCCGGGCGACGGGCAGCCGCGTTGGGTGACGAGCCCGTCGGCACGCGCTTACGCCCATCTGCTGCGGGCGCGCGCCGACGCTATTCTGATCGGCCGCCAGACCGTGCAGGATGACGATCCGCAGCTAACCTGCCGCTTGCCCGGCTTGGGCCAGCGCTCGCCCCGGCGCTACGTGCTCGACACCTGGTTTCGCACCCCGGGCGGCAGCAAGCTCGCCAGCACCGCCGATGCGGTGGCCGTCACGCTGATCGGCGCGCTGGAGGCACCGCAGCCGCAATTGCCCGGCAGCGTCGCCACGCGACGAGTGGCGCTGGAGGACGGCAGATTGTCCTTGCGCGCGGTGCTCGACGTGCTCAAAGCGGACGGCATCACTCGGCTGCTGATTGAGGGAGGGCCCCACGTTGCCGGTTCGTTCGTCGCCGCCGACCTGGTCGATGAGGCGATCATTGCGCGCGGCACAGAGACGTTGGGGGCCGCGGGAGTGCGCCCACTGGCGGACCGCGGCCTCGAAGTCTTCGGCGACGAGACCCGCTGGCGGCTCCATTCCGATCGGTACTTAGGCAGCAATCGCATCACCGTCTATCGTGCGCGCGGCCACCTCGCAGCCGGCAGGGACGAATGACCGCGAAATTCCGCTATTACCTGCGCGTGCGCTACCAGGACTGCGACGCCCAGCACGTCGTCTTCAACGCCCGCTACGGCGATTACATTGACCTTGCGTGCTCCGAGTTTTTGCGCGCGGCACTCCCCTCGCCGCGCGACGTGTTCGATGGGACCTTCGAAAGCCAAACGGTGCGCCAAGTGGTGGAATGGAAGGTCCCGGCGCGCTTCGACGATGTGCTGGAGATCTCGGTCTGGGCAAGCCGCATCGGCACCACCTCCTTTACGCTCAGCTTCGAGCTGCGCCGCGCCAGCGATGGCACGCTGCTCGTCACCAGCGAAACGGTGTACGTGCACGTCGATCCCAAAAGCTTCGGCAAGCGTGGCATCGAAGCAAAAATGCGGGCCGCGCTCGAGGCCGGCGCCCGGGGCAAGACCACCGACCACGCCGGCTATCTTGGCTCAGGTTGGCTTGGCTAAAGGCTTGCCGGCCACGAACAAGAGACGGAAGGCTACGCCCTCGCCACCCGCGCCCGAGCGTTGCACGGCTGCATGGCTTTGCACGTTCGCGGATCTTGTGCATGTGTGCTAGCCTCAGGCCATGTTCACGGGCATCATCACCGACGTGGGCGAACTTTTCGCCCGCGAGGACGGCCGCTTTAGAGTTCGCTCGGGCTACCCGGCAGCCAGCATCGCCGTGGGCGCCTCCATCGCCTGCGACGGTGTGTGCTTGACGGCGACAGACGTGCGCCCAGCCGAGACTGGCAGCGTCTTTGCGGCGGATGTATCGAACGAAGCCCTGAGCCGAACCAGCCTGGGGAGTTGGCAACTCGGGCAGAAGATCAATCTTGAGCGGGCCCTCAAGGCGCAAGATGAGTTGGGCGGTCATATTGTCAGCGGTCACGTCGATGGGCTTGCGCGGATTGTTACCGTGACCCCCGACGCACAGTCTCGCCGCTTTCTCTTGGAGGTGCCGGAAACGCTGGCCCACTACATTGCCGTCAAAGGCTCGGTGGCGCTTGACGGCGTGTCGCTCACGGTCAATGAGGTCGTTGGCCGCCGCTTCGGCATCAACGTCATTCCGCATACCTTGACCGCAACGACATTGGGGATCAAAAAACCAGGCGATGCCATGAACCTGGAAGTCGACGTATTAGCCCGCTATGTCGCGAGGGCTTTGGAGTACCGCCGGTGAACGAGGGATTGTCACGCGCCGTTTACGCCGAAGGCAAGGGCTTCCTGTCGCCCACCGCAGAGATTCTCGAGGACTTGCGCAATGGGCGCATGATCATTCTGGTGGACGCCGAGGACCGGGAGAACGAGGGCGACCTCGTCATTCCAGCCCAGATGGCCACCCCCGACGCCATCAACTTCATGGCCAAGCATGGTCGTGGGCTGATCTGCCTGTCGCTGACGCAGCAACGCGCCGGGCAACTGCGCCTCGAATACATGGCACGGCAAAACGAGGCACGGAATCGGACGGCGTTTACCGTCTCCATCGAGGCCCGTGAGGGCATCGCCACGGGCATTTCCGCGCACGATCGCGCCCGCACCATCGCCACGGCGATCGACCCGACCAAGGACCACAAGGACATCGTTTCACCGGGACACGTCTTCCCGTTGATTGCGCGCGAGGGCGGGGTGCTCGTGCGCGCCGGCCACACGGAGGCTTCCGTCGACCTTGCGCGCATGGCCGGGCTGTTTCCGGCGGGCGTGATCTGCGAGATCATGAATGATGACGGCACCATGGCGCGGATGCCGGATCTCGTTGCTTTTGCCCAGCGCCACGGACTGAAGATCGGCACCATCGAGGATCTCATTGGCTACCGCCTGCGCCACGATCGCATCGTACGGCAGGTAGCGAGGACTTCGGTTGGTAGCGCGTTCGGCGGCACGTTCGATCTTTACGTCTATGAAACGACCGTGCAGCCCGTCGAGCACCTGGCCCTCGTCAAAGGCGATCTCAGCGCACCCGGGCCGGTCCTGGTGCGCGTGCATGCCGTGAATGTGCTGGCCGACCTCTTGGGCATCGGCAGCAGCGAGGGCACGCACGGCGCCCTAGTCGAAAAGGCCATGGCCGAGATCGCGCGTGAAGGTCGAGGCGTCATGGTCCTCATTCGGGACCTGCGGCCTAAGGGTGTATCGAGTTCGATCGCGCAGAATGCCGAACGCAAAAAGCGCACGCACGCCGATCCGGAACGCCGGCGTGTCGAGATCGGTATCGGCTCGCAGATATTGCGCGAACTGGGTGTCAGCGACATGGTCCTGCTGTCCAATGCACCGCCGTCGCGCTACGTGGGGCTCGAGGCGTTTGGCCTGCGTATCGTCGGCCAGCGCCAAATCGGTTGAGCAGCCAATATGGCGCGCAAGCAGCAATCCACCGATGCCGATAGCGCCAGCGGGCAAGCCTGCGGTGCCCGCATTCTCATTATCGAGGCGCCCTATTATCAGACTATCGCCAAGGAGCTGCTCGACGGCGCCACCGCCGAGCTTGCCGCAGCGGGCGCGAGCTTCGAACGTGTCGTGGTGCCGGGCGCACTGGAAATCCCCTTGGCGCTGGCCCAGGCGGTGAAGGCCGATTTGATTGGATCGGACGATGCGGACGCTCGCTTCGACGGCTGCGTCGTGCTTGGCTGTGTGATCCGCGGTGAAACCTCCCATTACGATACCGTGTGTACGAATGCCAACCATTGGCTGATGGAAATCGCCGTTCGCAACGCCATCCCGCTCGGCAATGCCATTTTGACGGTGGACACCGAGGCCCAGGCGCTCGAGCGCGCGCGCGGCGCACGCAAGGGCAAAGGCGCGGAGGCCGTGCGGGCCTGCCTGGCGCTTGTCGCCTTGGAGCGCGTGTTTGCCGAGGATCTGGAATGACCGCGGCCGACGGCAAGCGCGACAAGCGTGGAGATATTGCGCGTAGCCAGGCGCGGCTCGCCATCGTCCAGGCGCTCTACCAGATGGACCTGGCCGAGACCGACCTCGTGGAGGTGATCGAGGAATTCAAGCAGCATAGGCTCGGGGGCAGCGCCGACGGCAACGGCATGGTCGACGCCGATCAAGAGCACTTCGCCCAAGTCTTGCGCGGCGTCGTCAAGCGGCAGCGCGAGATCGACCCGATGATCGATCAGCAGCTCGCCACCGGCTGGCGGCTAGCGCGTATCGATTCCATCGTGCGCGCCATTCTGCGCGCGGCCACCTTGGAGCTGCTCGAATTGCCGCAGGTCCCGCCCCGCGTCATCATCAGCGAATACATCGAAGTTGCGCGTGCCTTCTTCGAAGGTGATGAACCCAAGCTGGTCAACGGCGTTCTCGACCAGCTCGCGCGCAAGCTGCGGCCGGGCACACTGCCGGAGCGCGGCTGAGACAGGTTCCCGGTAGCTATTCGGCCGCCTCGACACGCGGCACAACGCTCGGCCCCATTTCCGACCACAGCACGCGCAGGGCAGCAACCAGCCGCTCGATTTCGGCGTCGGAATGCTGCGGGCTGGGCGTCAGCCGCAGCCGCTCGGTGCCGCGCGGGACGGTCGGGTAGTTGATCGGCTGCACGTAGATGCCAAAGCGATCGAGCAGCGCATCCGTCATCTGCTTACACAGCACCGGATTGCCCACCAGCAATGGAACGATGTGGCTCGGGTTGTCCATGACGGGCAGTCCAGCCGCTTTCAGCCGGCCCTTGAGCGTGCCCACCCGTTCCTGGTGCCGCTCACGTTCGCTTGTGCTCGTCTTCAGGTGGCGAATGCTGGCGACGGCACCCGCGGCAAGGGCAGGCGCCAGCGAGGTGGTAAAGATGAAGCCCGGCGCGTAGGACCGAATGGCGTCGCAGATCGTGCGCGTGGCGGCGATATAGCCGCCCATGATGCCGAAGCCCTTGGCCAGGGTGCCATTGATGATGTCGAGGCGATGCATCACGCGCTGCTGTTCGGCAAGTCCGCCGCCGCGCGGGCCATAAAGACCAACCGCGTGCACCTCGTCGAGATAGGTCAAAGCCCCATATTTTCGGGCAAGATCGCAAATGGCGCCGATCGGCGCCATTAGCCCGTCCATGGAATAAACCGACTCGAAGGCGATGATCTTGGGCCGATCGTGCGGCAGGGCCCGCAGCTTGGCCTCCAGGTCGGCAAGATCGTTGTTGCGCCAGATGCGCTTCTCACCGCCCCCGTTGCGGATGCCGGCAATCATGGAGGCGTGGTTCTTTTCATCGGAAAAAACCACGCAGCCCGGCAACAGCTTCTGCAGGGTGGCAAGCGTCGTATCGTTGGCCACGTAAGCCGAGGTAAAGAGCAGCGCCGCCTCCTTGCGGTGAAGGTCGGCGAGCTCAGCCTCCAGCTCCACGTGATAGTGCGAAGTTCCGGAAATGTTGCGCGTGCCACCAGAGCCGGCGCCGGCCGTATCCAGGGCCTCGTGCATGGCGGCCAGGACGGCGGGATGTTGCGCCATGCCGAGATAGTCGTTGGAGCACCACACCGTGATTTGCCGCGCCCCGGCGGCGGCAAAATGCCTAGCCGACGGGAACTGCCCACGATTGCGGCGGATATCGGCAAAGATCCGGTAGCGTCCCTCGTCTTTAACGGTTTGCAACGCCTCAGTGAACGCCTTTGCGTAGTCCATAAACCCTACCTCGCGCGCACCTTGAGAGCAGGCCAGCGCCCACATCCTGGGGTTGCCGGAGTCCACCCCTTTCCCTGGAGTCATTCTAGACGAGGGGGCATTGGCCGCGCCACTGCGGATTGTCGCATGCTCTTATTTTTCGCGCCGACGGTGGGCCAGCCCCCGTGTCGGCCTCAGTAAGCTCCGGCGGCCGCGCCAATGCCATCTTTTTGGTAAAGGTCGCGGCGGAACTGGACGACGCCGTCGGGCGTCGCCCACGCCGTCACGTAGGTGAAGTAGAGCGGCATTGGCTTCTTCAGCCGCACGTCACGCCGCTCGCCCGTTTCCTTCATCTGTTTGATGTGCTCCCCCTTCCAGCCCTGGTCGGCCAGCACCCAGGCCGCCAGCTGCTCGATGCCGTGTACGCGCACGCAGCCCGAACTAGCGGCGCGGAAATTGCGGCCGAACAGCGACTGCGAGGGGGTGTCGTGCATATAGACGGCGTGGCTGTTGCTAAAATTGAGCTTGACGAAGCCGAGCGGATTTTCCGGGCCCGGCTGCTGCTTGTAGGTGAGCCCTGCCGCACCGCCGCTCCAATTGATTTTCATGGGGTCGAGCTTGCGGCCGTCGCTGCCGTAGGCATCGATCTTGTACTTGACGAGCACACTCTGGCCGGCCCTGGCCAATTCCTGGCCCTTGGGGATCAAGTCCTTTTCGACCACGGTCGGCGGCAGGTGCCACACGGCGTTGAAGTTGAGCTCGTGGATCGCCGACTTGAGCTCAGGCGTGGCCCGCTCGGGCTTGCCCACCACGCCTGCATGCCGCGTGATGACGCGATCGCCTTCAATGGCCTCGATCTGAGCCGCCGGGATGTTCACCACCACGTATTTCCTGGGCAGCGCACGCGAGAGCTGCTCCAGGCGGGCAAGATTGGTTTTGAGCTGCTTCAATCGGGCCACTGCCGGCAGATTGAGGGCGGCGATGGTGCGCTTATCGACAATGCCAGTGGGCGCTAGCCCGTTGGAGGCCTGATAGCGCCGCACCGCCTTCATCACAGCGTAGTCGAAGTTTTCCGGAATGCCGCCCGGTTCCTGCAGATCTCCGGTCGCGACCAAATGCTGCTTGAGCAGGGCGACGGCGGGCCCGGTCGTGCCCTCTTGCATTTGCAAATCGGGCAGGGCGGTCCAGCCTCCGCGCGCGACGATGTGGGTGTAGCGAATGATGGCCGCCTTGATGGGGAAGAGATTATTGGGACTGAGCGTCGGGTAGCCCTTGGGAGGGGTTGCCTCCCATTCCTTGATGAACTCGCGATCGCTCGGATCCTCGAGGCTCGAGGCCCCGCCGGAGCCGCGCCACTTGAGCCAGGGGCCGTCGCCCTCGGCCCGGGCCGCGGCGCACGCCAGGCCCAGCACCCCAAGGCTAATCAGCAGTCCGCCGCCGATCCTGAAACTCGCCTGCTTCTGCCCCATCCCGTGACCCACCATGCCGGGCGACGATCCCGCCCACGCTCTGCGGCGCTCGAGCCTTGACCGGCAACTCCTGCAGCGGGTTCCCAGCCCCGCAACCTGCGGCATTCGCATTGAGCTGAGAAGCGCAAAACCGCCGAAGGCGGCGGGATTGGGCGAATTGGTGCGGGGCGGTCACAAACCGGCCGACGGCGACCCGCGAAGGGCGGCGGCTTGTCCTGCGGCGCCCGTTCCAGTACAAGGCGGCACCTTTTTTTGCTGGGACCGGCCGCCGCGGCGGCGCCGCGAGGTGTGTGATGAAGAAGCAGGACGATTTTCACCCGGACTATCATCGTATCAAGGTGACGATGACGGACGGCACCGAGTTTGAGACCTACTCCACCTATGGCAAGGAGGGCGACACGCTGACCCTCGACATCGACCCCAAGACCCATCCGGCCTGGACCGGCGGCGATCGCCACCTGGTCGATCGTGGTGGACGCCTCTCGCGCTTCAAAAAGAAATTCGAGGGCATGTTCTAATCGCGGCCGCAAGCCTCTGGACACGGGGTCTTATCCGGACGCCGATCTTGGCTGCCGGATAAGCGCGAGGGCCGGGGTTCAGCCCCGTTCGTCCTTGCCCAGGTACTCCCACCACAGCTCAGGCTGCAGCTCGTCTTCCTCCCATACCCCGATCAGGATACCGCGTCGCTCCGATTTGCCGTAGGCGGCCAGGATCTCGCCCTCAGAGCGCGTGGTGCGCTGCGCGGAGCGCAATCCCCAGCCCACAAGCGCATCGGCCAGTCGGCGCCGCTCGCCCTCATAGGCGGGTTCAGCGCCAAGATCACGCAATTCGTCGGGATCGGTCTCAAGATCGTAGAGCATCGGCCGGAAGCCCGGCGCATGGATGTATTTCCAGCGCCGATCGAGGATCATGAACAGGCAGGCAGCGCGGGGAGCGACGCCTAAGGACTGGGCCACCGGGAGGAAAGCATAATTGTACTCGCTGATGGCGAACTCGCGCCACGCGGAGGCTTGCTGTCCATGCAGCCAGGGCAGGAGCGAGCGGCCCTCCAGCCGGTGGGCGTGCTGGCGCCAATCCCCGGCGAGGGCATCGAGGAAGGTTGGCACGAGGTCGATCGCCTCCACCAGCGCCTCGCAGCGCGTGCCCCGCGCCGGGTCCGCCGCCGGCGATGGATCATAGACGACCAGCGGCACCTTGACGGAGGGCTCATGAAAGAGGTCCTTCTCGCCCAACCAATGGTCGCCCAGGTAATCGCCGTGGTCGGAGGTAAAGACGATCATGGTGTTCTCGAATAGGCCACGCTCCTGCATGAAGCGGAATAAAATCCCAAGCTGGTCGTCGATCTGCTTGATCAGGCCCATGTAGACGGGAATGACGGTGGCGCGCACATCATCGCGCGCGAAGGTCCTAGAGACCTTGAGAGCCATGAATTCGCGATAGATCGGGTGCGGGTCGACGCGCTCGGCCGGTGCGCGAACGGCGGGCAGGACGTCGCGGGCTGTGTACATGGCGTGGTAAGGGGCGGCGGCGATATAGGGCCAGTGCGGCTTGATATAGCTGAGGTGCAGGCACCAGGGCGCGTCTGCCTCGCGCATGAAGTCGATGGCGCGCCGGGTCATGTAGGGGGTCTCGGCATCGCGCTCGGCCACGCGCGCCGGTTTACCGGCGTTGCGCATGGCCCAGCCGGAGGCCAGCTGATTGCCCTCACCGGCAGCGGCATTGGCCCAGTCATGCCAGGGATTGGCGCCGGCGTAGCCCATGTCGTTGAGATAGCGGTTGTAGCGCGGCTGCCGCGGATCATAGCGCCCGTCGGGGCCGACGGCGTGCAGGCCATCGTCGCGTTCGTAGGGATCAAAGCCGCACTCTTGAACCCGCACACCAATAATGGAATCGGGGTCGATGCCCAGGCGCTGCATGCCCTCGACGTCGGCGCGCATATGCGTCTTGCCGACCAGCGCCGTGCGCACGCCGAGGGGGCGCAAGTAATCGCCCAGCGTCATCTCGCCAAGCTTGAGTGGGACGCCGTTCCACACGGCGCCGTGCGAGTGTACGTACCTGCCGGTGTAGAAGCTCATGCGCGAGGCGCCGCAGACCGGCGACTGCACGTAGGCGCGCGTGAAGCGCACCCCGCGCGCGGCCAAAGCGTCAATGTTGGGTGTGCTGAGCGCGGGATGCCCGGCGCAGGACAGGTAGTCCCAGCGCAGTTGATCGCACATAATAAAAAGAACATTCTGTGTGCGCTGGGCCAAAGTAGCCAACCTATGGCCTATAGCGGCCGGTCTCGACGTCGCCGCGATCGACGCGGCGCGAGAATTCGGTGGCGCCGCCGGAAGCCAGGATGCGCGCCTGCTCCACCCAGTTTTCCCGTTCGATCCTGCCCTTGAAATCGAGCATGCGGCTGACGCGCTCGATATCTTGCGCCGTCCAATTGGCGATCTGCTCATAAGTGGCAATCTGCATGGCGTTCAAACGCTTCTCGATCAAGACACCGATACCCCGAATCCGCTTCAGATCCTGTGGTGGGCTCGAGCGCACCACCCGGTTGTGTGAGCCCACCCGGTAGGCCGCTTCCGGGCCCGGCTCGGGGTTTTGGTAGGCCTGCGAGCGCACCGAGCGCAAGGCGCCAAGCAGGACTGGCCTTGCCGGCGGCTCGCTCGCGGGCTCGGGCGTGCCCGCCTCGATCGCCTTGCCTGCGGGCTCGATCGTCATCGCTGCGGCAACGGCAGGCTGAGCCGGCAAGGCCACAGCCGCAGGCGATCCGCGGTCAAAGGCGCGCGAGAACGCGGTAGCGCCGCCCTTCATCAGAATTTGCGCCTGCTCGATCCAGTTCTCGCGGCCGATGCGTCCGGCGCCTGCAAGGTCGCGCTCGATGCGTTCGACGTCCGCGGCCGACCAGCGCGCCACCTCTTCGTAGCGCCGAACACCGGCAGCCCCGAGCTGCCGGGCCAGCGCGGCATCGATGCCGCGGATGCGCTCTAAATTGTCGGCCTCGGCGAAGGGCCGTGGCCGCACGGGCCGCGCCGGCTCGACCGACCCTGGTGGTGGTTTGCCGGCGGCGGGCGCGGCATGGGCGCGCAAGGGCGCAGCGGGCGCTGCCACGGCCGGCCCGGGCGCGGTCGCCGCGGCCAGCGGCGCTGCCACGCGCGCGAAGGCGGCGTGGCGAGAGACCTCCGGCGGTGCCGGGCCTTCGCTAGCCGTGGCTATGCGCCGGGTCGTGTCCGGCGGCGCTGGAGCCGGGTGGGGGCCGGCAACGGCAGCCCCGGCTGAGAGCGGCGGCCCATCCCTCGCCGCGGCGGGGCGGGGCGGGGCTGGCGGTGGGGTGGCAACGGCCGGCGGGCGGAGCTGGCGGCGATCACCCTGATCGGCCGACGGGGCGGCGCGGGCCATCTCACCGCGAGCCCGGCGCTGCGCATAGTGCGTCTGCGCGCCTGTCGCCAACACCTGGGCCTGCTCGATCCAATTTTCTCGGCTGATGCGCTGACGTCGGATCGTGAGCGCCTGCGCAATCCGCTCGAGGTCGGCGCGCCGCCAGCGGCTGATTTGCTCATAGCGCTCGATACCCAGCCGATTGAGGGCGGCCTCGGTGTCAGCATCGATCGCCGCAATGCATTTCAGGTCCTGGCGCGGGCCGGGCTCAATGGCGGCGGCAGGGGCCGGACGAGGGGTGGGCGCAGATTGCGGTGGCGGCGCGACGGCCGTGGCTGCCACGGGCACGAAGCGTTGCAGCCCAACCACGTCGGCGTCGGCTTGCGGCAGCGGCTCGACCGGGCGGGCCGCATCGAGGTGCGCACGCACGGCGCTTGGGAACAAGAGGCGCCGCAGGCCACAAGCCAGCGCGGCGCCCAGACAATAAGCTGCGCTCATGAGCAGGAGCGTCTGCAGACCCAACGCCAACATCACTCAGTCCTCAGACGAGCCTCTTATGCCTCAGGCCGCCGCGCCTGCTGTTTTTGCGGCGCACAGGAGAGCCACCCCACCACAAAACCGAGCCCAAAGGCCGCCAGCAGCCACCAGACAAGTTTGAGGGCGAGATAGTCCATGCTGAACCTCGAGGCGGACAGGCCCACACTACTGCTGGTGCACCACGAACTCGATGCGCCGGTTGCGCGCCATATTCGCGCTACTGTCGTTGGGCGCAACCGGTCGCGTCGCGCCATAAGCCACGGCGTTGAGGCGCTCCTCCGCAACGCCGGCTTTGATCAGATACGCCAGCACGGAACGAGCACGTTCCATGGAAAGCCGCTGGTTCCTCTCGCCAGCGCCCTCGGCGCTCGCGTGCCCTGCAATTTCGATGCGCAGCTCTGGACAGCTCTTGGCGCTGGCAGCGATACCGTCGAGCAGCGCAACGCCGGTCGCATCGAGCTCGGCGCTGCCGGCGCGAAAAAAGATTGGGCCACTGCCGGCCGCGGTGCGCATTCCATCTTGGCAGGCGCTGGCGCGCGCGGCGGCCGTGACGTCAACGGGCGAGACGATATCGGCGGCTGGCCCGGGGACCGGGACTGCGTTTGGCCCGGCGGCGCGCGACGGGGCGGGCAGCGATTGCGTGGCAATGGGTGCCGCCGCCGCAGCGTGGCGGGAGCCCGGCGTGGCAGACCTCGACGCGGCACTATCGCTGGCGGGCACGGCAGCGGCGGCGGGCACGGCACTCGCCGACGGCGCTGCTGGGGCCGGCTCCGCACCGCTTTGGGGCGCACTCAGCTCCACGGCTAGCGGCGGCGGCAGCGGCAGGGGCGGCAGGGCGATATCGGCAACGGCGGGCGCTGGCTCGCCTGGGACCGGCGGCGGCGCCAGCAGCTCGGCGGGTAAAGGGGGCGCCGCCGGCGGCGGCGGCAGGATCAGCGGTGCGGGGGACTTCAGGTGATCGGCAAGCCGGAACGGCTCGGGCAGCTCGGCGCGCAAGGCCGTGCGAAGCGCCTGCAACCCCGCCTCGTCGGCGGCCAAGCCCGAGATGGTCAAGGTGGCGTCCTTCAACTCGGCGCTGCCGTTCTTGAGGCTGAGCAGCACCTTGAGCCCGGCAAGCGCGGCGCCGCCCCAGCCCTGCGGGGCGCCGCTGGCGGGCTGCATACGGTTGTCGATCCCCACACCGGGGGCCGTGCCGCGGACGAGGCTGAGCACCTGGGAGGCGGAGGTTTCATCGGGTGCGTAGCCCGACAGCGTGATCTGGTCGCCCTCGAGGCGGGCCATCCAGATATGCGGGCTCACGCTCGGGGGAGCCACGAGATTGTTGGCGAGCCTGATCTGCTTGGGCAAGCCGCCGGCAAGCGCCGTCTTGACCGCGCGGTATTCGCTCAAATCCTCGGCCTCGCCCGTCACGGTCATGCTGAGACCGTCGAGGCGCACATCACCACGCCGCAAGGACGTCAGCTGCCTGAGGGCGAAACTGACACCGGCGAGCCAAGTGTCCATGGGCGGCACGCCGCGCGCAAGTCGCGTACGATCGACGATCTCAAAGCCGGGGAAGTTGGCCCTTGCCACGCCGATGATGACCTGCCGCGTGCCCAGGCTTGGCGCGTAGCCGGTGAGACGAATACGCTGGCCACGCCGGCTTGCGGCCCAGACGTAGTTTTCCGCGCGCTCCAAGAGATCGACCCGATTGTCGACCAGGCGCACGCCCCAGGTGCCGCGCAGCATCTCCGACGCCTTACCGGGCTCCTCCTCGTCGGGGGCGCGACCCGACAGCACAATATCCCGGCCCTCGACTGCCGCCACGGCCCAGGTATATCCCTTTTTCGTCAAGGCCGTCCCGGCGCGCTCGGCGAGATCTTGTTCGATGCGACCGCGCTCGACCTGGACCGCGAGCCAGCACAGGATGACAAGGGGAATGACGCCCCAAAACCATCGCTGGCAGTTGCATTTCATGCCGTCTTGGCCCCCCGGGATGCCGGCCCCTGCCGACCCATCGCTCTCGCCAGGCCGCTCAGGCGCCGGCGCTAAGGTTGGGGCATCACAAACCTGGATTGATACAAAATGCGTGCCCCTCGATGTCTATCGGGCGGCACTATAGACAACCGGCCCCGGCATTCCAAGCCACCCCGAGGGCGCCGGCGCGCGCCAGCGTGCCGGTTTGAGGGGACGGCCGGCTGGGCTAGAACTTGCCAAGCAGCCAGAGGAGACCGCCTGTGAGCGAACCGACCGTGCTGAGCGCCCTAGAGGCTGGCGTCTTGCGCCTGACACTTAATCGTCCCGCCAAGCTCAACGCCTGCACGCGCGCCATGCTCGCCGAGTTGCGCAGCGCACTTGAGGCCGCTGCCGACGACAAGCGGTGTCGCGTCGTCGTACTAACCGGCGCCGGCCGTGCTTTTTGCGCGGGACAGGATCTGTTCGATGTCGATGTGCCCGGGCAGGTCCCCGACGCGGCCGAGCTGCTGGCAAGCGCCTATAATCCGATCGTCGAGCTGATCGGCAGCATGCCGAAGCCGGTGCTCGCCGCGGTCAACGGCATTGCCGCCGGCGCCGGCGCCAATATCGCGTTGGCCTGTGACCTCATCTACGCGGGCCGCAGCGCCAGTTTCCTGCAGGCCTTTGCCCGCATTGGCCTGATCCCGGACGCCGGCGGCACCTGGCAGCTGCCGCGTTTGGTCGGCGCGGCGCGCGCGCGGGGGCTTTGCCTGTTTGCCGAACCGCTCCCCGCCGAGAAGGCCGAAGCCTGGGGCTTGATTTGGAAGATGGTGGAGGACGACAAGCTGGCGGCCGAAGTCGAAGCCGCCGCGCAGCGGCTCGCCAGCGCCGCAACCTATGCCCTGGGCCTCACCAAGCGTGCGCTCGCCGCCTCTAGCACCAACACGCTTGCCGCGCAGCTCGATCTGGAGCGCGCTCTACAAGAACGCGCGGGCGCATCCCCCGATGGCCGAGAGGGCATAGCTGCCTTCCTGGAGAAGCGGGCGCCCAGGTTCAGTGGGGAAAGCGCATGAGCGAGGATGGGACTGAAATCGCGCGCCGGAGCGCCGAGGCGCTTTGGGCCGATGACAAGGCCAGCCAAAGTCTGGGCATGGAAGTGCTTGAGGTGGGGCCGGGCCGCGCCAAGCTCGCCATGCGGCTGACCGAGCGCATGGTCAATGGTCACGGCTTCGGACACGGCGGCTTCATCTTCATCCTGGCGGACAGTGCCTTGGCATTCGCCTGCAATGCCTATGGTTACAGGGCGGTTGCGCAGCAGTGCAGCATCACCTTCCTATCGCCGGCCCGGCTTGGCATGCGCCTGGTGGCCGAGGCGACGGAGCGCCATCGCGGGGATCGGCGCGGCATTTATGATGTCAGCGTGCGGGACGAGGCAGGTGGCGTGATCGCCGAGTTCAGGGGGCACTCGCGCACGCTGCCGAACAGACTGTTCGCGCCCGCCACCTAGCTGGAACCGTGCCGTATGCTGGCTGGAGACGTCACGACCGTTGTTGCCGCGCTGTTCACCGGAGCTGCGGTCTATATCAATGTTGCCGAACAGCCCGCACGCCTGCGATTGGACGCGGCTGCGATGCTGGCGCACTGGCAGGCAAGCTATCGCCGGGCCCAGCGCATGCAAGCAAGTTTGGCCCTGATTGGCGGCGTGCTCGGCGTGCTTGCCGCTTATGTGCGCGGCGATGCGCGTTGGCTGCTGGCGGGAGCCCTGCTCATCGCCAATTGGCCCTACACGCTGATTTGCATAAGACCCGTCAACGACGCCCTGCAGCGGCTGGCGAGCGCCGAAGCGGAGCCAAGCGCGCGCAGGCTCGTGGCGCGCTGGGGCAGGCTGCATGCCGGCCGCAGCGGTTTGGGTGTGGCCGCGGTGCTGGTGTGCCTGTGGGCTGCACAAGGCCGATAGGCCAATAGACAGCGGCTGCGGGCACGGCCCCACGGCCGTGACGGCCCGGCGAAGCAGGAGGAAGTTGGTGCTCGACCTCACCCCCCGCAAAGGGGACCTCGATCCGATCGAGACGGCCTCGCGCGATGAGATCGCCGGCCTGCAGCTGGCCCGCCTCAGCCAAA
>Ga0075423_10000485_pt1 | contig 32210 bp, 26 predicted proteins | sample SoiMethybrSBSTD2_FD_80114 | JGI IMG/M metagenome (GOLD analysis project Ga0075423, IMG submission 80114) | Bulk soil microbial communities from a Populus tree surrounding site in Tennessee, USA - Soil MetaG P. TD hybrid SBSTD2 | ecosystem: Environmental > Terrestrial > Soil > Tree plantation...
ACAGCCGACTAGATTCGGACTCAGCGTCGAGTCGGTGAACGCCGGCTTGCGAAACCGAGCGAGAAAGTGTACCTAGCGATGGCGTATGAGCAACCGTCGCCAGTTTCTCGTCTCAGGTCCGCTCGCGCTCGCTGCCGCGCTCGCGAGTTGCCGCCGCGCAGAACAGCCATCCTCCGGTTCTTCTGCCACACCATCGACTCCCGGCGCGCCGCCTGCCTTCAACACCGGGCCATCAATCGGACCGCCGGTCACACCTGAAACGTTCGGCGAAGCGGCCAAGCTCGCACAATACGAGATGAGCGATGCCGAGCGGCACATGGCCGCCGGCAGCTGGCGCACGTCGATGGCGCCATTGCTCGAGCGGCGCATCGGTCCGCGCCAGCTCGCGCTCGATGCAACCGTCGCACCCGCCACACAATGGACGCCTTGGCTGATCGACACGCACGCGGCGACCGCACCAACCGATACGCGCAGTCGATTCGTGCGGACATCCGGCGATCCTGGACCACTGCCATCGTCCGACAGTGACATCGCCTATGCGCCGGTGCATCAGCTCTCGCGCTGGATCGAAACCAAGAAGCTCACGTCCGAGCGGCTCACCACCATCTACCTCGATCGCATTCAGCGCTTCGACGGCAAGCTGCGATCGGTCATCACGTTGACGCGCGACGCGGCGCTCGCACAGGCGAAGCAGGCCGACGCCGAGATCGCCGCCGGCAAATATCGTGGCGCGCTGCACGGGATTCCGTACGGGGTGAAAGATCTCCTCGACACTGCCGGCATCGCCACGACGTATGGCGCCGAGCCGTACCGCAATCGCGTCCCTTCAGCGGACTCGGTCGTGGTGGCGCGACTGCGCGACGCCGGGGCCGTGCTGGTGGCGAAATTGAGTCTCGGCGCGCTGGCACTCAATGACATCTGGTTTGGCGGTCAGACGATGAACCCGTGGCTCATCGAAGAAGGCTCGTCGGGATCGAGCGCGGGTCCCGGCGCCGCTACGGCTGCGGCGCTCGTCGCCTTTTCCGTCGGCAGCGAAACCGAAGGCAGCATCGTCAGTCCATCGATGCGGTGTGGACTGACGGGACTGCGGCCCACGTTCGGGCGCGTGCCGAGGACGGGAGCGATGACGTTGTGCTGGTCGCTCGACAAGCTCGGACCGATGACGCGAAGCGTCGAGGATGCGATGCTGGTGCTGCAAGCGATCAGCGGCCCAGACAAGGGTGACGTGGCGAGTGTCGCGCGCCCGCTCGACTTCGACGCCGCTGCGGGCGTGAGTGGGCTGCGCGTGGGCTACTTCCCTGCCTGGATGAAGGACAACCCTGCGACCGACGTCGATCGCGCCGGGCTCGACGCGATCAAGAAGATCGGCATGGTGCCGACCGAGGTGTCGCTTCCCAACTGGCCATACGACTCGCTCAACGTGATTCTCTTCGCGGAGGCTGCGGCTTCATTCGAGGAGCTGACACTGAGCGGACAGGACGATCAGCTGAAGGTGCAGGTGCCGGACGCGTGGCCCAACCTGTTCCGCGAATCGCGGTTCCTGTCGGGCGTCGACTTCGTGCAGACCGATCGATTCCGGCGAATGGTCGCTGGTGAAATGGCGCGGATCTTTTCGACCGTGGATCTGCTGCTGGTTCCGTCGCTGCGGAATGAGACGCTGATCATCTCGAACTTCACTGGACATCCGTCGCTGACGCTGCGCGCCGGGTTCGTGCGCGTGAGCGAAGCGCGCAGCGATTGGGCGCCGGACCCCGCGCATCCGCTGCCGACGTTCCCGTCGCCGCGCCGCGTGCCGCACGGCGTGACGATCATCGGACGTCTCTTCGACGAGGGCACGCTCGCACGCGCGGGCCTCGCGCTCGAGCGCGCGTTCAACGTCACGGGCGAGCGACCGCCAGACTTCGCGTAGTAGACGCAGAAAAGGGCGGGTCCCAAAACCCGCCCTTCTCTATTCTTCGTGTCCTTCGTGTTCTTCGTGGCCTTCGTGTTCTTCGTGGCCTTCGTGTTCTTCGCGGCCTTCGTGTTCTTCGTGGCCTTCGTGGCTACGGAGTGCAGCTGCCGGCGAGCGCGCGAACCGAATCGACGTGCAGCTCTTGATGGCCTACCGCTGCCGAGTTCTTGTCGTTGCTGTCACGATCAAGACGTCCGGTGATTTCCACTCGCTGATTGAGGTGATCGCGCAACTCGCCCTTGTTTCCGTCGAGTGCGTACATCGTACCGGTGGGCGCAGGCGCTGGGGCCGCGGCCGCATCGCTCGGTGGTGCCGGCGGCGCGGATGCATCCGCCGGCGGCGCCTGATCGGCCCGCGCGCGATCGCGTGCGGCCTGGTCGCTCGGCGACGCAGACGAAGACGATGCCGTGCTCGAGACGAGGCTGGCGTTCGTCAGCATGAACTTATCGATGTCCTTCTTGTCGCTCGAGGAAGCAAGGCCCTGCTCAGCGGACTGCACACAACCGGCGACGGTGACTTTCGCGCTGGACCGTGCGTTACATCCAGCCGCGAGCACCGCCAGCGCGGCCACGGCAATCGTGATGTTGTGCTTCATACTGCGTGTCCTCCTTGCGAACGTCGTTCGCAACCCCGCAAAGAGTGCAAGGGGTGTTCCGCGGCTATGCAGGTTTTCGACCCGCGCGTGCCGCAAGGAAGAGTCGGCGCCTGATACACAACGTCGATTCTTCGCGGTCACTCGTAGTGTCCGGCTTCAGTCGCACCTGCACGTCGCAGTTTCTGCGTCGTGCCGCAACAGCCGTGTTCGCAGAAACTGAAACGCGACCGTACTCCACGACACGAGTACCGCTGCAAACTCGAAGAAAGACGAGCTGGCATCTGCCATGCCTACTCCAGAGCATGACCGAACGACGCATCGTCTACGTGATCCGCAGCCGCAAAGACTCGACGCGACATTACGTCGGCCGCACCGCCGACCTGCCGTCGCGACTGGCGTCGCACAATGCCGGTGAGTCGCTGCAGACCAGGAACTTCACTCCGTGGGGTCTGGTGGTGTCGGTGCAATTTGCGTCGGAAGACCTGGCGAGTCGATTCGAGCGATTCCTCAAATCGGGATCGGGCCACGTGTTCGCGAAGCAGTACTTCGAGTGATCACCGAAGAAACCACCGAATGTCCTCGACTCTCGACGCGGCGTCCGCCTCGCCAAGCTCGATCAGACGCCGCACGTAGTCGGTCTGGAACATCATCAGGCTGAGCAGATCGTTGGAGCGAGTCTCGCCTGTGCCCAGCCCTCGAGTCATGAACCGCATCGGCCGCGGGAGCGCGGCTTCATAGGCGTTGGCCAGTTGTCCGAGATCGACGGAGGGCCGCAGCATCAACAGATCGATCGGGCGCAGGCCGTCGCGGTCCGGTTCGGGAAGGCGCGCGATGAGCCGATTGAGGCGAAGCATCTCGAGCGCGTCGGCGTCGAGCTGATCGAGAAAGATGGCGTTGTACAGTACGCCGGCCACCTGCGCGGGCGGCGGGTAGTTCGAAATCGCGGGACGGTCAGCCTCTTCGCGGGTGCGCGCATATCGCGTCGACACCGCGATGATGCGCCGCGCGCCGAGATGGACTGCGGGCGAGAGCGGCGCAGTGAGACGGATTCCGCCGTCGCCGTACCATGCGCCGTCAACCTGGATCGCGGGAAAGAAGAACGGCAGCGCCGAGGATGCGAGCACGTGATCGACGCGCAGCACGCACGAGTCGCTCTTGCGCTGCGGACGCTCCCACGTCTCGATCCTGCAGTCGTCACGCGTCTGCACCCAGGTGACCGATTGTCCTGTCGTGTAGCTCGAAGCCGTCAGCGCAATCGCTCGAAGCGACCCGGCGCGAAGGTTCTTGGCGATCCCGGGGATCTCGTCACCGTCCGCGTCCAGCAATCGCGCCACCAAGTGCCGGAGCGGCTCCGTGTCGACCATGCTTCGCGCCGGCGGCAAGGGATACTTTCCGCCTGAAAGCAGACGGCCGCCCCACCGCACGGTACGCGACGCGAGGTCGCGCAGATCGACTCTGAAGACGTCGTCGATGCTCAGGCCACTCCATGCCTGGGCGAGGTTCTCGACTCTCGCGGAAAAAGGCTCCGGATGCGCGGCCAGATAGGCGGCATTGATCCCGCCCGCAGAAACCCCGGTCAGGATTCCCGGCACGATATCGGGAAACTCGCGCGCGAGGAAGCGAAGCACACCGACCTGATATGCCGCGCGAGCGCCGCCACCGGTCAGGATGAGCGCAAGATCGGAGTAGATGTCCATCCGATACGCTCAGTGCGTCAGCGCGTAGAGGAACAAGTCGATTCCCAGCGCATAGCCATCGATCGAAAACTGGTAGAAGTACCGCGCATCTTCGGTCTCGCGCTCCCAGGAATTCGATACGTCGGTGTTGTGCGTCATGACCACCATGATGTGGCCGCGGCGGTTGCGCATCGCGCGGAAGTGCGGCACCGCCGTTTCCTCGCCGCGCTCGGACGTCGTCCGGCCGCCATAGGCCCGCCAGAAACCGATGCCGGGGACTTGCGGGATCTTCTTCACTTGGATCATCGACTGGAAGATCGGATCGCTCAGCGCCACATCTTCGATCGTGTATTCGGGCGGCGGCATCGCGCGCGCCAGCTCGCGGGACCACTGATCCCACGCCTGCTCCCCCCAGAAGTCGTCGACCCAGAGAAAGCCGCCCTTCTGCAAATAGAGACTCAACGCTTTGGCCTCTTCCTGCGACAGCCCGATCGTGCCGACATCCGAGGCCATCAGGTACGGACATCCGAAGAGCGCGGGATCGGTCAGCCGTACGAGCCAGACGTGGGGCACCCCGGACTTCAGCCAACTGACGCGCGTCTTGGTCATCTCGGACAGCCGGATCAAGAGATTGCGTTGTCCCCACGGATAGTCGGTGCGCCAGCCCGAGCCGTTGGCCTCGCGGCGAACGCTGGTATAGAGGATGTGACAACCGGCGACATTGGCATCTGGCCACTCTTTCGGTGGCAACTCCGCGGGATCACCCTGCTCGCCGCGCAGCGCGCCAAAGCTGCCGTAGACATCGCGAGAGAACTGCGCGTACGAATAGCCCGCTCCAGCCACCAGCATGGCCAGCAACAGACGCCGAACGATTCGCGGTTGTCTCGCTGTGATCACGCAACAGTCGTTTGTCGTCCGACGCGCCTCGGCGTTGAATTATCCACCCGTTTTGCGCCGTCGCCTGCTCATCACGAGCGGCGCTTTTCCGGTAGCACCGCGTTCGAGTTGATCGACCGCACGTACGGTGATCGATCCCACCAGCGCGCCTCGTTCTTCGAGCGACGCCCGAAACGAACCGGCAATGCGCTCGCTCACGGCGGTGTCACGCAGTCCTGAAAACAGAACGGTGAGGCCCGCGTCTTCCTCTCGAACCTGCCATCCCGTGGCAGGGACCGATTCCAGCACATGGTGAAACACTTTGGGGTGAATCGAGACCGGGGGGCCTGTCCCGCCGCGCGATGGGAACTCCAGGACGTCTTCGACTCTGCCTTCGATCGACTCGATCAATCGAAACGGCCGGCCACATTCGCAGCCCGCCGCAATAGGGCGAACCATGTCGCTGATCTCATAGCGAATCAGCGGCTGCGTGCGCCGATCGAAGATCGTCAAGAGCAGTCGCTCCCCGGCCGCACCCGCGGGCACCGCGCCGCCTTGGTCATCGACGACTTCGATGATCGCTCCGTCCTCGAACAGATGCTTTCGTCCAAACACGCACTCGGCGGAGATGGGCGCATATTCAGTGGCGCCATAGGTATCGAACACGCGCACGCCCCATGCCTCATGGACGCGCATGCGGGTGTCGTCGCGTAGAACCTCGGCGCTGGTGGCAATGCTCCGCGGATGAATGTGAAGCCGGCCGTTCATCTGCTCGTCGGCCAATTGCATCAACACCGACGGATACGCGGCCAGGTTCTCGGGCTGCCATTCATTCAAGCGGCTCACGATGCGGGCCAGCGGCTCTGAGGCGTCGAGGCGAAGCGACGGAAGCAGGCGGCTCGATAACGCTGCCGAGACCCGCGTCGAGTAGTGCCATGGCGTGGTCGAGGCAATCATCGCCGACCGTGGCGGCCGCTTGAACCCGCCGCCGGGGCCGGCCCACGCCAGCGGACGCGTGATCATCGCCAGCGCCGTCAACCATTCCTGCGGATCGAAGAGGAACACACCGCGCCGCCCCGTGCTGCCCGACGTCGAGAGCACAACGTAGCGATCTCTGAACAGTGCAGCCCCCTGATTGGCAACCACGAAGGCCTCGGCATCGGCGAGACGGATCGCGGGATCGGTCACGAGATCATCGAAGTGCTCCATCATGACTGCCTTGGTCAGGATGGGCAGCGCCGTGAGCGGCTGGTGTTCGAGCCCGCGGTGGAATCGCTGGTAGAAGCGCGAATGCGCCATCACGTACCGACGCAGCTCCTCGACGCGGCTGTGCTGATGACGCTCGAGTTGCGAGCGGGTCCAGCGGCACGATCGCTCGAGGGCCCGCCGCTTCCACAGCACACGAAACGGATTCACCGCGCTCGCGAGCCTCACCGTCTGTCTACGATGTGATCGTAGCCGCAGATGTCGGCCGGCCCAGTCTGGCGCCTCGCCCGATTGGTTTCAGGATTGAAGAATATCCTGCGTGCTGGTGATCAGAACGCAGGTGCAGCCTGTCTCGCTCCACACGCGCGTGTCGTGAGTCAACGCCTCTGCCCGGTTGTAGTCTCCGGGATAGAGCTTGCGGTCGTTGATCCACAACTCGCCGTCGAGCAGAAACAGCTCCTCTAAGCCCGCATGCGTGTGAGGCGGATACTCGACGCCCGGTTCGAGGCGCACCAGCATGCTCACGCGATGATTCGTGGTGTCGGTCGCCATCAGCTTGCAGGAGATTCCGGGCGCAACTTCCTCCCACTCGGGCTCGGTCCATTGTCGTGATGGTGGCAGCACCAAGCCCGTACCCGTCTCTTCCGCGAGGCGGCGAGCGAGGCGCTCTTGCAAGGCCGCCGGCCGAAGCACGTTGGTGGGCCAGGACACGAAGCTGTCGGGGATCGGTTGCAGCGTCTCCAGTTCCCGACGGCACTCTGAGCAAGCAGCGATGTGCGCTTCGAGAGCGCCGGCCTCCCCGGGCGGGAGCGCTCGCAATACGTATGCAGCGATCTGTGCCGTTTGGTTGCAGAGGGGTGAGCTCATCGCCCTTGCCCTCCCTCCGCTAGTGCCGCCCGTAGCTTGTGCAGTCCGGATCGGATTCGCGTCTTGATCGTTCCAACAGGCTGGTTCAATCGCGCCGCCACTTCGACATACGTCAATTCCGAGAAGAATGCCGCTTCGATTGCCGCTCGCTCGTCAACGGTCAGAAGAGCCAGCGCGCAGCGAAGCGCTCCGCTCTGCTGCTCGGACGCGATGCGATCGTCCGGATCGACCGTGTCGATCGGTGACAACGCATCCGAGGCTGCGACCGGTAACCGTTTCTTGCGTCGCTCGAAACGCAGCCGATCGATGGCGCGCGATCGAGCCTGGTTCATGATCCAGCCTAGAACTGTACCGTCCGACTCCTGGTACCCCGACGCGCGACGCCAGACGTCGTGGAAGACATCCAGCGTGATCTCCTCGGCGGTTTCGCGGTTGGCGATGATCCGCACGATCAGCGTGAACACCACCCGGTGCGCCCGTTCGTACAGCGCATGCAGCGCACGCTGATCGCCCCCGGCGACCGATCGGACCAGAGCCACCCAGTCGGCCTCTGACACCAGGGCTTTCGACGGATTGGCATACAGGACCTCGCCGAGCGTACTTGGAGATCGTTCAGGGTCCGGAACGACGTGACGTGCCGCGTCCATGTGGATGCGACATGTACAACACACGACTATCCTTTTTACAATCGGGGCAGACCCGCTCTGACCCATCCTTTTGCGGGCCGCTTCGCGTTCGCCGGATTCAGCTTGCCGAGTCCCACTGTAGACGCGTGCTAAGGGGCACCCTCGAGTTCTCGACGAAAGATCGAGAAACAACGAGGGTGGGCATGGAACGTTGTCCGGCCCGATCTCGTACTGCTGGAGAATTGAAACTCCAGTTCAAGCTCGCCAGGTGTCGTCGGCAGGCCGCACACGTCACAACCTGCCCCGGTTGCCGGCCCTCCCAATACTCTGTCCGGAGAACCCCTGGGCAGGGCACCCGCCGCTATGGCCTGCCGCGCTTTCGCTTGCAACAAGATGTCGTCGTTCATTGGAAGTCGGATCTGCGCACGTGGCAGTTACTTCATAAAACGACAACGGCGCTCGCACGGATTGGTCTGAGTGGCGTACAAGAAAAAGGACCGCCCGAAGGCGGCCCTCCGTTACTGCAGGTGGATCGGGCCAGGCTGATGGTGGTCTCAGCCCAGGCGTGAATCCGTGGTGTTGCGGAAGCGGCGCTTCATCCCCAGGACGCAGACGACTGCGCCGAGCAGGCCGACGTCCCTGAAGTTCGACACGATGTGCAGACCCGTCGGAGCCGGTGGCGGCGGATTGCTGCTGCTGCCGCTGCTGCCGAGGACGATCGGGAAGCCATTGCTGTTGGTGTTGCGAGCGCTGTCGGTGACGTAGACATACGCCGTCGAGTTCGCAGCCAAGCCGCCGCGATTCAGCGTGAAGTTGATCGAGCTGTTGTTCCAGGACACCAACGGCTGCGTCGAGCAGACGCCGCGGTTGGCGAACGTCGAGCCGGGGCAGATCTCCAAGTGGGCAATCGCGTCCGTGCCGTAGTCGAAGTAGATGTCGTCGAAGTAGCGCCAGTTGGTGATGCCGCGAGCGCGCGAGTAGTAGCCGATCGCTTCCCACCGTGTGTTCGTGCTCGTGTTCGTGTCGGTCTCACCGGTGCTGTGATACACCTTCCGGCCGTTCTCATACATGATCATGTAGCCGTTGGTCGTGCGGTCCCAACGCACCATGATCTCGAACTTGATCCAGCCGTTGATGGGATTGTTCGAATTGGTGCCGTAGCCCACATTCCCCGCGCCGCTGCTGTGGCAGGCGCCGACGACGGCCGTGCGGCAGCGATAGCCCATGCCGCCCGTATCCGACACGTCCAACACCGGCGTGACGCTGGGGCTGGTCGGCCGCACATCGTATTCGTTGTACCAGAAGGTGCCGTCGACCAGGCCAGGCGTCGTGGCGACGATGTGAATCTTGTTGTTGCCGTCGGTGTTCTCACCGCAGCAGTTGTCCCACGCGGGATCCATGCGCCAGTAGTACGCCCAGTAGCTGTAGTAGGGATAGCCCGGAACCGTGCGCGACTTGGCGATGTTCACGTCATTGCCGCCGGACGAGGTATCGAGACCGTAGTGGCATCCGGCCATGTACTTGGTGTTGCCGCTCGTGTGCGGCAGTGCCACGTTCCGGATCGGCGTGCGATAACCCATGTTGCAGGTGGTGTTGGCCGCGGTGGTCGGCTCCCACACGTCCCACAGCGTGCGCAGGTCGGTGCCTTCGGCCGTATCCCAGATGCGCTGCGGTGCGCTCTTGCTGCCGAAGCCGGCGCCGATCAGGGTCACCGCCGAACCGTGTGTCAGAGTCCCGGTCGTGCCGGTGATGGACGGCTGCGCCGACGCGATCGTCGCCGCGGCGAGGAAACAGACGAATGTGAAAATCGATGATCTCATCTCTACCCCACTAGTGACTCGTCGCAAGCGCCCACGCTGCTCCGGAGATCGGAAAATTGCCGTAGTCGCCGGCGACGCGAGACTTCCCCGCCCGATCCGGTTCACACGCCATTATTTCCTTTGGAACGCGGGCCGCCCGCGGCCCGACGGCGCTCAAGCTGTGCAACGATTGAGCCACGCTCAAAAGCGCCGAGTTCTTTCATCTGTACCGGAAATACCCCGAGTAGAAATTGCCAGAGTGTTGGCTGCGAAAACAAAATTGTACTCAGAGGGGTGTCGGTTCCTGCCAAGAACGTGGCGGGAGCCGACGACGAGCAATAGTCCGCTCGGCCCGTTTTGCGCCGTTGTCGACGGCCTCGGGGATGGGTCGAACCCGCGTCGCGCCGGGGGAGGGCGGACGTCCCTACTAAGTGCTTATTTCTTCATTACCAGAATACTGTACCAGGCCCATCGCCCCGCCCACGGTGCCGCCTTCAACAGCACATCGTCGACGCGCATCAGGAACCGTTGCGTCGGGGCCGCAGTCCCCCGCAAACCTGGCACGTAGCATAACGCCATCGCGCCGGAGGCGAGCAGGAGTTGATCGTGGTGCTCGATGCCCGAGAACTCCGAGGCCAGTTGGGTGAACTCCGTGAGATCGATCGGCTTCTCGTCCGCCGTGCGGTACTGAGGCGTCATCCGGCGATACGCGTTGATCAGCGGATTCGAGCCGAGTGGCTCGGCGAAATAGGCGCGTCCGCCCGGCGCCAGCACGCGACGCAATTCCTTCAACGCCGCCGTCAGCTCGAGGTGGTGGAGGATCGCGAATCCCGTCACGATGTCGAAGGATTCGTCCGGGTATGTGAGCTTCTCCCCGGCCATCACTTCGATGGTGCATCGCTCGCCGACTCCGCGCTTGGCGCAGAAGTCGCGCGCCTGCTGAACGGCGACGGGCGAAATATCGAATGCCCACACGCGCGCGCCGCGCTCCGCCAGGTCGGCCGTGATCCACCCCTCGCCACAGCCGTATTCGAGCACGCGTTTGCCGGTAAGATCGCGCCCCGCCATCGTGAGCATGCGATCGAAGACGGGAGCAGTAGGATTGGCGTCGTAGTGCCTGGGCGTATGGTCGTGATCCCCGAATTTCTGATCGTGAAAAACCTTCTCAGCCTCGTGTCTGTCGGCGAGCACCGCGTGCTGTTGTCGGTCGGACATCATTCCTCCTGGCCGATCCTTCGACGATCGAGGCCTGGTTCGACTCCTTCGTGGGGAGAAGATCCATGATCGCCGTCAAAAACGCACCTGTCAAACCGGGCGTGAAAAGCCATGAAGCGGATGGCAACCACGACCCGTTCCGCGTGGAGGCGTGACCTTCAACCCCATCCTGAGGCGTCCGGTCACGTTCACTTTCCCCGCGATGCGTACCGCCCTTGTTCGGTTTGGTGTGCTTTGCCTGGCGTTCGTTTCGTTCACTGCTCGTTGCTGAGCGATCGCGACTAGGGTGAGCGATACACGACTCTTCCGCCTACCATCGTCAGCGTTGGCCGAATCTGTTTGATCTGCGCGGCGGGCACCGTCATGTAGTCACGGTCGAGGACGAGGAGGTCGGCCTGCTTGCCGACTTCGAGAGAGCCGAGCGCATGCTCTTGAAAGAAGAGATAGGCGTTCGAGCGCGTATGCGCGACCAGTGCCTCCTCGCGCGTCAGCGTCTCGTCGAGCACCTTGTTGCCACCGACGTCCAGACCGCTGACCACCCATCCCAACGTCACGAACGGCGAATAGTGCGAGACGATCGTGGCGTCAGTGCCCAGGCCGAATACGATGCCACTGTCAGCGATCTTTCGCAGCGGCATGTGCGCGGCGGCCTGCATCGCGGCGCCGTGCACGCCGAGCGTCATGCCCATCGCTTTCGCGCGGGCGATGTTTGCCGGGGAGATGTCGTAGACGTGACCAAGCGTCCAACGCAGGCGATCGAGGCGCGTGGTCGTGTTCACGGCTTCGAGCGTGTCGAGTAGATCAGTCACCGCCGAGTTGTTGATCACGTGCTGGTGGACGTGCCAGCCGCCGCGCGCTGCGGCGGTGGCGAGCTTGCCGTACTCACGCATGATCTCCGCGGGCCAATGATCCTTGCGCGGCGCGAGATCGAAGAATGGCCCGTAGAGCACTTCGCCCAGGCCGAATACGCCGAAGTTCCCGTCGAACTGGTTGGGCTTGCTGCGATCGATGAGTGCGACGGCCTGGGTGGCCGAGGCCGGATCGGCGGCGTTGAATGCGAGACTCTCCCAGAGTCGAATTGGCAGCGGCCCCTTCGCAGCACGCGCGGCCAGGAACGGGGACTGCCCCAAGCTGTACACGCCTGTGAGTCCGGCCGCATTGAGCGCACGCAAGAAGTCTGTGAGGTTCTGCTCGCGCTGCGCCATCGATGTCGGCGGCATCGCATCGAGCAACGCCGCTGGCGGTTGGAACGACGCGAGCCCTGCCGCGTTGCGCTTCGCGCCATCGGCCGGATCGAGCTTCACCGCCTTCAGCGCCAGGCTGTTGGCGTAGATGGCGCTATAGCCTTCCTGCACGAAGAGAGGATTGTTGGGCGCTGCGCGATCGAGTTCATCGAGGGTGAACCCGCCGGGCGCGTCGGCGAACTGTCGCGGCGTCCAGCCTCCCTGCACGAAGATCCACTCGCCACGCGGCATGGTCGCGGCCTTCGCGGCGAGAATCTCGAGCGCCTTCTGATGCGAATCGACCCCCTCGAACCTGGCCTGGCGATGCCAGGTCTCCACGGCACGCGTGAGATGGAAATGGTTGTCGATGAGGCCGGGGATGACCGTCGAACCGGCAACATCGATCACGCGAGTCATGGGACCGGTGTAACGCGCAATGTCTGCGCGCGTACCGCGAGCCACGATGCGGCCGTTGTCGATGGCCAGGGCCTGAACGACGCTGAAGCCGGCATCGGCGGTTAGAATCTTGCCGTTCGTGATCACGGTCTCGACGCTCCTCTGCGCGAGCGCAGCAGAGCCCGTCAACACCGCCAGGATGGCGAAAGAACCGAGAGAGAACGCTCGCGCTCGCATCGACACGCTCCGTGGATGGCGGATGTTAGCGGACTTCGACGTCGATCACACAGCCGGAACCCAACATCAAACAAAGTACGTCGCGAGACGTTCGACGGCCACGTCAAGGTCTCCAGCACTCACCGAACCGTACGACAGACGCAGGCAGCCCTCGCCACTGCGGCCGAACGAGGCACCAGGAATCGTGACCACATGCGCCTCTTCGAGGAGGCGTATGGCAAGGGCGTGTGAATCGGCGCACCCATTCACGCGCACGAACGCAAAGAAGCCGGCGGTGACCGGCGCCCATTTCAGCCTCGGCATGTCGGCGAGCCGATCGACGAGCCGCTGGCGCCGCCGGCGCAATTCCGCATGGAACCCGCGGGCGTAGTCCCAGTCCTCGTTGACCGCGGCTTCGGCGGCGATCTGTGAGATCGTCGGGGCGCAAATGATCATCGCGTCCTGAATCTTCGTGGCCTGCTCGCAGACGTCGCGATCGGCCAGCACGAAGCCGACTCGCCATCCCATCATCGCAAACGATTTCGAGAAGGTGCCAATCACGACGACGTTGCGGCGCCAGTCGCTCACCGACGCAGCGCTCCAGTGCGCCTCGCCATAGACGAAGTGCATGTAGGTTTCGTCGCTGATCACCCAGATGCCGCGCGACGCCAGCTCTCGCACGATGCGCTCGCCGTTCGCGCGCGTGATGGCGGCACCGGTCGGGTTGCTGGGATTACACAACACGACGGCACGCGTACGCGGGGTCAACGCGCGCGCCACATCGTCCCAGGTGACGTCGTAGGTCTTCTGATCGGCGAGAGGCGCCTCGATCGCGATCGCTCCAGACGCCTGCACCTGCATGAAGTGATTCGTGAAGTACGGCGCCGGGAGCACGACGTCGTCGCCGGGGTCGACCAGGGTCGCGAGCGCCGTCGCGAATGCGTGGTTCGCCCCAGCCGTAATCACCAGGTTCTCCGGACCGCATCCGGCGACAGTGTCGTGCTGCAGGCGATCGGCGAGCGCGCGCCGCAACGAGGGCCGTCCAGGATCGGTGGAGTATGCGTGGACCTGCGGCGTCGCCAACGCGTCCTGAGCGGCGCGAACCGCCGATGGTGGCGGTGGAAAGTACGGAAGTGCTTGTCCGAGCGAGATGACGTGAAGGCCCTGGGCGCGCAACTCCGCGGCGCGAAGGTTCAGCGGATCGAACGGCGGCAGCTCGATGTCGATGACACGTTGCGGAATCCTCACGATCGAACCATACCTCGCCGCGGGACAGGGCCCGACCATTTTGTTCAAGACGCCTGGCCGATGCATAGTTGATTCTCTCGACGGCACCCCTGTGAACTACCGCACTCCCGCCTCGCGCGCGTCTCAGATCTTCGACTTCGAGGAACATCGTCCCGCCTCGCCGATCGCGGCGAAGATCTGGCGCACGCGCAGCGAACCGGTCGCGTGCTTCACGTCTGTCGCGTCGACCCATTGGGAGCTGATCGTCACCAGGCAGCGCGGCCGGGCATCGGTGACGTTGCGCGGCCCGGAGTCAAGAGCCACCGTCATGGCCGTGCCTCAGGACGCCGAGTTCCTCGGCATCGAGTTCCGTGTCGGCACGGCCATGCTGGATCTTCCGTTCCATCGCCTTGCGGACAGCGCGGTGACACTGCCGCAGGCGAGCACGCGATCGTTCTGGTTGAATGGGTCGGCGTGGGAGATACCGACCTTCGCGAACGCCGAGGTCTTTGTCGCTCGCCTCCTCCGCCGCGGTCGTGTGAGGCGAGACCCGCTGCTCGAAGACCTCCTCCAGGGCCATGACACGCCGCTCTCGTGGCGATCCGTACGCCGGCGCGTGCAGCACACTACCGGTCTCACCCTGGGCCTGATCCGCCAGATCGAGCGTGCGCATCGCGCGGTGGCGTTGCTCGACAACGGCCACCACATCCTCGATGTCGTCGATCGCACCGGCTATGCCGACCAACCGCACCTGACGCGATCGCTGCGGCGATTCGTGGGACACACGCCGGCGCAGATCGTTCGCGATCAGGCCGTGGCGCGATCGACCTCGTAGCGGTGGACGCAGATGCCGTTCACGAGCGACCGGCTGTCGACGAGCCGCATGCGAATCGGCGGAGCGTCGAGGAAGTGAGGCGCTCGCGGGCCCGTGCGGCCCAAGATGAGCGGGTATACCCACAGGCGCAGCTCGTCGAGCAAACCGTTCTCGAGCATCGCGAACGACACCGGGCCCAGGCCGTACTGCAGGATGTCCAGGCCAGGCTGCTGTTTCAGCCGTTGAATGACGCCGATCAGGTCGTCGGCGATGACCGTCGTGTTCGTCCAGTGGGGATCGCGCAGAGTCGTTGACGCCACGTACTTGCGCATTGAGTTGAGGCGATCGGCGAAGTTGTCTCCGGCGCGGGCCGGCCACGCAGCGGCGAAGCTGTCGTAGGTGCGCCGGCCCATGATTAACGCATCGCACGAGTCCAGCAATTCGGTCTGGATCTTCAGACTGATGTCAGTCGCCGAGGAGCCAAGCGATGGCCAGAGATGCGGGGTCTCGACTACGCCATCGAGTGTGATGAATGTTGAATTGATGATCTTTCGCACGCTCAGTTCTCCGCGAGCTGGCGTCAGTCTCCGGGAAGGAACTGCGGATTCCAGAGCACTTCCCACAAGTGCCCGTCCGGGTCCTGGAAGTAGCCGGCATAGCCGCCCCAGAAGGTGTCGCTGGCGCGCTTGACGACGCGAGCACCGGCGCGTTCGGCCTGCGCCATCACGAGATCGACCTCGCCTCGCGTCTTCACGTTGTGGCCGAGCGTGAAGTCGGTCGGGCTCGGCGGGGTTTTCGCGAGTGACGCATCGCGAGCGATGGAGTCACGAGGCCACAGCGCGAGCTTGAGTCCTCCTCGCAGATCGAAGAACGCGACCGCTCCGTACTCGAACTCGGTTCCGACGATGCCCTGTGTCTCGAGTCCGAGGCCGTCGCGGTAAAACGTGACTGCTCGCTGAAGATCGTCGACCCCGATGGTGAGTACCCCGATGGATGCCCGCATCGGCTAACGATAAGGAGATCGCGGGCCGGAGTCTTGAACAAAGCGGCCACGCCCGTGACCTCGCGCCCATGAACTCGGCCGCAAACGATCGACTCGCCGGTCCGATGACTACGGGACTCCGGCGCGGCCTGTGTCTGGACCTGCGGGAGGCGCGCTGACGGCTTGCGGCTCTATCGACCGCACTCCACTGCTCACACGCAGTGCCGTGAGCAGTGCCGCCGCCTGCAACACCGCAATCGCGATAAGAGGCTGTCGAAAATGACCGGCGTCGAGCACGGGCCCAAACACCAATGGCGAGAGTGCCTGCCCGGTGTCCAGCCCCGAATACACGAAGCCATACACTCGACCGAACGAGCCGCGGCCGAAGCGGCTCGTCGCCGCACGACGAACCAGCAGGTCGCGTCCAGGACCGGCGAACCCGACGCCGAATCCAATGCTGAACATCAGCGGCCAAAGCGCGGCGCCCGGCATTCCGCCTGACGCGAGCACCGCGGCCATCACCGCAGCGAACCCGAGCGCCGGTGCCACGATCCGATCGGCGCGATCTTTCAGAAAGCCGGCGGCCAGCATTCCAGTGCCGCTACCCACGAGGTACGCCGTCAGCCCGCTGCTGGCGATGACGAGCGAAACGCCATAGACATGGCTCAAGATGGCCGGCGCGTAGTTCTGCAGGATGCCGAATGCCATCGTGGTCAGAAGGAAGAAGGCGAACGACAACCACACGGCGCCCGACGCCAGGAACGCGAACTGCCCTTGGCGCGGCTCTACATGGTCGGCTGCGACGCGGGACATCACGATGTCGCGGGCATCGACGAGGACACGACGACGAAGGCAAAGTGTGGTGAAGACCGTTGCGCCGATCGCCGCCGCGCCGAAACCGGCGACATGCCACCCGAACAAGCTGGTCACACCAGCCATGAACAGCGGCGCGACGGCCCACCCGATATTGCCCGCCACGCCATGGATCGAGAATGCGTGTCCCAATCGCGGCTGACTCACTCGTTGATTGAGAAGCGTGAAATCGGAGGGATGGAAAATGCTATTACCGAGGCCGGCGCATGTGGCGCTCAACATCAACCATGGATAGCTGGTTGCGAAGCCCAGCACGACGCCGGAAAGCGCCAGCATCGCGACGCCGAAGCAGAGGACGAGCCAACCGCCCACGCGGTCGACAACGAAGCCGGCGAGCGCCTGGCCGATGCCGCTGATGACGAAGAACGTTGTCGTGAGCAGTCCGACGTCCGTGTAGCTGAGCGCGAAGTCGGTCATCAGCCACGGGAACAGCGGCGGCAGCAGCAGATGAAAGAAGTGTGATGTGCCGTGCGCGAGGCCAACGAGACCGATCACCTCACGGTCACGGGAAGCGGAAGCGAGCATAGACCTACCTTGACGTTAGCGTGCGGGTGCAGACGTACGCCGCTTCAACTCCTCGGTCCAATTCAAGACGACGTGCATCGACGTGACGGGCTTGTCCGTCGACGGAGCGAACCGCAGCAACAGAAAGCGCTGGCCATCTGGGCTGACGTTCCAGCTTCGGATCGGTACGGTGTTGTCGTACTCGAACGTCTTGTTGTCGAACATGAGGCGAGGCGCGTCGATGCGAAACGGAGCAACGGACGTCACCGCTGCGGAGAAGAACTGCTGCCGGTCGGGCGTTTGCGATCGGTAGAACAGCTCGCGACCATTGGGCGACCAGATCGGCTCGGCGCCCCCGTTTATCGAGACGCGAACTTTCTCGCCAGGACCGGGGTAGGGTTGCACGTACACCTCCGTGCTTCCTGATTCATTCGAGGTGTACGCCATCAATCGACCGTCGGGCGAGAGCTCGGGATAGAAGAGATTGAAGCGCGACTCCAGAAACACCGTCGGCTTCCCGTCACCGCCCTGCATCGGCACGACCCACAGTCTGCTTGGGTGATCTTGTGACCCGCGTTGTTGCAGCACCACGAGGCCATTCGCCGCTGACGACCACGACGCAGGGTTCTGCCCACCATCGACCGACTTCACCGCCTCTGGCGAGCCGCTGCCATCGGCGGCCACTGTGTAGAGCCCGCTCGTCGTCGGACCCACGTTCATGAACGTAGCGACGCGCTTCCCGTCTGGAGACCAGACCGGATTGCCGGCGCCATCGAACGTGATGCGCGTCGGCGCACCGCGAGCGACGTCGTAGACCCAGAGGTCGGTGCCTCGGCCCACGCCGGTTCGAATCCCAACGACGATCTTGTCTCCGTTCGGGGAGAGACGCGGAAAGAGATACGGACGAACCGGCGCCGTCGTCAGCGGCTCTGCGACGCCTTTTCGATCGACCCACACGAACGAGCTCTCCAGAAACTTCCCGACGCCGCCGAGGAGGTACGCCATCGTGCCCGCAGGAGAAAGCGCGAACTCGCCGGCACCAGTTTCATCGTTGCCGTTTGGAGCGTTGATGCCGTGCATCACGCCTTCAATCAGCGCAACCGGCGAGCCGGTGATCTGAAGCGACGCGAGATCGAACGGCACGGCCATCAGCGTTCCAAGCTTCATGTACAGGATGTGACCGGTGTCGACGTATCGCGCATCGGTTCCTCCTTGAATCAGCACGCGGTGTTGGCCGTTCTCGAGCGAGTGCAGCAGGATGTTTGCGGTATCCCAGCCTGTGGTCACGCTGGTGAAGAGCAGCGCCTTTCCTCCCGGTAGCACATGGGGAAGCAGATAACGCTCGCCACCGGCCGCGGGCGCAGTAACCGACTCCGGCATGCCTCCGGCAGACGACACCTTGAAGATGCCAGGACGAGTCGCGTAGAAAATCGTCCCGTTCTCTCCCCAGCTCGTACCGAAGCTCAGACCAGGTGAGCTGTTCAGGAGCGAAACCGACGGTCCTCCCGCGATCGGAATCTTCTTGATCGTCCGGTCGGCCCAAAACGCGATCCAGGCGCCGTCTGGCGAGAAGATGGGGCCCGAAGCGCCTTCGGTTCCTGCGATCGGTGTCGCCTCCGCGCGATCGAGCGAGCGGTTGTACAACTGGCGCATCGTGCCGCGCATGCCGACGAACACGATCGACCGGCCGTCCGGCGAAATCGCCATGGCCGTGCGAGATGGGCGCATCGACGCAATCGAATTCACGAGCTGCTCCGCGGGCAGCACGTCGGTCTGCAGCTGCGTGACGCGCGCGTCGCGGCCGGCCGATCGCGGAATCAGCCAGCTGATTGCCGCCCCAAGCAGCAACGCCGCGATCGCCCACGGCAGCACGTATCGCCATCGTGACGGCGCACCGATCGGAGCCGACACACTCGATATCAGCGCGCCGACGTCGGCCCCGAGCGCGAACCTCGCTGCCGCAAGATCGCTGATGCGAACCGCTCGATCCTTCTCGAGGCATCCTTTGATCAGTGAGAGGACGACGGGAGGCACGTCGATAGGCATCGCGTTCCAATCGGGCGTGGACTTCATCACCGCGGCGATGACGTCGGCGATGTCATCACCCGGGAACGCGCGTGCGCAGGTGAGCATTTCGTACAACACCGCGCCAAACGCCCACACGTCGGTCCGCTTGTCTACTGTCCTGCCGCGCGCCTGCTCGGGCGACATGTATGCCGCGGTGCCGAGAATCATGCCGACGCCGGTCATCGCTGCGGGGCTGATCAACGTCGGAGACTGCGAGAGCGCGGGAGACCGCGTGACCTCGGACGCCTGATCCGGCTCGCTCGCAGACACGAGCTTGGCCAATCCGAAATCCAGCACCTTCACCGTCCCGTCGTCGCGGACCTTGACGTTGGCCGGTTTCAGATCGCGATGCACGATGCCTTGCTCATGCGCCGCTTCGAGAGCGGCGGCGATCTGTCGCGCCATGCCGATTGCTTCGTGGACCGCTATCGGCCCCTGCTTGATGCGATCGGCAAGCGTCGGGCCGTCGACGAGTTCCATGACGAGGCCTTGCACGATCGTGCCGCGCCGATCCGGCCCGCGCTGGCCACTCGTGGTGACGTCGTCGCTCGCGCGATCGGCTGACGCGGCTTCGACCACTCCGTAAATCTGCGCGATGTTGGGATGATTCAGCGACGCCAGGAGCTCGGCTTCGCGCTCGAATCGCGCGACGCCGTCCGCCGTCGCCAGCACGGTTGGAAGGACCTTGATCGCGACATGGCGTTTGAGACGGGTATCGACAGCGCGATAGACCTCTCCCATTCCACCAGCGCCAAGCGGCGCCACGACCTCATAGTGGCCGAGCCGACTACCAACCGCGAACGACATGATCGGAAGCCGATTCTATCGCGGCGCTCGGATCGCGTTCGCCCACGGCGCGTCACGCGTTACTATGGGTTATAGTTCAGCCGCAACCGACAACGTGAGCGCAACGGCCGATCCCTCCATTCCGCCGGTGCCTAACCGGCAAAGCGCTGGGCGTCTCGTGCTGTCGCCTCACGAGCCGCTGATCGAAGGCGGCGCCGCCGAAGCATTCGAGCACTCGATTCAAGCGCGCATCGCCGAAGGCCATCGACATCTGATCGTCGACTTCTCCAGCGTCGGTCGCATCGACACGGCTGGCATTCGCGCACTGGTGCGCGGACACACGACGGCGAGACGACGCGGAGGCAGCCTTCGCTTGGCGCAGGTCAATGCCGACGTCCGTGCGGTGCTCGAGGAAGCAAAGCTGAGCGGCGTGTTCGAATTGGTCGACTCCGTGGCCGAGGCACAGACTCGCGAATGGCCGTGGCGCACGATCGGGCTCGTCGCTGGTGCCACCGCGTTCTGTTCGGGACTGTTCGCGGTCGGCGTCGTGTGGTTGCCGCCCGAAGCGTTGGTCCCATCCGAGCTCAATTTCGGCAACAACGGGAATGCCGCGCCGCCGGGCCAACCGTTCCTCGCGCTGTTCAAGCTCACCGCCGCGGCTGGAATCGCGTTGCTGATCACATCGGTCCATCGCCCGCTGTCATCGGACAATCCAAATAGCCGATCGATGGAGCAGGCTCAGATGCTCCTGTGTGTGGCCGGCGCGATGGTCATGATCATCATCGGCAACTCCGTCGCGCGAGCGTTCGGCGTTGCCGGCGCCGCGAGCATCATCCGCTTCCGCACGCCGGTTGACGACCCGAAGGACATCACCATCATCTTCCTGCTCCTGGGGCTCGGGATGGCGACTGGTCTCGGCGCCTTTGCAGTGGCTGCGCTCGGCACGGCATTCCTGTGCGTCTTTCTGCTCCTCCTCGATCGTCTGCCCTCGGACCGAAAGCCACGCGAGCTGATGATCGAATTGAAGGCCGACAGCCGTGAGTTCCCGACCGTTCCCGTCGAAAGCGTGTTCGCGCGCCACGGCGTCTTCTACGAAGCACGCGATGTCTCGCAGGGAAAGGAATCGACAGTCAAGTACCAGTTGGCCGTCGACCGGAAATTGGCGCTCGAGGATCTGGGCGCGCAGCTGAGCGCGATTCCCGGCGTCAAATCGATGGCATGGAAGAAGGTCAAGAAAGGGACGTCGTGAGAGTTGGCCACGTCAAGAAAGGCACCTCGTGATGGCGACGTGCTGATGGACGTGAACGCTGTCCTTCTGATGGCGGTGTTGACGCTGTTCCAGGCGCCATCGCAAGTGATCGTCGCCGGAACCGTCGTCGATGCCACTGGCGGCACCGTTCCCGAGGCCACCGTTCAACTCGAGGTGGGAGGCGTCGTCGTCTTGCAATCGCTCACGTCGAGCGACGGGCAGTTCTCGTTCCTGGCGCTGCCAACCGATCGGATCCGGGTGATCGTCACCGCTCCCGGGTTCGCGCCGCGGATGGTGACTGTGGGGCCAGGTGCCTCGCAGCTCACGATCGAGCTCGAGCCCGCGCCCTTTTTCGATGCCGTGCAGGTGACCTCGTCCCGAGGCAAGGAACCGCAAGCCGATCCGACGGTTGCGGCCTCGGTATTAGGGTCGACTGAGATCCTCTCGGCTCCGGCGGCTGCCGTCGACGACATTCTGAAAGTCGTCCCAGGATTCACGTTGTTCCCCTCGTCACGCGTGGCGAATCCGACGACGCAGACGATGATGATGCGCGGGCTTGGCGGCTCTGGCGTGAGTCGATCGCTCGTGCTCGCCGACGGTGTGCCGCTCAACGATGCGTTCGGCGGCTGGGTGTATTGGGACAAGGTGCCTCATGCCGCGATCGATCGCGTCGAAATCGTCCGCGGTGGTGGCAGCGATTTGTACGGTGCGGATGCGGTGGGCGGCGTCGTGCAAATCCTGACGATCGAGCCAAGCAAGCCGCTGGGCCGGATCCTCATCGAAGGCGGGAATCTCGAGACCGGTCGCGCGTCCGCATTCGGCGGAACTCGTACGGGGCCGTGGAGTTTCTCGCTGGGCGGGCAGTGGTATACGACCGGCGGGTACGTGCTCACCCGCCGCGATGAGCGTGGCGCCATCGATCGTCCGTCGAGCTCGAAACATCGATCGGCGATCGCAGCAGTCAGTTACGCCTCTTCCGACACGTGGCGGCTCGGACTGAAGGCGAGCGTGTTCGCCGAAGACCGCAACAACGGCACGGTGCTCCAGGTCAACGACACCGACGCACGATTGTTCTCGGGCGACGCGAGAGGCGCTCTCAAAGGCGGGTTTCTGACCGTTCACGCGTTTGGCGGCACCGAGGAATACAACCAGACGTTCTCGGACATCGAGGAGGAGCCGCCGCGCTCCGACGAGTTCCTGAAATCCAAGCAGCGCGTGCCCTCCCATACCGCCGGCGCGTCCGCTCAATACGCGCGGCAATGGGCCGGCACGAGTCTTCTGCTCGGCGGCGAGACGCGCGTGATGACGGGCCACACCACCGACACCGGATACGAACAGGATAGCGTCGTGGGCGTGACGCGGACCGGTGGCTCGGAACGACTCGGAGCGGGATTTGCGCGAGCCAGGATCGCCGTCACCGAACGCATGACGCTGGTCGCCGGCGTGCACGGCGACGCGTGGCATTCCTCGTCGGACACGTCATCGTTCTCGCAGACCGTGGGTGCGTTCAGCCCGCGGCTGTCGCTCGCCTACCGCGCCGGAGACAGCGGTGTCGTGATTCGCGGAGTGGTCTTTGGCGGGTTTCGCGCGCCCACGCTCAGCGAGTTGTATCGGAGCTTCCAGGTCGGCAACGACATGACGCTGCCCAACGAAATGTTGACACCCGAACGACTGAAGAGCGCCGAAGCCGGCGTGGCCTTCAGCCGGAATCTCGCATCGATTCGCGTCAGCGGCTTCTGGAGCGTTCTCGACGACGCGGTGACGAGCGTCACTGTCGCCACGTCTCCCGAGCTGAACGTCAGACGACGGGAGAACGCCGATCGGATCCGATCGAGAGGTCTCGAGTTCGAGGGCGACTTGCGGCTCTCACGTCCGCTCTCTCTGGCGGTCACCGGTGCGCTGATCGATTCGCGATTCCAAGGCAGGGTCCTTCACGGTTTCCGCGTCCCGCAGGTGCCGCAATACAGCGTTGTGGGAACGTTCCGCTATCGCGATCCGATATGGACGGGTTCAGCGCAGATACGCGTGGTCGGTTCGCAGTTCGACGATGACGTCAATACCCGGATGCTCGATCGCGCCACCGTCGTCGACCTCTTCGCCGGCCGCACGATTGCAAAGCGAACATTCGTGTTCGTCGCCATCGAGAATGTCTTCGACGCCGACTACGATGCGGGACGCATTCCCGTCCCGATCTCCGGTCTGCCGCGAGCCGTTCGCGCAGGAGTCCAGTTCGCGCTTCCCTAATGACACACGTCGCTGCCGGCGTCGGAGAACGATCGTCCCGCCACCGGCACGAACTGCCAGTCGTACGAATCCGGCTTCAAGGTGAGCTTCAGCACTCCCCACGCGGTGTTGTTGCGAACCTCGCTGTTGGGAGCGATCGCGCGAAACCCAACCAGCGGCGCGCCTCCCGTACCGACCACGAACTCGCGGATACCACGCGGATCGAAACGACCGTTCGAATCCTGGGGCGCGAATCGTTCGTAGGTGTGATTGTGCCCGCCGATGATCACTTCGACACCCGATTCCTGCAGCAACGCCCAGACCGCCTGCATCTGCGTGTTGCCGCCGTTGTCGCCAGACGCGAACACCGGCGTGTGGAAGTACGCGAGCGCGCAACGCGTTGGATTCGCGGTGAGCTCATTGCGCAACCAGACGTACTGCGGCGATCCCGGGAACGCCGACGTCTCACTGTTCAGCGCATACACCTGCCACGCGCCCAAGCGATACGAGTACCACCCTTCTCCGACATTGCCCGCAGCGAGACCGAAGTACCCGAAGTATCCCGCACCGCCTGCAGTCAGGTATTCGTGATTGCCAGGCACGGGGCGGGTTCGCGACTTGTGGCGACCCCATGACGGGTCATAGCAGCGCGCGTAGTCCACTGCCGTTCCGTCGAAATAGGCGTTATCGCCAGCTGCGAACACGGTTCCGGGAATGCCGTCGAGCAGTGCCGCTGTCAAATCCGGTCCGCCATCGGGCCCGCACCAGCCAATGTCTCCAGCGCCGACCAGCGTTTCAGTCGTGTTGACCGGAGGAGGCGGCGGCACCGGCGTCGGAACAGGAACCGGGACCGGTGCGGCCGGGTTCCCGCCACAGCCGGACATCACTCCGATCAGAACGATCGCGACGGCGAAGGACCTCATGGGGGCGGGACCGGGGGATTCTAATCCAGCGACGCGATTGTGCTCCGATCGATCCTCGGCATCGTGCGCGTGCTGACTTAGAATCTCGCGAGAGGTTCCACGTCATGCGACGCACAGTGCTCTGCTTCATTCTGTTGTCGTCGGTAGCGCTCTCCGGCCAGGGACGGGGTCGCGGCGCCCAACCCGGCCTCGAGCCGCGGATCCTCACGTTCGACGTCAGACCCACCACAGTCAAAGCCGGGCAGCCCGTCGTCCTCGTCTGGCACACGGAAAACCCCTCGGGTGTCGCGATCGAACCCGGCATCGGTGCAGTGACGCCGCGCGGCAGCAAGCAGATCACACCAACCGCGACGACCACCTACACATTGACGATCAAGGGTGGACCGAGTCGGAGCGTGACGGTGACGGTCGAAGGGACTGCGTCGAAGCCAGCAGCTTCCGCGACTGCCGGCACGCGCAGCGGCGGCATTCCGCGGATGGCCGACGGCAAACCCGATCTCTCTGGCGTCTACGGCAATGCGGGTCTGCCGCAAGGCACCACTCCACCGCCGGTTAAGTCTGGGGCCGAGAAGTTCCGCATCATTCGCGGTCCGAACGACGTGCGCGGACGCACCACGTTGACCACGGGAAACGATTGCAAGCCACTCGGTATTCCGCAGACCTACATCACGCCGTATCCGTTTCAGATCGTGCAGACGCCGAAGTTCATGGTGATTGTCTACGAGTACCCGATGGCCGTGCGGTTCGTGCCGCTCGACGGCCGAGCGCAAGCGATCGATCCCGATCCCGCGTGGATGGGCACCTCGGTCGGACGTTGGGACGGCGACACGCTCGTGATCGACGCGATCGGGTTCAACGACAAGACCGAGGTCCACGGCTTCATGCACACCGAAGCCCTTCATGTCGTCGAACGGTTCACCAAACTCGAAAACGGCAACCTGCAATACGGCGTGACCGTGGAAGATCCGAACGTGTGGGAGACGCCCTGGGTGATTCCGGCGAGGACCTTTGCCCTTCGTCCCGAGCTGGAGTTCGTCTCGGAGTTCGTGTGCGAGAGCACCGTCGACTACCAGCGGCTGTTCAAACGGTGATGTCGGATCCCAACGACACCAGCACCGATTCGAAGGCCGAGCGCCGACTGCGCAAGGACGCTGAAAAGGCGGCCGAAAGCAACCCGCTCGATCCGTGGGAACGCTACCGCGCGCTGAACGACCTCGTCGACCACATGCTCGATGTCATCGAGATGGCGGATCGCCGCACGCGCTTTGCTCTGCTGCTGCTTGGATCGCTGAACGCCGCAAACCTGCTGATCGTCGCGCGGGGCGATCTCTTGGGCGTCACGTTCGTAAACATGACCGTCGTTCGTTTCTATGTTGGATGCTATCTCGGCTTGTCGCTCTATTTCCTCATTCACGCCGTAAACGCGCTCAAGCCGCGCGCCCGGCAGATGGGGCTCGCCAACGAAGCGGTCGTCGCGCCCGGTGCGGTCGGTCTCCGCTTGGTGGACGACATCTTGAAGCACCCGCTCGACGACTACTATCAGGTCTGGCGTACTGCCCCGGCGGGCGCGATCAATCGCGAAATGGCGCTGCAGGTGCATCTCCTGGCCCGGACTACGGCAGAGAAGTACGCGGCGTTGCGAAAGGTCTACGGCGGCGTCATGATTCTGCTCGGACTGACCGCCGTCTTTCTCGTCGTGTTGGCGCTGCATCTCATCGCGCCTTCGATCGTGTAAGGATCGTCGGACCTTCACGGAGTCTCGATTCCCGAATGATGACACGGGCGATGGTGATCGCAGCGCTGGTGGGATTGTCTCAGGCCGTCCTCGCGGGTCAAGAGACGTTCGACGTCCCCCGGCGGCCGGAAGCGACGAAGGGGGCAGAGACAGCCGCCGAGACCAAATTCGTGTGGCGCGAGTATCCGTCGATTCGGAGCGGCCGCTTCCGAATCGATTTCCGCGCGCGCTTTGCGACCGATCGGAAATGGTCCGATTCGCTCGCGGCCGATGTCGACGATGAGCGCTTCGACATCGCACGGCGCCGGATCGGCGTTGCCGGGTCCTTCGGCAACCTCGTCGACTTTCAAATCGAGCGCGAGATCAAAAACGACGTGCCGTGGCGCGACGTCTACATCGACGTGCGGCCGAAGCGCGAGCTCGGCGTGCAGGTCGGCAAGTTCAAGATGCCGTTCAGCCTCGACGAAAACACCAGCGCGACGAACCTCGACTTCATCAACCGATCGATGGTGGCATCGACGCTCTCGCCCGGCCGCGATCGCGGTGTCATGGTGCATGGCCGCCTGGGCGGCAGGCTGATCGGCTACGAAGGCGGCGTGTTTCTCCACGACGGTAACAACGCCCTGGCCAACGATCCCGGCGAAGTGCAGGGTGATCGGACGACCGCACTCCGTCTCACGATCGAGCCGATCTCCAACCGCAAGTCGCGCGACGACGACCTGCGATTCGCCGTCGCATGGACCGGCAGCGACCTGCCCGAGGGCATGAGTGCGATCAACGGCGAAACACCACTGCACGCGCATTTCTTTCCATCGAACCTCTGGGTCCGCGGCGCGCGCCGGCGAATCGGAGGCGAGTTGCAGTGGCGTCCCGGACCGTACTCGCTCAAAGCGGAATACATCCGCATGACGCAGCAGCGCCTCGGCCAGAGCGTCACTGACGGCGATCTGCCTGATGCAATCTCCGACGGGTGGTACGTCAGCGGCACGTGGGCGATGACCGGCGAGGCGAAGTCGCGAGGGCTCGAGTCGCCGAATCGACCGCTGCCGGGAGGCGGATTCGGCGCCATCGAGCTCGCGGCGCGCGTCGAGGCGATGACGTTCGGCAGCGGTGCCGCGGCGGGAGAGGGAACGAAAAGCCCTCGATCGGACGTCATCCTTCGCAACCAAGACCTCGCCACGACCTTCGGCGTGAACTGGTACGTGAACCGGTGGGTCAAGGTGCAGGGAAACATCATCCGCGAATCGATCGAGGATCCGTCGCGCGGCCCGGTACCATCGCGCCCGGTGTTCTGGAGCAGCGTTCTGCGTTTTCAGGTGGTGCTCTGATGCGTGCGCTGCGCTCGCCGGCGATCTGGTTGGCTCTCCTGCTCGGCGCTGGCGTCGTCCTCGCGACGCCGCGCGCGCAGGCGCAGTCAGGTGCGATCCTGTTCGATCCGACGGTGATGCACGACATCAGCATGTGGATGAACTCGCGCGATCTGCAACTGATCCGCCTGCACTACGACCTGAACACGCACTATCCGGTGGACTTCGAGACCGGCGGCACACGCGTTCGCAACGTGTCGATCCGCTCGCGCGGCGGCGGCAGCCGCAACGCCTCGAAGCTGGGGCTACTGGTGGAATTCGCGCGATACGCGTCCAGTCAGACGCTGGATGGCCGCCGAGCAGTCGTGCTCGACAACCTCTGGCAGGACCCGCCGATGCTTCGCGAGCGGGTGGCGATGGCGCTGTTCTCGAGGATGGGCGTACCGGCACCGCTCGAGTCGCCGGCGCGGGTCTCGATCAACGGCACATCCCAGGGCGTGTACTCGCTCGTGGAGTCGCCGGACGATCAGTTTCTGACACGCATCGGCGCCGGCGATGGCTATCTCTTCGAGTTTCATTGGCTGCGGGCGTACTACTTCGAGGACCTCGGCGACGATCTCAACGCCTACGTACCGCTCTTCGAGGCGCGAACGCGAGAGACGGAGGCGGTGTCGTCGCTCTATACGCCTATTCGTCAGATGGTCGCGGCGATCAACGAGCCGTCCGACACGTTGTGGCGATCGCGAGTGGAACAATACGTCGACCTGCCCCAGCTGCTCTCGCATCTCGCCGTCGAGACGTTCCTCTCTGAATTCGACGGCCTGCTCGGCTACGCCGGGCTGAACAACTTCTACCTCTATCGCCCGACGGGGTCGAGCAGGCATCAGTTCTTCCCGTGGGATCGCGACAACGCGTTTCAGGAAGTCGATGCGTCCATCTTCCGTCGCGCAGACGAAAACATCCTCGTCCGGCGCGCGCTCACCTATCCGGATCTCTATAGCTACTATCTCGATGCGCTCGAGCAGACGGCGCATGCGGCGTCTGACGGCGGGTTCCTCGACAATCAGATCCGCAGCGGTGCGGCGTTGATCGAGGCGGATGCGGCCGTCGATGTCAACACGCCGTTCACGCAGGACGAGCGGCTCAACGCGATCGCATACCTGCTGGACTTCGCGCGTCGGCGACCCGGTATCGTGCTCGCCCAAGTCGCCGAGGCACGCAAGGTCTCTTCACGCTGACCGTCGAGACGAGATTCTCAAAGAGCGCCGGCCACCGTTTCGGGAACGGGCGCAGGTTGTTCGCGCCTGCTCCAGTCTTGTATCCACCCGTGAAGCACGTGTGACTTCGCTTCCCACGTTTCATGGCTCCGCAAGTAGTCCTCGAGCCGCTGCCGCTGTTCCGCGGCCATCAGCGGAAGACCAGCCCGCTTCTTCCGCAGGAGCTCGGCCAGTTCACCAAGGCACGATTCGACGTCGCTGATGATGTGAAGGGATGACTGCCACTTGACCGCCTCGTCGATGGGCGTGGCGAACACGTGCTTGCCTGTGGCCATGTATTCCTTGAGCTTCAAGGGGTTGATGTGCCGAGTGAGTTCGTTGCGCTTGTACGGGAGGATGAACGCATCGAGCTGCAGCGTGGCAAGCAGCCGTGGCAGCTCCTCATACGAAACCCGATCACAGAGCACAATCTGATCGCTGGCGAGAAAGGGGTCGGCCCACGAGAAATCGCAGACACGTTTGCCAATCACGAAGAGCCTCAACGAAGGCATCCGCGCCAGCAATCGACTCAATAACTCCTCGTCCGTCCGCTCATCCAACAACCCAAACAGCCCCAGGCGCAAATGTCGGTCATCGTGCAGCGAGGGCGCTGCGGCCGAATCCTCGAGAATGAAATGGTCAAGGTCTACGCCGTGATCGAGGATCTCGGGGCATGGAAGGCGAGGCCGCCGCTTCGATTGAAACAAGGCCGTCGACGTCACGATGAGATGATCGACGTTTTGCAGCAGCGTCTCCTCGAACGCGCGAGCCACGTGCAGGTTGATTCCTGGCCAGAGAGAGAATTCGTCCACGCAGTAATAGATGTTGCACCACGAACGAAAGAGCGGGTCATCGATGAGCAAGGCGGTTTGTGGCACTGCGGTCACCATGGCCAGTGGGTGCAGTTGGTGCCTCCGTATTGCCTTCGCGAGGGATGTCTTCAGCAACCAGCGATTGACTCGCCTGATCCACGTGAACTGGTTGTACGGAATCTGAACCGGAGCAATCACCAGCGGATGACGCTCGTCAGAGGCGTGTGCGGGCGGCGCCGGGTGCATCCATCGGCGCGGCCATTTGGCCAGGAGCTCCGCGATACGAGCCACGTCGTGCGCGTTGAAGCGCGGTGAACGGAGGCCGATCGTCTCAACCCACAACACTCGATAGTCTTTAGTCAGGTACTTGATCAAATGCTCGAGGGAGTGCGGGTGCCTTTGATACTCTTCCCCAAAAACGATCAAGTCCTGTTTCGGACTGTTCTCGCTGAGCGGCGCGGACAAAGAAGTCGAACGTACTGGTCGTGCCATCGTCGCCTGTAAGCTGTGGGCGCTTGTTATATCGCTTCAAGAGGTCAAATGCATCCGCCTCGAGACGTTAATAGTGCAGGCTCGACCATTTCAATGTGTCGCTTACGTATTTGTGTTCGTCTCACATTTGCACACCAGATATTTTGCGATTTGGCTTTGTAGACGAATGGCGAGCCTCTATGTGAGTTCCTTGCTTGTGTGCGTTGCTCGAAACGACAGCGGTGCGTCGAGCTTACTTCGCCGGGTTCCCGACGGCTTCGAAACCATCAACAGCAAAGACGGAGGTAGCTACCTCGTCTTGAAGAGACGAGCATCACAGCGCGCCGACGTGACCGCGACTCGTTGCAACGACACCGCGACGCTGATTCTTGGCGACCATCACGAATGGACCGCAGACGACTCCCAACCTCTCGGCAACGCCACGATTGTCCGGTGCCAGCTCGACAGCCGGGCCGCGAGCGCACTCACCGGGATCTCTGGCCTCCCCCCTCTGTATATCGCCGAGACGACGACACACGTGATCGTCACGTCGGATCTCTTCCTGCTGCGATGTGTCGCGGCGTTTCAGTTTCGATTTGATCCGGAAGGCGTCGCCGACCTCGTGCGAATCGGTCGACCGGTGTCACATCGAACGCTCTTCAGGGGCGTGCGCCTGGTGCCGGCCGGCTCCTGCGTGACGGTCAGCCGAAGCGGGACGACGGTCCAATCCGCATGGTCGCCGCCTGAGGTGAGCCCGTGCGCGACATGGAACGAGTACACCGAAATCCAAGCTGACGTGTTCCGCGAAACGGCCGCAGCGCTCGATTGTTCGGACACGATGCTCTCTCTGAGCGGCGGGCTCGACAGCCGAACGGTTTTCGCCGCGTTGGTGGCGAGCCCTCGACGCGTCACCGCCGTGACCGTCACAGGAGAGGCACAGTGCCTGGATGCGCGGATCGCGTCGCGACTCTGTCGCGCCTATGGCTGGACTCATCACATCGTGACGCTGGGCGAGACGTTCTGGCGAGGACTGCCCGACTTGGCCGAGACCGCTTCACTCTTGTCCGGCGGAATCAGTTCGATCAGCCGTGCCGCACAGGTCTACTGCTACCGCCATGTCGGAACAGGATCACCTGGAACGATGTTGAGCGGACATCTGGGCAATCAAGTCGGCAGGCTCGGAACCGAGGGGCTGTCTTCCCGGAATGCCGATGTGCGGCTTCTGAGCCAGCAGCTAGTAGACACGGTGAGCTTCTCCCGGCCGCCCGAAGCGTGGTGGATGCCGGCGATGCGCGCTGACGGACATCTCGATCTGAAGTTCTTGATACAGCAGGAATCGATGTTCGGATCGCTTGCTCCCTATTCCGTCGGCAGCTCGTATTCCGTGCAGCAGACGCCGTACAGCTCTCGACTGTTGATTGAGAACCTGTGGCGGATGCCGAGCACAGCCGACGACGAGACCGGCCACGCGAAGCTTCATGTGCTTCGACATCGCTTCCTCGGCGTGCCGCTCGATCGCTCGTTTCAGCGCCGCTACATCAACCAGGTTGGAGGCTTTGTCGCCGAGTGCCCCATCAACTGGGGCTGGCGCAGCACGGGAGGTGTTTCGATTCCTGGGTTGTTCTGGGGAGGACTCACGTGTGTCGATGCGGTCGTCGCCACTCGAGTCGCTCGACGACCGGCCATCGAGTTCATGAAAGCGCTTGGCATCGCCGGGCTCCACGACTGGAAACCGGAGCGACAGTGGGCGCAGCGCAGCCTCCGAGAGTTCGTGCGCGAAACGTTGACTTCACGCACGACCTCACAGTCAGGGGTCCTGGATCTCGAATTCGTCGAGCGGCGACTCGCGAGACAAGACGCCAATCCCAGCGCCGGGTTCGACGATACGCTACTGGCCGCCTTGGACCTCGCTCTCGCCGTCAAGAACTTCGCCGCGACCGCCTGACGGGGCACGGCCAGGTACTCCACATCCATCAACGTCGATCGCCATCACATTTCTTGGATGATCGGCCTCGACGACAACTGGATTCGCCGATAGCACTCACCCCATCTCGAAGGTATGGCTCTTGCCTCACGAGAGGGCCAGCCCGCATGAATAGGTGTCGCGCGAGCGTCGCGGTGGCGGCTGTCCTCACGCTTCTCGACGGGTGTGCGTCCGCGCCAACGATTCCGCCTGCCCGCGTTGGCGAGTACATGCCGAATGGAGTTGCGGAAGCGTACGGCGAGGGCGTGATGCGCCGATGTCTTGCGCTGACATTCACGGCGCAGATGCGTGTGCGAGGTTCGGTCGCCGGTCATCTCATCGATCGGCGCGTTGAACTGAGTGCAGACCGGG
>Ga0075423_10000489_pt1 | contig 32117 bp, 39 predicted proteins | sample SoiMethybrSBSTD2_FD_80114 | JGI IMG/M metagenome (GOLD analysis project Ga0075423, IMG submission 80114) | Bulk soil microbial communities from a Populus tree surrounding site in Tennessee, USA - Soil MetaG P. TD hybrid SBSTD2 | ecosystem: Environmental > Terrestrial > Soil > Tree plantation...
AGCATGACCGCTACCCGCCGATGGAGCCTCCCGACGTACAGTCAGCCGCTGCCGAGACCGTCGAACCGGTAGCGCCGCAGCGGGCTCCGGACCCCCTCGACCTCGAGGATTCCGCCCTCTACTTCAACCGCGAGCTCTCCTGGCTCGACTTCAACGACCGCGTCCTCCAGCTTGCCGAGGACCCGGCGGTTCCGCTGATGGAGCGGGTCAAGTTCTGCGCGATCTGGGAGTCGAACCTCGACGAGTTCTTCATGGTTCGGGTGGCCAACCTCCACGACCAGATCGAGGCCGGCATGGACGCCCGCGGAGCGGACGGCATGGGCCCATCCGAGCAGATCGACTCGATCCGCCAGCTGGTCGCCAACCAGCGTGACCGCCTGACCGCTTTCTTCGAGCGTGACATGCGCCCGGCGCTCGCGGAGCATGGGATCAGGGTGATCTCTCCGCAGCGCACCGACCCGGATGAGCGAGCCGAGCTCGACCGGATCTTCGAGAGCTCGATCTTTCCGGCGCTGACCCCGCTCGCCATCGGTCTCGGCCGGCCGTTCCCCTACATCTCAAACCTCTCGCTGAGCCTTGCCGTCATCCTCCACGACCCCGACCAGGGGACCGAGATCATCGCCCGGGTCAAGGTGCCGAAGGAGCTCCTCGGCCGCTTCCTGCCGGTCGGCGAAGACGGCGGCTCCTTCGTCCCGCTGGAGGAGGCGATCGCGGCCAACCTCGACGCGCTCTTCCCCGGCGCCGAGGTGGTCGACCACGGCTACTTCCGCGTCACCCGCGACGCCGACTTCACCGTCAGCGACGAGGCTGACGACCTGCTGCAGGCGGTGCAGGACGAGCTGCGCCGCCGCCGCTTCGGCGAGGTCGTGCGGCTCGAGGTCGCCGCCGGGATGAACCCGAAGCTGCGCGCTCAGCTGATCGACGCGCTGCGGCTCGAAGACCGCGAGGTCTACGACATCGACGGCCTGCTCGACCTTGCCGACCTCGGCCACGTCGTCGACGCCTCGGGCCATCCGGAGCTGCGCTACGAGCCCTGGGCGCCGGTCACCCAGCCGCGCCTGCAGGGGGAGGACGAGGAGCCGGTCGACATGTTCGCCGCGATCCGCCAGGGCGACATCCTCGTCCACCATCCCTACGACTCGTTCTCCAGCTCGGTCGAGCGCTTCGTCGTCCAGGCCGTGGCCGACCCCGACGTGCTGGCGATCAAGCAGACGGTGTACCGGACGAGCGACGACTCGCCCTTGGTGCCGGCGCTGATCCGCGCCTCCGAACGGGGCAAGCAGGCGGTCTGCATGGTCGAGCTGAAAGCCCGCTTCGACGAGGAGGCGAACATCCACTGGGCGAAGTCGATGGAGGAGGCCGGCGTCCACGTCGTCTACGGCATCCCCGGGCTGAAGACTCACGTCAAGGCGATCCTCGTCGCCCGCCGCGAGGGGGACCGGGTGCGCGAGTACGTCCACATCGGCACCGGCAACTACAACCCGACCACGGCCCGCCTCTACACGGACCTCGGCCTCTTCACCGCCGATCCCGAGATCGGCGCCGACGTCGCCGAGATGTTCAACTTCCTCACCGGCTACGGCCGGCCGACCGGGTATCGCAAGGTGCTGGTCTCGCCGACCACGATGCGCGACCGCATCGTCGAGGAGATCGAGGCGACGGTGAAGGCCCACCGCGCCGGCGAGGAGGCGCGGATCGCCCTGAAGATGAACGCCCTGGTCGACGCCGGCTGCATCCAGGCGCTCTACGAGGCGTCGCGGGCGGGCGTCCCGGTGGACCTCAACGTGCGTGGGATCTGCTGTCTGCGCCCCGGCGTGCCGGGAGTCTCGGAGAACGTCCGCGTGGTCTCGATCGTCGGCCGCTTCCTCGAGCACTCGCGGATCTACGCCTTCCAGCGTGGCGAGGAGACGCGGGTGCTGAGCGGCTCGGCGGACCTGATGCCGCGCAACCTCGACAGCCGGGTCGAGCTGGTGACGCCGATCGAGGACGAGGCGCTGAAGGCCGAGCTGCTCGACGTGCTCGAGCGCTGCTTCGCCGATAACGCCAACGCCTGGGAGCTGGATACGGACGGCGTCTGGACCCGCCTCGGCCCGGACGAGGGGGAACGGCGCAGCGTGCAGGAGGAGCTGCGCGAGCGCCACCGGGCGCGGGCGGCCGAGCAGCTCGCGGCGGCGGCGGGCTGACTAGGATCAGCCGATGGTCCGCCTCTCGCTCATGCCTCGCGACAGCACCTTCTTCGATCTCTTCAACGAGGCGGGCCAGAACACCGTCCACGCGGCCCGACTGCTCGACGAGATGATGGGCAGCTGGCCCGACGCCAGCGACCTCCCGCGCGAGATCCTCAAGGCCGAGCAGGAGGGCGACCGGATCACCCACGACATCGTCCAGCGCCTCAACGCGACCTTCGTCACGCCGATCGACCGCGAGGACATCTACGGCCTCGCGACCCAGATGGACGACATCGTCGACTACACCGAGGAAGCCGCCGACCTGCTCGGCCTCTACCAGATCGAAGCGCCGATGGCGCAGGCGCAGGCGCTGACCAAGGTTCTGGTGGCCGCCTGTGAGCAGCTGTCCACAGGCCTCGAGCACCTGCGCGAGCTGAAGGGCCTGGACCGCTACTGGATCGAGGTCCACCGGCTCGAGAACGAGGGCGACCGGATCTCCCGCGACGCGGTCGCCTCGCTCTTCTCCAACGGGATCGACCCGATGGTGGTGATCCGCTGGAAGGACATGTTCGCTGTGCTCGAGAACGCGATCGACGCGACCGAGACGGCGGCCCAGATACTCGAGGGCATCGTCATAAAGAACTCGTGAGCTCCGACGTCATCATGGTGATCGTCGTCGGCACCGCGCTGGCCTTCGACTTCACCAACGGGTTCCACGACACTGCGAACGTGGTCGCCACCTCGATCTCGACCGGGGCGGCCCGGCCGCAGGTGGCGATCGGGATCGCCTCGCTGCTCAACTTCGTCGGCGCCTTCATCTCGATCTCGGTTGCGGCGACGGTCGCCAAAGACGTCGTCGATGCCTCCGTGATCACCCCGACGATCGTCTTCGCCGGCCTCGTCGGTGCGATCGCCTGGAACCTGATCACCTGGTGGTTCGGGCTGCCCTCGAGCTCCTCGCACGCGCTGATCGGCGGCGTGGTCGGCTCGGCCGTGGCGGCGGCCGGACTGGACGCGGTCCTCGCCGAAGGCCTAGTCGGCAAAGTGCTGATCCCCGCGGTGATCGCGCCGCTCCTCGCTTTTCTCGTCGCCGGGCTCGGCATCGGGTTCGCCTACTGGATCGTCGGCCGTCAGCGCCCGGGCCCGGTCACACGCGGCTTTCGTTACGGCCAGGTCGTCTCCGGCGGCCTGCTCGCCCTCGCCCACGGCACCAACGACGCGCAGAAGACGATGGGGGTGATCACCCTGGCCCTGATCGCCAACGGCACCTTGAGCGCGAACGCCGACCCGCCGGTCTGGGTGATCGTCTCCGCGGCGACCGCGATCGCGCTCGGCACCTACATAGGCGGCTGGCGGATCATCCGCACCACCGGAAGCCGCATCATCAAGATGGACGCCGCGCAGGGCTTCTCGGCCCAGGGGGCGGGGGCGGCGGTGATCCTCGCCTCGACGCATTTCGGCTTCCCCCTCTCGACCACGCACGTGATCAACGGCGGCGTGATGGGCGCGGGGGCCGGCAAACGGGTCTCGGCGGTGCGCTGGGGGGTCGCCGGCAACATCGTCGCCGCCTGGCTGCTCACCCTGCCGGCGGCCGCCGCGATCGGCGCCGCCGTCTACGGCGTCACCCGGATCTTCGGCACCGGCGCGCTTGGGCCGGTGCTCGTCACGCTGATGGCCCTGGGCCTGATCGCCGCCGCCTTTGCTCGCCGCTCGCAACAGGGAGCGCCGGTCCCGGCGGGCTGATGGCGACGATCGTCGAGAGCAAGGAGCTCGTCGAAACGGTGATCGCCTCGCTGGTCGCCGGAGTTGGGATAACGGCGGTCTTCTCGGTTGCGATCTGGGGCGGTGCCCGCTTCGCCGACCTCAGCCGCGACGGCAGGCCGCTGGCGGCCGGAGCCGTGGCGGCGCTCGGCGCTCTGGCGCTGGCGACGACCGTGGTCGCGGTCGTGTTCGGCATCGTCGTGATGACGAGCAAGTAGCCGCCCTACAATTTCTTTCATGCGGACCCTGCGAAACGTCGCGATCGTGATGCTGCTCGCCGTGGTGGTGGCGTTTGCGCCGGCCGGGGGGAACGCCGCCGAAGCGCTGCTGACCGCGATCACGATGGGCTTCCTAGCGGGCATCGCCTGGATGCTGTTCGTCTTCAGTCGCGAGAACCAGCTGACCTTGGCGGCGCTCAGCGAGGGTCGCCGTGCGGTTCTCTACATCGCCCTAGGCGTGATCGCCCTGCTGATCGCCGGCCAGGACGAGCTGTCCGCCAGCGGCGGCGGCACGCTCGCCTGGATCGTCCTGCTCGGCGCCTCGGTGGCGGCGATTTGGCGGATCTGGATCGAGGCCAACACCCACAGCTACTGATCCGGCGCGAAGCCGTCACACAATTTTTCGAATGAGCGCGCCACGCGTGCGCTCCGGCTTGGGACGGTCGGCCCGTGTCGCGCCAGGCCGCCAGCAGCTTTCACAGGGAGGGCGGGACCGCGTCGGTCGAGATGGTCGCCGTGGTCCCGTTCCTGCTGCTGGCGGTCCTGGTGGCGGCACAGATCGGGCTCGCCGGGTACGCGCTCTGGTCCGCCGGGGTGGGGGCGCGGGCCGGCGCGAGAGCGGCGCTGGTGGGAGGCGACGCGGCGCGGGCGGCGCGGCGGGCGCTCCCGGTCGGGTTGCGCGAGGAGGCCGAGGTCAGCGACGGCGAGGCAGTCTCGGTCCGCGTCGCTGTCCCCTGGCTGCTTCCCGGGCTGCCGCGGCTGACGGTCGGGGCGAAGGCCGCGCTGGAGCCCGCCGATGGCTAGGACGCCGTGGGCGGAGTCGGGGCAGTCGACGGTGGAGCTGGTGGCCGCCCTGCCGGCACTTCTGCTGACGGGCCTGCTGGCGCTGCAACTGCTTGCCGCCGGCTACACGCTGACGCTCGCCGACGGGGCGGCGGAGGCGGGCGCCCTGGCGCTTGCCTCGGGACAGCCGGCGGTTGCCGCCGCGCGCGGCGCACTGCCCGGTTGGGCAGAGGACGACGTCGAGGTTTCCGTCCAGGGCGGCAGGGTCGTCGTCCGGCTGCGGCCGCCGTCGCCGCTGCCGGCGCTCGCCGAGCGGCTCGCGGTCACCTCGTCCGCCGTGGCGAGGCCGAAATGAACGGGCTCGTCCACGAGAGCGCGTGGGGTCGTCATGTGGACGGACCGGTCGTGCTTGTCACGACGGTCGGTTCCGCCGCCGGCGCGAAGGCGGCCGCGGCGGCACTCGCCTGCGCGGGCTCCGAGCCGGACCGGGCCGCGCTGCTGATCGACCTCGACGAGGGTCCGGCGCCACGTTCCTCCCTGGTCGCAACCGCTGGCGCACGCAAGTTGGAGGAGCGGCTGGCGACTCATCTGCCGCGGGCGGGGGTTGCATCTCGCGGCTGCCTCTGCCGGCTGGCGCTGCCACCGGATGGAGACTGGGTCGAGGCGGTTGCGGCGGCGCTGCCCCTCGCGCGCGAGTCGGCGGCCGTCATCCACTTGCCGCCCGCGCTGGCGCGGGCGGCGCTGGTGGAGCCGCGAATCAGGCCGACCGCGGCGCTGCTGCGAGCGGATCTGTCCGAGGACCGTGCCCTCGCAGCGCTCGCCGCCCGCAACCTGATGCGCGAAGGTCTGCGCTTGGCGGTGCTCAAGCGCCCTCTGGCTTGGCTGCCCGGGCGAGCGGCCCTGTTGGGTGCATTGCCCGCCTCCGCTCCTGGCTTGCCGATTCGCATCCGCGAGCGCCTGCTGGCGCCCTGAGGCGCGCGCTACGGGGTGGCGGCGTGCCAGGTGCCGACGTCTTCGAACCCCTCGCCCTTGGCGTCGCCCTTCTTGCGATCGTCGTCGAAGGTATAGAGGGGCTTGCCCTTGAAGGTCACCTGGCGCATGCCGTTGTCGGGGCGCTTGATCGTGCCGAGCGGGACCGGCCCGGTCGGCTTGACCCCCTTGGCGACGACCAGCGGGTGCCAGTCTTTGAGGCAGCTGCCCTTGCAGATGAACCTGCCGTGCTTCTCGGCGCTGAGCGAGTAGAGGGTTAGGCCGCTGTTGGCGGTGAGGACGGTCTTGCCGAGCGAACTGCTGTGCGCCTCCTTGACCACCCGCTTCGCGGTCGTCGCGGCGGCGAGGGAGCTGAAGAGGCCGACGGCGGCGACGGTTGCGATCGCGGCGAGGGTCGCGACGCTGAGATGGCGGCGGCGATTGGGCGATGGCTGCGGCATGAACGCTCCTCCAGTCGAATTCCGGGTTGCCTGGTCTACGGACACAGTTCCGCGCGGGTTCGATCGCAGACATTCTTGCCTGTGCGCACCACACGCGCGCCGGCGCCCGCCAGGGTCGCGCCATGGAGACTCGCAGGGAGGACGGTCAGGCGCTGTTGCTGGCGCTCGGGGCCGCCCTGGCGTTGATCGTCGCCGCGCTGGCGCTGGTCGCGATCGCCGGGGCGGTGACCGGCAAGGGCAGGGCCCAGCGGGCGGTGGACCTGGCGGCGATCTCGGCGGCGCGCTCGATGCGCGACGACCTGCCGCGCCTGCTGGCGCCTCCCACCCTGCCTGACGGACTGCCGAACCCGGCGCACCTGGACAAGGCCGCATACCTTGCCCGTGCGCGGGCGGCGGCGGTTGCGGCAGCGGAGGGGAACGGGGTCGCAGCCGACCGGCTGCGGGTTTCCTTCCCCGACTTCGCCTCGTTCGCGCCCTTGCGGGCGAAGACCGTGGTCTTCGGCAGGCTGGAGCTGGACGCCGAGCGCGGGGCGGGGCGGGGGAGCCCCCCGGTCGAGGCCTCAGCCGTGGCCGAAGCGGCGGCCCCGGTCACCGGCGCCGGCTCGACGCCGACGATGGCGAGCGGGGGCGGCTACAGCGGGCCGCTCGTCTATCGCGACGGGGAGGGGATGAGGCCCGACGTGGCCGCCGCATTCGATCGCATGTCCGCGGCGGCGTCCGGCGCCGGGCTGACGCTGGTCGTCAACTCGGGCTTCCGCTCCGACGCCGAACAGGCGGCGCTCTTCGCCGCCCATCCCGATCCGCGCTGGGTCGCGCCACCGGGCCACTCGCTGCACCGCTGTGCGACCGAGCTCGACCTCGGCCCCGAATCGGCTTACGCCTGGCTGGCGGCCAACGCCTCGCACTTCGGCTTCGTCCAGCGCTACTCGTGGGAGGCCTGGCACTACGGCTACGATCGCCCGCCGGCGCCGTGCTCGGCGGCCGGCAACGCGGTCGGCGCGAGCGACCCGACCGGGGGAGGGGACGGCGCCTTCGCCGGCACCAGCCTGCCCGCGTTCGTCCCGGCGCGGTTCCGTGCCCCGCTGCTGCGCGCGGCGGCACGCTGGAACGTCTCCGCGGCCCTGCTCGCGGCGCAGCTGATGGCCGAGTCGAGCTTCGACCCCTACGCGGGTTCTCCGGCAGGCGCGCAGGGGATCGCGCAGTTCATGCCCTCCACCGCTGCCGCCTACGGCCTCAGGGACCCGTACGACCCCGACGAAGCGATCGACGCCGAGGCCCACCTGATGGCGGACTTGCTCCACCAGTTCGGCTCGCCCCAGCTCGCCCTCGCCGCCTACAACGCCGGCCCCGCCCCGGTCGAAGCATGCCACTGCGTGCCCGCCTATCCGGAGACCCAGGCCTACGTCAGTCGCATCCTCGGCCTGCTCGGCGGAGCAGCCGCGATCGCGCTCCCGAGCTTCGAAGTGAGGCTGGTCGCATAATGACCCTTCGATCAGAGCTGTATCACGTGTGATACAGTCGAGCCATGAGTCGAGTCAGCATTCGCGACCTCCGCAATCGCGGCGGTGAGATCGTCGATCGGGCGGCGCGTGGCGAGCAGATCACGATCACGCGCTCGGGGAGGCCGGTGGCGGAGCTGCGGCCGCTGCGACCGGCACTGTCGGCGGAGGCGCTGCTGAGTCGTTGGCGACGTCTGCCGAGCGTCGATCCGGCGGCCCTGCGCGCGGACGTCGACCGGCTGCTCGACTCCAGCTTGTGAGCGAGGACGAGCAGACGCCGACCCGAGGGGTGCTCGACACTTCGACGGTGATTCTCCTGCAACGGCTGGGCGACGCCGCCGCGCTGCCCGCGGAGCCGTCGATAACCGCTGTCACCCTCGCCGAGTTGGCGGTGGGACCACTGGTCGCAGTGGACGATGAGGAGCGGACCAGGCGGCAAGCCCATCTACAGCAGGCCGAGGCGGACTTCGACCCGCTGCCATTCGACGACGCGGCGGCGCGGGCGTTCGGCAGCGTCGCCGCCGCGCTGAGGCGCGGCGGCCGCAAGACCGCCGCTCGCACCTACGATGCGATGATCGCCGCCACCGCGCTCGCCAACGACCTGCCCCTCTATACCTGCAACTCGGATGACTTCACCGGAATCGACGGGCTCGAAGTGATCGCCGTTCCACCGCCCTGAGTCGACGGGGCCGGGATCCGCGCGCCCGCCGCATTAGACTGCCGGCCGATGGCGACGGTCGAGGTACAGGGAGTCGAGGGGATGCAGGCGCTGCTCGGGCAGGAGATCGGCCCGAGCGAGTGGCGCACCGTGACCCAGGCGGACATCGACGCCTTCGCCGAGCTCTCCGGCGACGATCAGTGGATCCACGTCGACGTCGAGCGGGCGAAGAGCGAGAGCCCCTTCGGCACCACGATCGCCCACGGCAACCTCACCCTCTCCCTGGTCGACGGCTTCCGCAAGGAGCTGATCTCCTCCACCGGCTTCGCCCTCGGGGTCAACTACGGCTGGAACAAGATCCGCTTCCCGGCCCCGGTTCCCGTGGATTCGAAGGTCCGCGGCCGCGCCGAGGTCGTCTCGATCGACGAGAAGGGCGGCGGCTGGTGGGAGGTGGTGACCCGCTTCACCCTCGAGGTAGAGGGCAGCGAAAAGCCCTGTTTCGTCGGTGACTCCGTCACCCGCGTGATGGCCCCGAGCGAGTAGCGGCGGTTCCCTTCCAGTAGATAGCTTTCTGCTCATGGCGGAGAAGCCAACGATCTTTGTCGCTTACCCCTACTCCTTTAAGAAAGCCGACTACAGAGCGCCTTTCAAAAAGGTTGCCCGTGAGTATGGGGTTGAGTTCACGTACGCCGATCAGAAGATCACTGCAATCCACATTCTCGAGAAGATCATCGAGATGATGGAGGAGGCCGAGTTCAGTCTCTTCGACATCACGACGTGGAATGCAAATGTTGCTCTTGAGCTTGGTGTAGCGATGGGCCGTGGGCTCGACTACTACATTCTGTTCAATCCGGAGAACGAGGAGGGTGATGTACCCGCTGATCTGGGCGGAATTGATCGACTCCAGTGGACGAGCCATGCCGAGCTCCACGGCGAGCTATCGCGTCTCATGCGGCAGCAGTTTGGGGCACCGCCAGAGGAGCGGGACGAGAAGGCGAAAGCGCGAGGTGCTCAGGTCACCGGCACCCCAGCGCGATCTCGGGCGAGATCCCGGACATTGTCAAACGGGAACCGGGAATGGCGATCGGTGGGATCGCTTCGAGCATGGGCGTGCCGATCGAGGTCGCCAAGTCTCTTGTGCGTCCTCTCGTCGAGGAGGGCAAGCTCAGCACCGAGGGCCAAAAGCGCGGCATGAAGTACTTTCCGCCCGACTAAAGCCTGCTCTGTGCTCGAGTATCTCGGCTCGGTTCGTGCAGTCTGACAAGGACTTACCAGCCCTTGAAGCTCTTCGCCGGGGCTGGCTAGGCCGCGACGTGCTCGCCAGCGGGAACGAAGTGCTCCAAATTGGCCTCGTGCTGTAGGGCAAAGGGAATGCCCTCTTCGGCGAGCTTGACGACTTCGGCGTAGGAGTCGCCGGCAGCAGACCAGCCCTCGACGTCGGGCGACTCGGCCCACCAGCCATCGACCTCGTGGTGATAGATGACGCGCACGGTTTCCATTAGATCCTCCACGTCAGAGTAGCTTTCGGGCCTCGTCCTCGGCAAGTCCAATGTCCCTGACGAGGATCTTGCGCACGAGACCGGAGGGGATTGTCGCGCTGTCATGGAACGCGAAGGTCAGCGATGGTCGCCCCGGTGCTTCCAAGCGGCGATGCGAGCCAGCTTGGCGCGTGACGCGATAGCTGAGCGGTCTGCGTTCCAAGGTGGCCAGCAGGCGCTTGGCCTTCATCGACGGGAACTGCCCCATGCGATGGGAGTCTAGAGGGAATCTCGGATTGTTTTGTCTGCGTCAGCCTTGACGGGGATCGCATCGAGCGCTCCTCGCGCTGCGAGCGTACGGTGCGCCGATCTGGCCGGGTCAGGCGGAGTTGTTGGCCGTGGCGGCTGTTGACCGGGCTCGGCGGTGCGGGGGAGACTCGATCTCGCCCACGCAGCTCGAAGCCGAGGTGGAGAAATGAAGGTCAAGTGTCTCGTCCCGATCGCGACCGTATGCGCCGTCGGCCTGCTCAGCGCTTGTGGCGGTGGATCGGACTCGGAAACGATCTCGTTGATCGAGCATGCCGAAACCGACACGGTTCGCCACATCGGGCCGGCGAAAGAGGAAGACTCGGTCGGCGACATCCTCGCCTTCGCCAACCCGGTCTTCGACTCCGCGGACAAGGAAAGGGTCGGGTCCGACAACGGGCAGTGCGTGCGCACCGCCGCCGGCAAGGCCTGGGAGTGCATCTGGACCGTCTCCCTCTCGGGCGGGCAGATCACGGTCGAGGGCCCCTTCTACGACGGCAAGGACTCGACCCTGGCGATCACCGGTGGCACCGACGACTACAAGGACGCGAGCGGGCAGATGGGGCTGCACGCGCGCAACCCCGAAGAAACCGAGTACGACTTCACCTACGAAGTCGAGAAGTGAGGGCGGACGGGCCGGTTGCCGGAGCCGGCTCGGCTGGTGCAAGCGGCTTGCGCACCGAGGCGAACATGGCGATCGACGCGTCCGACGCGGCGGCCAGGAGGGCGAGGTTGCGGATCAGGGTGCTCTCGGCGGAGCCGAAGGCGCTGGCGGAGAGGATGGTCGCGCCGACCACGAGCCAGGCGGGACGCGCAAGGCGCGCTGTGCCGGCTGTCAGGACGACCGCCGCCAGGCCGAGCAGCCAGATCATGAACTGGGGGCTGAGCACGCGGCTTGTGACGACGAGGAGGAGGACGACGGTGAAGACGAAGTCCCGGCTCACGGCGGCGTCGGCCAGATCGCTCCGCCCCGCGCGGATCGCCCTGGCGCGCAGGGCCCACCAGGCGGCCACGGCCGCGAGGGCCGCGAGGGTGAGCCACTCGAGCGCGCTTGCAACCGTGTCAGCGCCGGGCGCGGTGATCTCCCAGGCCCCGTAGCGGATCGTCCGCTCGGGGACGTCGCCGCTGAAGATCTCGCTTACCTGCCAAGGCGCGGTGGCGACCGCTTCCTCCTGCAGGCCGCGGTTGCCCTGCTCGTCGAGGAACGATCCGGCGTCGCCGAAGGCCAGAGAGGAGACGAGGAAGACGACCGCAAGCACCCCCGCAGCCGCGGCGCTCGCCCGGACCAGGCGCCGCCGGTCCCACTCGCCGAAGAGCAAGACGATCGGCCAGAGCTTGATCGAGGCTCCAACGCCGGCCAGGGCACCGAACCAGCTCGGGCGGCGGTGGATCACGACCAGCGCCGCGATCCCGATCACCGCCGGCACCAGGTCGAAGCGCAGCACCGGCAGCGAAGCGAGCAGCGGCATCCCCAGCAGCCAGACCCAAACGCCGGTGTAGTTGCCCGAGCGGCGCCCGAGCAGGGCCAGCAGGCCGAGGCCGGCGAGGTCGAAGAGGAGCATCAGGCCGGCGAAGGAGTCCGCGTAGCTTCCCGGCCCCAGGCGCGGCAGCAGCATCAGGAAGGCCGCGCCGGGCGGGTACTGCCACGCTTCGCCGCTAGGCAGCGCCCCGTGCGCGGTCAGGTAGTGCGACCAGACCTCGTAGTTGGCGACGTCCTGCAGCCGCGGCCCGGCGTCATGCCAGAAGCCGACGTCGCCGACGATCAGCACCCGCGTGGCTAACCAGACCGCGATCCAGATCCACACCCATCGGTGGGTGTGGATCTGGTCCCACCCCTTACTTAACAGTCAAGGTTCCTTCCATTCCCGCTTCGCGGTGGCCGGGAACGCTGCAGTAGAAGGTGTAGGTGCCCGGTTTGAGGTCGACCGTGGTCGAGGTTTCGCCCTGACCGATTTCTTCGGTCTTGCCGAGCGTCTTGCCGCTCGAGTCTTCGATCGCCACGTCGTGGGTGAGGCTCTGCGGGTTTTTGAAGTCGACCGTCACCTTGCCCGCTTCCGTCGAGGCTTCGGTGGCGGTGAAGGCGAGTTCGCCGTTCGGGTCGGCTTCGAAGGCGAGCGTCGACCCGCCTTCTGCGCCGCCTCCCGCTTCCTTGCCGCTTTCGGCCGCGCCGCCGCCGGCTTCGTTCCCCCCGCCGGAGGTCGAGTTCGTCGTCGTGTTGTCGCTTCCGCCGCAGGCGACCAGGGCGGTGGATGCGAGGGCGAGTACGAGCAGGGCAGCAAGCTTCTTCATCGGGCTGGATCCTTTCCTGGGGGAATGCTCAGGGGGACTCTAGACGGTTCTGGGCTCGGATACGACGGCCGGCCGGCGTCGGTTCAGCGACCCTTGAACTCGGGCTTCTCACCGCTGAAGAAGGCGATCGCGCCCTGGCGCAGGTCCTCCGTCGCCATGCTGTCGGCGATCCCGTGGCGCTCCAGCTGCAGGTGCTCGGTGAGGCTGTTCTCGATACTGACCCCGCAGAGGCGCTTGGACATCTTCACGTAGAAAGGCGCCTTCCTGGCCAGCTTCTCGGCCTTCGCCCGGGCGGTGGCGATCAGGTCGTCCGCCGCGACGACCTCCGAGACCAGGCCTCTCTCGAGCGCGTCGGCGGCGGTCATGTTCGGGTCTTCGAGGAGGATCTCCAGCGCCCGGCTCGGGCCGACCACCCGGGGGAGGAAATAGGTCATGCCGCCGTCGGGGGAGGCGCCGATGCGGCCGTAGGCGCAGGCGAGGAAGGCCTCCTCGGAGGCGATGCGGATGTCGCAGGCGAGCGCCAGCGAGAAGCCGGCGCCGGCCGCGGGGCCGTTGATCGCGGCGATCACCGGATAGGGGATGCGCCGCAGGTCGACGATCGCGGTGTGCAGCGCCTCGGCCCCGCGCCGCACCTGCGCGGGCAGGTCGATCGAGTCGTCTTCGACCCCTGCTTTGAACCCGTTGACGTCGCCACCGGAGCAGAAGGCCTTGCCGGCGCCGGTGACGATCAGCCCGCGCAACGGCGCCTGGTCGGCGAGCCAGGCGAACGCGGTCCCCAGCTCCAGGATCATCTCGGGGCTCATCGCGTTGAAGCTCTCGGGCCGATCGAGGGTGAGCGTGCCGATCTCGCCGTCGACCTCGATTCGCAGCGTGCTCAGCTCGGGCGGATTCACGGGGGCCGCAGCCTACCCTGTATCGGGTGAGCGAAAGCGATCGAGACGAGTCCCGCGCGGAACGGGTCGCGCGCCAGCGCCGCGAGCTGCCCGACGCTCCCGGCGTCTACCTCTTCTACGGGGCGGGCGAGGAGCTGCTCTACGTCGGCAAGGCGCGCTCGATCCGCAAGCGCGTCGGCTCGCACTTCTCGAAGGGCGAGACCCGCCTCACCTCGCGGGTCGAGCGCATCGACGTCCTCGTCACCGCCAACGAGGCCGAGGCGCTGCTCGCCGAGCAGAGCTTCATCAAGCGCCACCGGCCGCGCTTCAACATACGCCTGCGCGACGACAAGTCCTACCCCTACGTCTGCGTCAGCCTCGACGAGGACTACCCGCGCGTTTACTTCACCCGCGAGAAGCACCGCGCCGGCCGCGCCTACTTCGGCCCCTTCTCCAGCGCCAAGCGGGTGCGCGAGACGCTCGACCTGCTCGGCAAGCTCTTCCAGTTCCGCACCTGCGAGGGGGCCGAGCCCGGGCGCCGCTCGGGCAGCCCCTGCCTCGACTACTACATCAAGCGCTGCGGGGCGCCATGCGTCGGCTACGTCAGCAAGGAGGAATACCGGCGCAACATCGAGGCGATCGTCGATTTCCTCTCCGGCCGCTACCGCCGGGTCGAGGCGGACGAGCAGGCGAAGATGGAGGAGGCCGCCGCCGCGCGCGAGTTCGAGCGGGCGGCGGTCCGCCGCGACCGGCTCAAGGCGATCCAGTCGCTGTTCGAGCGCCAGCGCGTCGCCGGCGGCTCGGTCGGCACCGCCGACCTGATCGGCGTCGCCACCGAGGGGGCCGACGCCAACGCTCAGGTCTTCCAGGTCCGCGACGGCATCCTCGCCGAGCGCCAGAGCTTCTACCTCGACAACCAGGCCGAACGCGAGCCGGCCGAGGTCGCCGAGGAGTTCATCGGCCAGTACTACTCGGCTTCGCCGGCGATGCCGCGGACGATCGTCGTCGGCCCCTACCTGCGCGACCGCGCCGAGCTGCTGGCGGCGGCGCTGGGGGAGCGGCGGGGCTCGCCGGTCGAGGTGCGCGTCGCCGAGCGCGGCGACAAGCGCCGCCTGCGCGAGCTGGCCGAGCGCAACGCCCGCCTCGCCCTCGACCAGGACCGGCTGCGGCGCGAGCACCGGCGCCAGCGCCGCGTCGACTCGCTCGCCGACCTGCGCGAGGCCTTGGGGATGGAGGAGCTGCCGGTGCGGATCGAGGGCTTCGACGTCTCCAACCTTGGGGGCGAGCACACGGTCGCCTCGATGGTCGTCTTCGAGGGCGGCGCGACCAAGAAGGCCGACTACCGCCGCTTCAAGGTGCGCGGCGAGCGCAGCAACGGGTCCGACGACTTCGCTTCCATGGAAGAGGTGCTCGAACGTCGCGTCAGCCGCTATCTGGACCAGGTCGACCTGTCCCCGCACGACGGCAAGCGCGACGAGAGCTTCGCCGCGCTTCCCTCGCTGGTGATGGTCGACGGCGGCAAGGGCCAGCTCAGCGCGGCGGTCGGGGCGCTCGGGCCGTTCGTCGAGCGGGGCGTCACCGTGGTCTCGCTGGCCAAGCGCGAGGAGGAGGTCTTCGTCCCCGGCCGGCCCGCGCCGATCGACCTGGCGGCCGAGTCGGAGGCGTCGAAGCTGCTGCAGCGGGTGCGCGACGAGGCGCACCGCTTCGCGATCGAGCACCACCGCGGCCGCCGCGACCGGGCGATGACGGGCTCGGTGCTCGACGACCTGAAGGGGGTCGGTCCGGCGCGCAAGCGCGCCTTCCTCAAGCATTTCGGCACGCCCGAGCGCTTCCTCGCGGCGAGCCGCGAGGAGCTGGAGGCGGTCCCCGGGGTCCCCGGCAAGCTCGCCCGCGAGATCCACGAGCAGCTGCACAGGATCGGCTGAGCGTGAGCAGCGAGGTCGAGCTCATCCTGATCACCGGCCACTCCGGCGCCGGCAAGTCGGAGGCGATCGCCGCCTTCGAGGACGGCGGCTACTTCTGCGTCGACAACCTGCCGCCGCGGATGATCGGCAGCCTCGGCGAGCTCTTTCGCCACGAGGGCAGCGGGGTCGAGCGCGCCGCGGTCGTCTCCGACGTGCGCGGCGGTGAGTACTTCGAAGGCCTCGTCCAGGTTCTCGACGAGCTGCAGACGGACGGGCTGAAACCTACGCTGCTCTTCCTCGAGGCTGACGAGGAGACGCTGCTCGACCGCTACAAGGAGACTCGCCGCCGTCACCCGCTCGCGCCGGAAGGGCGGATCGTCGACGGGATCCGGGCCGAGCGCGATCTGCTGGCGCCGCTGCGCGAGCGCGCCGACGTCGTCATGGACAGCAGCGGCCTGACGGGCGGCCAGCTGCGCCGACGGATCGCCGAGGAGATGCTGGGCGAGCACGACAGCGGCAAGCTGGCGCTGACCCTGCTCACCTTCGGCTTCAAGAACGGTCCGCCGCGCGACGCCGACCTGACGCTCGACGTCCGCTTCCTGCCCAATCCCCACTACGTCGAGGAGCTGCGGCCGCAGACCGGGCTGGACCAGGCGGTGCGCTCCTACGTCGAGTCGGGCACGCAGGCGGGCGAGTTCTACGGCCGCCTGCTGCCGCTGCTCGAGTTCCTCGTGCCCGCCTACGTCGCCGAGGGCAAGAGCCACCTGACGATCGCGGTCGGCTGCACCGGCGGCCGGCACCGCTCGGTCACCGTCGCCGACCGGATCCGCCGGGCGCTGGAGGGGAAGGACGGGGTCGTCGTGCGGATGAAGCATCGCGACATGGACTCGGTGAAGCCCACCGAGGGCTCATAGACTGCTTCGGCTTTGTCCGAGGACTCCACGCCCGTCATCTCCGTTCGTGGCCTGCGCAAGAGCTACGGCGACGTGGAGGCCGTGCGGGGCATCGACCTCGAGGTCAAGCGCGGCGAGGTCTTCGCCTTCCTCGGCCCCAACGGCGCCGGCAAGACGACGACCGTCGAGATCCTCGAGGGCTACCGCGAGCGCAGCGGCGGCGAGGTCCGCGTGCTCGGCGAGGACCCCGAGCAGGCCGGACGCGAGTGGCGGGCACGGATCGGCATCGTCCTGCAGAGCTGCCGCCTCGACCCCTACCTGACCGTGCGCGAGTCGCTCGCCCTCTACGCCGGCTACTACGACGCGCCGCGGCCGATCGAGGAGACGATCGATCTGGTCGGCCTCGGCGGCAAGGCTGAGGCGCGCGCAAGCTCGCTCTCCGGCGGCCAGCAGCGGCGCCTCGACGTCGGCATGGCGCTGATCGGCGACCCCGAGCTGCTCTTCCTCGACGAGCCGACGACCGGCTTCGACCCTTCGGCGCGGCGCCAGGCCTGGGAGACGATCGCCGGCCTGCGCGAGCTCGGCAAGACCGTCTTCCTCACCACCCACTACATGGACGAGGCGCAGCGGCTCGCCGACCGGGTGACGATCATCGCCGGCGGCGAGATCGTCGCCAGCGGCACGCCCGAGGACCTCGGCGACCGCGAGAGCCGTCCGGCCAAGATCACCTATCGCGAGGACGGCCGCGAGGTCGAGCTGGAGACGACGACCCCGGTGCGGACGCTCAACGAGCTGACCGGGAGGGCGCTGGCGGAGGGAAGGGACCTGGAGGGCCTGGAGGTCAGCCGGCCCAGCCTCGAGGACGTCTACCTGGAGCTGACGGATCAGCGATGAGCCTCGTCCTGCACCAGTTCCGCTACGACCAGAGGGTCTTCTGGCGCAACCCGGCCGCGGTCTTCTTCACCGTCGGCTTCCCGGTGATCCTGCTGCTGATCTTCGCAACCGTCTTCGGCGATCAGACCGTCGAAGTCGCGGGCGGGATCAAGACCACGACCTACTACGTGCCGGCGATCATCACCCTCTCGGTGATCTCGGCGGCGATGCAGACGCTGGCGATGTCGCTGGTGATCGCGCGCGAGGACGGCCGGCTGAAGCGCGGCCGCGGTACGCCGCTGCCGCCCTGGGTCTTCATCGCCGGCCGGGTCGGCAACTCGGTCGTCGTCGCCTTGCTGATGCTGGTCCTGATCGCCGCGATCGGCCGCCTCGCCTACGGCGTCGGCGTTCCCTGGCAGCGGCTGCCGGCGATCGTTCTAACGCTCGTCGTCGGCGCCGCGACGTTCTGCTGCCTCGGCATCGCCCTCACCGCGGCGATCCCCTCACAGGACGCCGCCGCGCCGATCGTCAACGCCCTGCTGCTGCCGCTCTACTTCCTCTCCGGGGTCTTCATCCCCGACGACCAGCTGCCCAGCGGCGTCATCCACTTCGCCGACGCCTTCCCGGTCCGCCACTTCTTCGAGGCCTTCTTCGACGCCTACGTGCCGGGCGGCGGCGCCGCGCTTTCCTGGGACAACCTGGTCGTGGTCGCGATCTGGGGCGCGGTCGGCCTGCTCCTCGCCGTCCGCTATTTCCGCTGGACCCCTAGATCCGGCTGAAGGTTCGTGGGGACGGGTCAGACGACCGGACGCCGGGTCCCCCGTATAGCCTCCCTCGTCCCATGCTTCATCACGTTCTACTGGAGGTTTCCGACCTCGAGCGGAGCGCGTCCTTCTACGACGCGCTGCTGGCGCCGCTTGGCTGGCGCCGCCACTTCGAGGAGGACCAGACGATCGGCTGGGGCATCGCCAAGCCGGTCTTCTTCATCGCGGCGCACCACCCGCCCAAACCCGGTTTCGGCCTGCTCAGCTTCACCGGGCTGGGGATCGTCGCGGTCAAGGCGGCCTGGGAGCAGGGCGTGGCGGCGGGCGGTAAAGCCGTCGGCGAGCCCGGCGAGCGGCGCTCGCACGGCTCGGGCTCCTACTCGGCGTTCCTGCGGGACCCCGATGGGTATGAAATCGAGGTGACGGTCGGCAGTGATTAGCCTCAATAGACACCAATCCAGGAGGTCATGACTCAATGGCTGTGAAGGTCGGCATCAACGGTTTCGGCCGGATCGGGCGCAATCTCTTCCGCGCCGCCCACGCCGCGGGTGCGGACCTCGATTTCGTCGCGGTCAACGACATCACCGACACCGGCACGCTCGCCCACCTGCTCAAGTACGACTCGATCCTCGGCCGCTTCCCCAGCGAGGTCGAGGCGGGGGAGGGGTCGCTCACGGTCGACGGCAAGGAGCTGAAGGTCCTCTCCGAGCGCGACCCGGCGGCGCTGCCCTGGGGCGAGCTCGGCGTCGAGGTCGTGATCGAGTCGACCGGCCTCTTCACCGGCCGCGAGGACGCCGCCAAGCACCTCAGCGCCGGGGCCAGGAAGGTGATCATCTCCGCCCCCGCCAAGGACCCGGACGTGACCGTAGCCCTCGGCGTCAACTTCGAGAGCGACTACGACCGCGACAAGCACCAGATCATCTCCAACGCCTCCTGCACGACCAACTGCCTGGCGCCGCTGGCCAAGGTGCTGCACGACGCCTTCGGGATCGAGCAGGGGCTGATGACGACGATCCACGCCTACACGGCCGACCAGCGCCTGCAGGACATGCCGCACAAGGACCTGCGGCGGGCGCGGGCGGCGGCGGTCAACCTGATCCCGACGACGACCGGCGCGGCCAAGGCGGTCGGCCTCGTCCTGCCGGAGCTGAACGGCAGGCTGAACGGCCTCGCGATGCGGGCGCCGGTGATCACCGGCTCGGTGGTCGACCTGGTCTTCACTCCCTCGCAGCCGACCGACGTCGACGCCGTCAACGCCGCCGTCAAGGAGGCGGCGGAGGGCCCGCTGAAGGGGATCCTCTCCTACACCGAGGACGAGATCGTCTCCACCGACATCGTCGGCGATCCGCACTCCTCGATCTTCGACGCCGGCCAGACGATGGCGATCGGCGACGGAAGGATGATCAAGGCGGTCTCCTGGTACGACAACGAGTGGGGCTATTCCAACCGTTGCGTGGAGCTTGCGGGGAAGGTGTAGGCGAACATTTCTAGTCTCAGCCCGTAAATGACGGCCTCGGATCGCCGCCATGCTGCGTCCTCAGTCGCCCGAATAGCGCTGCTATTCGGGCTCCTTGCGTCCTTGCCTGGCGACGCCCGAGTCGCGTCATTGACGGACTGATCCGTCGAAATGGCCGCCTACACCTTCCCCAGATCTGTTCAGCAGTTAGCCGATGGGGGCGGTCGGGCGTTGGTCCGGGTGGATTTCAACGTTCCACTCGAGGACGGCCGCGTTACGGATGACACGCGAATCCGGGCTGCTTTGCCCACTCTCGAACTGCTGAGGAAGCGGGGCCTGGCGTTAGTCCTCATTTCCCATTTGGGGCGACCCAAGGGCAAAGTCGATCCAGGCCTCTCGATGAAGCCAGTTGGAGAGCGTTTGGCTGAGTTGCTTGGTTGCGAGATTCGGCAGGCGCCTGCGGTGGTCGGTCCGGAGGTCGAGGCAATGGCGAATGAACTTGAGTCCGGCGATGTGCTCCTTCTGGAGAACGTGCGTTTTGAGCCTGGGGAGACTGAAAACGATCCCGATCTAGCGGAATCCCTCGCGCGACTGGCCGACCTCTACGTCAACGACGCCTTCGGCGCCGCGCACCGGGCCCACGCGAGCACGGAGGGGGTTGCCCACCGCCTGCCCGGTTACGCCGGCCTCCTGCTGGAGAGTGAGGTGAAGGAGCTGAGTCGGGTGGTCGAGTCGCCGCAGCGGCCGCTGGTCGTGGTGCTCGGCGGCGCCAAGGTGAGCGACAAGGTCGGTGTGATCGATCGCTTTCTCGAAGTTGCGGACGGCATCCTGATCGGCGGTGCGATGTGCTTCAGCTTCTTTCGCGCTCAGGGAGTCCCCACCGGCGACTCGCTGGTCGAGGAGGAGGGCGTGAAGCTGGCTGAGGAGGCGCTGAAGCGGGCGGCGACCTCCGAGTGTGAGCTCTCGCTGCCGACCGACCTGGTGCTGGGCGAAGAGCTCGACGCCGGCACCGCGGTTCGGCCGGCCGAGGGCATCGTCGTCCCGGAGGGCTGGATGGGGCTCGACATCGGCCCCGCCACCGCGGCCGCCTACGCGAAGGCGATCGGCGGGGCGGGGACGGTGCTCTGGAACGGCCCGATGGGAGCCTTCGAGCTGGAGCCGTTCGCCGCCGGCACCAGGGCGGTCGCCGAGGCGGTCGCGGACGCGGCCGGGACCACGGTCGTCGGCGGCGGCGACTCTGTGGCGGCGCTGCACGAGTTCGGCCTGGCTGAGAAGGTGGATTGGGTCTCGACCGGAGGAGGAGCGTCGTTGGAGCTGCTGGAGGGGAAGAAGCTGCCGGGGGTGGAGGCGCTGAGAGATGCCTGATCGAACCCCCTACATCGCCGCCAACTGGAAGATGCACAAGACCGTCGCCGAGGCGGCGGCCTTCGTCGACGCGCTGCTGCCGCGGATCGCGGCGACTCATCACGACGTCGTCATCTGCCCGTCCTACCTGGCGCTGAACGAGGTGGTCGAGCGATCCCGCGGCAGCGCCGTCCGCGTCGCCGCGCAGAACATGCACGAGGAGCAGTCGGGCGCCTTCACCGGCGAGGTGTCTGCGCCGATGCTGGCGGAGCTCGGCGTCGAGGCGGTCGTCCTCGGCCACTCCGAGCGCCGCCAGCACTTCAACGAGACCGACGAGGCGCTGGCGCGCAAGGTCCCCGCCGCGCTCGCGGCGGGCCTCGAGCCGATCCTCTGCGTCGGCGAGAGCGAGGAGGCGCGCGACGCTGAGCAAACCGAGGCCGTGCTGGAGCGCCAGCTCCAAGCCGACCTGGCGGCGGTCGAGTCGGGCGCGCTGGCGGGGATCGTGATCGCCTACGAGCCGATCTGGGCGATCGGGACGGGCCGCACGGCCACCCCCGAGCAGGCCCAGGAGGCGTGCGCCTTCATCCGCGACGTGCTGCGCGAGCGTGGCGCCGTCGCCGACTCGGTGCGGATCCTCTACGGGGGATCGGTCAAGCCCGCCAACGCCGCCGAGCTGCTGGCGCAGCCCGACATCGACGGGGCCCTGGTCGGCGGCGCCAGCCTCGATCCCGGCGAATTCGCGGCGATCGTCGACTCGGCATGACTGTTCCCTCGCTGGCGCTGATCATCCTCGACGGTTGGGGGCTGGCGCCGCCCGGACCGGGCAACGCGATCTCTCAGGCACGGACGCCGGTCTTCGACCGGCTTTGGGCTGAGTGCCCGCACACCGAGCTGTCTGCCCAGGGGCGCGACGTCGGCCTGCCTGACGGGCAGATGGGCAACTCCGAGGTCGGTCACCTCAACCTCGGCGCGGGAGCGATCGTCAAGCAGGACCTGGCTCGGATCGACGACGCGATCGCCGACGGCAGCTTCTTCGAGAACGAGGCGCTGCTCGCCGCCTGCGCCCGGGCTCGCCGCAGCCCGCGCGGGCGCCTGCACCTGCTCGGCCTCGTCTCCGACGGCGGCGTCCACTCCGGCTGGGAGCACATCGAGGCGACGATCGAGCTGGCCACGCACGAGGGCGTTCCCGACGTCGTCTTCCACGCATTCATCGACGGCCGCGACACGCTTCCCCACGGCGGCCGCGGTTACCTCGGCGAGCTGGAGCGCTGGTTACGGCAGGCGGGCCGGGTCGCCACGGTCAGCGGCCGCTACTACGCGATGGACCGCGACACGCGTTGGGAGCGGATCAAGCTCGCCTACGACGCGATCGTCCACGCCCGGGGCCTTCACGCGGGAACCGCCACCGAGGCGATCGAGGAGTCCTACGAGCGGGGGGAGACCGACGAGTTCGTCAAGCCGACGGTGATCGGCGAGTACGACGGCGCCGCCGCGGGCGACGTGGCGATCTTCATCAACTTCCGGCCCGACCGCGCCCGCGAGATGGCCCGCGCGCTGGCCGAGCCGGGCTTCGACGAGTTCCCGCGCAGCGGGCCCCTGCTCGACCTGACGACGATGACCGCGTACCGCAAGGGCTGGCCCTATCCGATCGCCTTCCCCGAGGCGCGGCCGAAGACGACGCTGGCCGAGGTGATCAGCGAGGCCGGCGGCAGGCAGCTGCACGTCGCCGAGACCGAGAAGTACGCGCACGTCACCTACTTCTTCAACGGCGGCCGCGAGGAGGAGTGGGAGGGGGAGGAGCGCTGCCTGGTGGACTCAGTGCGGGACGTGCCGACCTACGACCACAAGCCGGAGATGAGCGCCCGCGCCGCCGCCGACGCCTTCGTCTCGCGTTGGTCCGGGGGCGACTACCGCTTCGGCATCGTCAACTTCGCCAACCCCGACATGGTCGGTCACACCGGGGTCATTCCGGCCGCCGTCAAGGCGGTCGAGGAGGTCGACGGCTGCCTCGGCGACGTCCTCGCGGCGGTCGAGGCGAAGGGCGGCGCCTCGATCGTCACCGCCGACCACGGCAACTGCGATCACATGCTCGAGCCCGACGGCTCGCCCAACACCGCGCACTCGCTCAACCCGGTGCCGCTGATCGTCACCGCCGAGGGCGTGGCCCTGCGCGATCACGGCATCCTCGCCGACGTCGCCCCGACCGCTCTCCAGCTCCTCGGCATCCCTCAGCCCAAGGAGATGACGGGCAAGTCGCTGCTCGCGTGAGGTTCGAGCCGCAGAGACTGAGCTTCGAGGTCGAGGCACGGGATGGGTCCGCGCGGGCCGGCGTGGTTCGCACGCCGCATGGGGACGTCGAGACGCCGGCGTTCATTCCGCTGGCTACGAAGGCGACCGTGCGGGGGTTGGAGTCTCGTGAGGTAGCTGAGATGGGCTACCAGCTGGTGCTGGGGAACACGTACCACCTGTTCGTGTCGCCGGGGCCCGATCGCATTGCGGATGCGGGTGGGCTGCACCGGTTCATGGGCTGGGATCGGGCGCTGATCACCGACTCCGGCGGCTTTCAGGTCTTCTCGCTTGCGCACGGCGGTGTCGCCGACGAGGTCAAGGGGAAGGGGCGTCCGGGCGGAGACCACGGGTCGGTCGTCTCGATCGGCGAGGAGGGGGTGCGGTTCCGCTCCTATAAGGACGGCAGCTCGCTGTTCCTCTCGCCCGAGGCCTCGATGGAGGCGCAGGCGAAGCTCGGCTCCGACATCGCCCTCGTCTTCGACGAGTGCACGCCCTATCACGCCGACCGCGACTACACGGCCCGTTCGATGGAGCGCACGCACCGCTGGCTCGGACGCTGCTTGGACTGGCACAAGGAGCACGGGCCAGACCTGCAGGCTGTCTTCGGGATCGTCCAGGGGGGAGTCCACGAGGACCTGCGCCGCGAATCGGCGCAGGTCGTCTCCGCGGCGAAGGTCGACGGGATCGCGATCGGCGGCACCCTCGGCCGCGACAAGGAGGAGATGCGCGGCGTGCTGGAGCTGACCGCTCCGCTGCTTCCTGAGGAGGCGCCCAAGCACCTGCTCGGGATCGGCGACGTAGACGACCTGCTCGCCAATATCGCCCTCGGCCTCGATGTCTTCGACTGCGCGATCCCCACCCGCCTCGCCCGCCACGGCACCGCCCTCGTCCCCGACCCTGCCAATCGCTTCCGCCTCGACCTGCGTAAGACAGCCTGGGAGGGCAACCGCGACCCGATCGCCGACGGCTGCCCCTGCCCCGCCTGCCAAAGCCACGATCGCGACTACCTGAGCTACCTATCGAAGGCGGAGGAGCTCACGGCGGTCCGCCTCTTATGCCTCCACAACCTGACCTTCATGCACCAGCTCATGGCCCACGCTTGCACCGCGATTCGCGCCGGCACCTTCAGCGACTACTCGGCTTCGATCCTGAACGGCGCCGCCCCCTGGGCTATTCGGTGTTCTTCTTGACCAGTTCCTTCACTTCTTCGACGACCTTGTCGACCGTGTTGCCGGCGACTTCGGTCGCGTGGACGCCGGTGGCTTTGTCGGTGGCGAGAATCACGGCTGCCGCTACGGCGGCGGCGATGAGGACCAAGGCGACAGCGGCCATCACGAAGCGGGCGAAGCGGGAAAAGGCACTGCGCTTCGCTGGAGCTGGCGGTCGTGCCGGAGGCGGCGGCGCCGGCGCAGGCTGCGGCGCGCGAGCGGCCGGACGACGGCTGGGCGAGGCTGGGCGCCACTCGGTGCGCTCGGTCTGGTCGAGGCGGCGCGTCGCGGTCTCGCCGCCGAGGACGTTGGTCGCCGCGGTGCCCTCGTCCGGCGGCAGGGTGACGTCCTCGCCTTGGAGGCCCAGCTGGAGCCCCCCGGCCAGCCCGTCGGCGCTGGCGTAGCGCCGCGCCGCGTCGCCCTCCAAGGCGCGCAGGACCGCTCCGCCCAGGGTCTCGGGCACGGCTTCGTTGTAGGTGCTGGGCGGCAGCGGGCGCTCGTTCTGCTGGCGCACCGCCAGCTCCGCCAGGGTCGAGCCCTCGTAGGGCAGGCGGCCGGTGAGGAACTGGTAGAGGACGACGCCGAGGGCGTAGACGTCGGTCGCCGGCGTCGCCTCCTCGCCGCGCACCTGCTCGGGGGCGAGGTAGGCGGCGGTTCCGACCACCGAGCCGACCTGGGTGATCCGGGTCTGCTCGAGCGCCCGCGCGATCCCGAAGTCGGTCAGCTTGACCGTCATCGGGCCGCCGCCGACCGGGCCGCCGACGACCATCAGGTTGCCCGGCTTGACGTCGCGGTGGATGATCCCGCGCCGGTGGGCGTAGTCGAGGCCGGCGCAGGCCTGGATTCCCGCCTCGGCCGCCGTCTCCGGGTCGAGCGGTCCCTGTCGCTGCAGGATCTGCGCGCCGGAGCGGCCCTCTACGTACTCCATGACGATGTAGTGGCGGCCCTCGTCGATGCCGGTGTCGTAGACCTGGACGATGTTGGGATGGATCAGCTTGGCGACCGCCAGCGCCTCGCGGCGGAAGCGGGCGACGAAGCGCTCGTCGTCGGAGAGGTGCTCGGCGAGGATCTTCACCGCCACCGTGCGCTCGAGGATCAGGTCGGTGGCGCGGTGGACGGTCGACATCCCGCCCGAGCCGAGCCGGTCGCCGATCTCGTAGCGACCCGAGAGGGTCCCCGCCTCCATCATTCCTCCCCTTCCGCGGGGCTGCCCGGGCCGACTCCGCCCGACGGCGATTCTTCGGCGCCTTCCTCGGTCGGCGGCGGCCCTTTCCCGTTTTCCAGCCCTTTGCCTTCGCCGTTGGCTTGCGGGGGCAGCGAACGTGGGGGGGTCGTTTCCGGCGGCACTTTCTCTTCCTTCGGCTTCGGCTCCTTTTCCTTCTTCTCCTTGGGTGCCTTTTCTTCCTCTTCCGCTTCGCTCGGGATCGTCGCCGGCGCGATCGCTTCGGCGGTCGATTCTTCGCAGCCGGCGATCACTTCTTCCAGCCGCGACGCGCCGTCTTCGAGCGCCCGCTTCAGCTTGCGGTCGACCCCTTCCAGCGCTTCGATCTGTTCGCCCACCTGCTGGGCGGCGCTTTCCGCGCCGAGGCAGTCGCCTTCGTCGGAGAGCTGCTGGACCGTATCGAGGTTGGCGGTTATCTCACGCGCCGTCTCGCCCGGCAGCAGCCTGGCGTCTTCGCCGCCGCAGGCGACGAGCCCGAAGCTTGCGGCGCCGGTGAGCGCGACCGCGAGCAGGGAAATGGGTGCGCGAGGCATTCGGGCGAGTCTAGAGAACGGCCTCCGGCGCAGAATTTCCCTGCAATCGACCGTGGACGGATGGATCACGAGCCGACGCGGAGGCGATCGGCGAGGCGGCGTGGCAGGCCGGCCGACTCGATCGCCGCGGCCGCCCGCTCGACGTCATAGGGGACCCGGTGGAAGCGCGCGGTCCGCCTGCCGGTGTCGAACTCGAGCCAGGCGGCGCGGGGGTCGCCGTCGCGCGGCTGGCCGACGCTGCCCGGGTTGACCAGCCAGGAGCCGGCGGCAAGGTCGAGCAGCGTGTCATCGCTTGCCTGGGCACCGCGGATCTCCCCGCCGGCCGCCTCGGCGCCGGGCCGGGTGAAGAACAGCGCGACGTGCGAGTGGCCGATCAGCGCGATCGGCGTCGGCTGGGCGTCGAGGCAGGCCTCGGCCTGCTCGGCGGAGAGGACGTACTCCCAGATCGGATCGCGGGGGGAGGCATGGAAGAGGGCGATGCCCTCGCGCTCCCCCGCCGGCTCCAGCTCGCGCAGCATCGCCAGCGTTCGCTCGTCCACGTTCTCCCGCGTCCAGGCGACCGCGGCCGCGGCGCCGTCGGAGAAGGCGCCGATGTCGAGCACGCCGAGGACCGCGAGGTCGTGGTTGCCGACCAGGCTGAGGTCGCAGCGCTCGCGCACCAGGTCGGCGCACGCGTCCGGCTCGGCCCCGTAGCCGACCACGTCGCCGAGGCACCAGACCTCGTCCACCGCGGCGTCCTCGACCGCCGCCAGAACGGCCTCCAGCGCAGGCAGGTTCGCGTGGATGTCGGTGATCGCCGCTACGCGCACGGCGGCCAGCGTACCCCGGCGCGGTCGCGGTCCATACGATTGGTGCGTGACCGAGACGGATTCGATCGCCGCGCTGCGCGCCGCCATCCGGCGCTCGGCGCGGGCGCTGCGCGACGGCGAGGCGACCGGGCCGGAGCCAACCCTTGATCGCCCGCCGAAGCCCGAGCTCGGCGACTACAGCTCCAACGCGGCGATGCTGCTGGCGGCGCCGCTGGGGGAAGCGCCGCGCGATGTCGCGACGCGCTTCGGCGACGAGCTCGAACGCGAGCTTGGCGCCGAAGGCGTCATCGACCGCGTCGAGGTCGCCGGGCCCGGCTTCGTCAACCTCTTCCTCTCCGACGAGTGGTACCGGAGGGCGATGGCACGCCTTGGGGCGGCGGGCGAGAGCCTCGGGCCGGCGCCGGTCGAATCCCCGCAGCGAATCCTGGTCGAGTACGTCTCCGCCAACCCGACCGGCCCCCTGCACGTGGGCGGCGGGCGCCACGCTGCCTACGGCGACGCGCTCGTGCGCCTGCTGCGGGCCGTCGGCCACGAGGTGCAGAGCGAGTACTACGTCAACGACGCGGGCGGCCAGGTCCGGCGCTTCGCCGTCTCGGTCGCCGCCGAGATGGGCGCGGGCGAGCCGCCGGAGGACGGCTACGAAGGCGAGTACGTCACCGAGCTGGCCGCGCGCCTGCGGGCCGAGGGGGTCGACCCGGACGACGCCGCCGCGGTCGGACAGCGCGGGGTCGCGCTGATCTTGGAGGGTGTGCGGTCGACCCTCGATCGCTTCGGCGTCCACTTCGACAACTGGACCTCGGAGCGAGACCTCTACGCCGCGGGCGAGGTCGAGGAGGCGTTGCGGCTGCTGGAGCGGCGCGGCCACACCTACAAGAGCGACGGGGCGCTGTGGCTGCGCAGCACCGAGTTCGGCGACGACAAGGACCGGGTGCTGATCAAGGCCGGGGGGGAGATGACCTACCTGGCCGCCGACGTCGCCTACCACCGCGACAAGCTCGAGCGCGGCTTCGAGCGGCTGATCGACGTGCTCGGCGCCGACCACCACGGCTACGCACCGCGGCTGCGCGCCGCGATCGCGGCCCTCGGCTCCGATCCCGAGCTGCTGGAGGCGCTGATCATGCGCCTCGTCCACATCGTCGAATCGGGCGAGCGGGCGCAGATGTCGAAGCGCAGCGGCGACTTCGTCTCGCTCGACGAGCTCGTCGACGACATCGGCGTCGACGCCGCCCGCTGGTTCATGCTCTGGCGCAGCCACGACACCCCGGTCGACCTCGACATCGACCTGGCGCGGCGCGAGTCCAGCGACAACCCGGTCTACTACGTGCAGTACGCGCACGCCCGCATCGCCAGCATCCTGCGCAAAGCCGGCGGCGAGGCGGGGGAGCCCGGCACGCCGACGCCTGGCACGCCGCTGCAGCCGGCGGAGCGCGACCTGGTCAAGCGGCTGCTCGAATTTCCCGACGAGGTGCGCGAGGCGGCGGCGCGCCGCGCCCCGCACAGGATCTGCACCTACTCGATCGCGGTCGCGGCGGACTTCCACGCCTTCTACCGCGACTGCCAGGTCGTCGGCGCCGAGGGGGAGGGGGTCGAGCGCTCGCGGCTCGGCCTCTGCCGATTGACGCAGAGGACGATCGCGGCCTCCCTCGGCCTGCTCGGCATCTCCGCGCCCGAGAAGATGTGAAGGTCCTGGCCGAGATCCCGGCACGGTCCTCGCCCGGCCTGCGCACCGGGACGCTGCGCCGCGCCGACCTGGAGGCCTTCGGCGGAGCTCTGCGGGCGCTCGGCGGCGCTCGCGCGGTGCTGGTGACCGGCGACGCCGCGCGCAGACGGGAGACCTCGGCCGGGCTGGCCGCGGCCGCCGCGGCGGGGGGGACGCGCACGGCGCTGGTGGAGTGCGACCTGGTCGCACCCGGCCTGGCCGACGCGCTCGGTCTGGCCAACGCCCCGGGGCTGCACGAGCATCTGCGGGGAGCGGTCGCCGCCGAGGACCTGCTCAAGCCGGTGGTCCTCGCCGGGCCCGGCTCGGAGGGGGCGACCGAGCCGCTGGTCTGCGTGGTCGCCGGGCGACCGTCCGCCGAAGGCCCGCGTCTGTTCGCCTCCGACGCCTTTGCCCGGGCGCTGGCGGGCCTTCGTGCCGCCTACGACCTGGTCGTGATCGACGGCCCGCCGCTCCGCGACGAGCACTCGCTGAGGCCCCTGCTGACGCTGGCGGACTCGACGATCGCCTGCCTCGGCCCGGCGGATTCGCGCCGCCTGCCGATATCGGTCAGCGGCCTGGTGATCCAGGGCTGACCGTCTACAGGTCGTAACGCGCGAGGTCGGCCCGCAGGCGCTCCGCGTCCTCACCCTCGGGTCCGCCGGCCGGCGGCCGGCCCGACCCCGGGGGAGTCCGGCCCGCGTTCCTCCAACGCCGCACCCCGATCGCCAGGCCGACCGCGGCGGTGACGAAGGCGATCGCCGGCACGAGGTAGGCGGTGAGGTCGAATCCGGAGCCGCCCGGCAGGGCCAGCACCTCGCGCCCGTACTGGGCGACCAGGGCGTCCTTGACCTCGGCCTTGCTCTTCCCCTCTGCGATCAGCCGCTTGACGAAGGCTCGCTCGCGCTCGGCCTGCGGCGATTCGGCCAGCTCCAGCAGGGTGCCGCAGATCGGGCACATCACCTCGTCTTCGACGTCGTTGATCGTGGTCTGCGGGGTCGCGGCGGCGACCGGCGAGGCGAGGGCCAACAGCGCCAGCGCAACGATGAGTGCCGCCGCGGGCGCTTTTCTTGCCCAGAGGGCCAGGAAGGCGCCTCGCGAGCTCATCTGCGCCCCTCGACGATCGGCACCACCTCATCTTCGAGGAACTGCTCGTCCACCGGCCCGCGCCAGATCAGCGCCAGGCGGCCCCGCGGATCGACGAGGAAGTTCTCCGGCACGCCGGTCGAGCCGAAGGCGGCGCTGCGCTCGTCCCCGACCGAGCGCAGCTGCGGGTACGTCACGTGATAGTCGTGGACGAAGGCGAGCGCGTCGTCGCTGTTGTCCTGGACGTCGATGCCGAGCACGCTGACGCCGCGCTTGCGGTATTCGCGGGCAAAGCGGTCCAGAGCCGGCGCCTCCTTTCGGCAGGGCACACACCACGAGGCCCAGAGGTTGACAAGCACCCAGCGTCCCCGGTGCTGGGCGATGTCGCCCTGCCTGCCTTCGGCGCCGAGCACCGGCAGCTCGCGATCGGGCACGGGATCGCCGACGGCGATCTTCGCCTCGCCCTTGCTGAGCAGGCCGAAGGCGAGCAGGCCGATGACGGCGCAGACGCCGAGGAAGGCAAGGAAGGCGCGGGTGCTCACTGCCGGCGAACACTAGCCCCCGCGCCTTCCCGGCTCGGTCTTTGGTTTTGTCGGGATCGAGTGATGGATTGAGGCGGATGATCTTCGGCTTCTTGCATGCCGGTGAGGTCTCGGTGCAGGCAGGGCTACTTGCCGATCGGCTGTAGGGTGGGCGACATGACCGCAGTCCAACGGAGGAGGAAAAGATGGCGGTAGGAACGATCACCCGGTTCTCTGATGGTATGGGCGCTGATCAATACGACGCCGTGACCGAGAAGCTGGGCTTGGCGGACGAGCCGCCCGAGGGGCTGATCTTTCACTCCGCAGGCGAGCTCGAGGGCCGCTTCCAGGTCTTCAACATCTGGGAGACACGCGAGAACTTCGAGCGGTTCGTAGCGGACCGCCTTCGGCCGGCCCAGGTCGCTGTCATGGGGGAGGAGCGTGTCGCCGCGCTCCCTGACGCCGACGTCGTCGACGTCGCGATACACAACTACATCATCCCGTAGTCGGTCACCCAGGCAGTCTCGGGGGCACCCACAGCGCCGTCGTCCCGACGGGCGGTAACGACACGGGCGCTTGACATGTTCTAGCGCTCGACCTCGACCTCGAACTCCGTCGTCTTCGGTGGGCCTGGCAACACGGGCGCCCCTCCCTGGAAGGCGGGCAACAGCGTTTCGTCGCGGAACTTCTCCCAGATCTCCTTCGACTCCCAGACTGCGACGACGACCCAGCCGTTCGTGCTCCGCCCGGCGTAGTGATGCGTCTGGCCGGCCGGCAGGCCACCCGCAGGGTGCACCACCGCGGTCGTGGCGTCGTACTGCTCCCTCGTACCGCCCTCGAAGTCGTTGACGATCACGTACGCCATCTCATCCTCCAGTTCCTCGCGGGTTCGCCGGGCGGATTCCCCGGACTGAGCCACGGTAGCCCATGAGTGAGGCTTGTGCCGCTCGGCGCAAGAACTGGAAGCGTGTGAAACATGGTAAGCCCACCAGGCTTGTCGGCTCGCTCTACATGTCGGCCGTGCCGGCTTGGCTCGGATGTTTGTGGCACCGTCAGGTCTGGGCTCCGCTGTGCGGCGTGCACACCCGGGCTCGCGACCGGTCAGTCGATCGAGCCGGCTGGCGCGACCCACTGGCTGGTGAAGGTGAGCACGGTCGCGAGGGTGTCGAATGGCGGTCGTAATGAAGCACCCCGAACCCCCGCTCCGCCGCTGCTGCGGCGATGAGAGCGTCGGGGACCCTGACCTGGTGGGCGCCGGCGGCGCCGCGCTGTGCCAGCTCGCGCATCGCCCAGGTCGCGGCGTCGGTGACCGAGCGGCTGATTGGTGCTTGGCGAAAGCCAGCCATCGCCATCGCGACGCGCTCGACGGCGTCGCGGTCGGGGGCGTCGAAGATCATCTCCATCGTCACCGGCGCGCAGGCGACCAGCTCACCCGCCTTCACCACCCTGCGCCATTGCGGCGCGACCTCGCTGGCGCCGGCGCGCGCCCAGGCGGAAGTGTCGGCCACCCAGGGGCCCTTGGGCCAGCTCACCGGCCCCAGGCGCGCTCGCGGGCGCTCCGCAGGCGCTCGAGGTCAAGGCCGGAATGCCGTCGGCGACGCTGAGCGCGAAGTTGGCAGCCTTCCTCTCGGCGGCCTCGTCGCCCTCGAAGGCCTCGGCGCCTCGCAGCGCCAGCTCTCGCACGACCTTAGAGGTCGGCGTCGAGGGACCCATCACGCGGCAGCAGAAGTGCTGGCGATCCCTCGCCAGAGCCGGCACGGTTCCGGGGTGCCGCTCGTCGGCCTGGCTGGCTCATTCTCGCCGGGACCGCTGGTAGCGCATGGAGACGACCCGCGAGCCGAAGGTCTGGGTCTCGACCAGCTCCAGGTCGAACGTCTCCTCCAAGTCGGGGAGGAACGGCGTGCCCCCGCCGACGATCACCGGGTAGACGAACGGCTGAAACTCGTCGACCAGGCCGGCCTTAATCAGGGTCGCGGCTAGCCCGGCGCCGCCGACCCCCAGGTCCCCTCCCTCCTCCGCCTTCAGGCGCTCGACCTCCTCGACGACGCCGTCCCGCA
>Ga0075423_10000491_pt1 | contig 32064 bp, 41 predicted proteins | sample SoiMethybrSBSTD2_FD_80114 | JGI IMG/M metagenome (GOLD analysis project Ga0075423, IMG submission 80114) | Bulk soil microbial communities from a Populus tree surrounding site in Tennessee, USA - Soil MetaG P. TD hybrid SBSTD2 | ecosystem: Environmental > Terrestrial > Soil > Tree plantation...
CGCCAGCACAAAGCGCTGAATTTCGAGGGTTCCGATATCCGAAAGCCGGGTTTTGCCAAAAGCAGGGATTAGATGGTTGGTGAGTGTACGGCGATAGCGCTTCTGGGTTGAGAGTTTGATGGTTCAATTCACGATGGAGCCAGACCTTGGCAAGTTTCCAGTCTCGCAATACGGTATCGGGCGAAATCTTCAACACTTCGGCAGTCTCCTCGGCCGTGAGACCACCGAAAAATCGCAACTCAATCACTTGGCATTTTCTCGGATCGATAGCAGCCAACGCATTCAGGGCATCATCCAGAGCCACGAAGTCCGGGTCGGTTCGCTGGAAAATATCTGGAGCGCGTTCCAACGACAGAGGGCGCACACCGGCTCCGCGCTTCAAATACCCCCGCGAGCGGGCAAAGTCCACCAGGATGCGTCGCATCAGCTGCGCTGAGACCGCAAAGAAGTGAGCGCGGTTCTGCCATCGTACGCGGCTGCAATCCACTAGGCGCAGATAGGCCTCGTTGACGAGTGCCGTGGTTTGCAAGGTGTGTCCGGTCCGCTGACCGGCCATGTAGTGATGAGCCAAACGCTTCAGTTCGTTGTGAACCAGCGGGATCAACTTCTCAAGCGCGGCAGACTGGCCCTGCCCCCAGGCCAGAAGCAGCTCAGTAACTTGCGGTGGAGACGGCATTTAACCCACCAATGGCGCGAAGTATAGCACCTGTTCAAAATTCTCCGGGACGGTTCCGGTTTTCAGGTGTGCTTCCCGTCTTGGCTTTTCGTGAGAACAGCCGACGGTAACTTACGTTTCTGGACATGCCTGAGCACAGTTCTCCTAGGCATCTCTTTCTTCGTGCGTCCGCTTTTGTCGCGCTCGCCACAGTCGGACCTGGGCATTACGGTACAGGTGTACAACTGGGCTTCGGTCGCACCGCAGATCGTAGCGGATGCGGAAAATGAGGCCACTCGGATTTTCCGCGCGACAGGAGTCGCCGTTTCGTGGCTCAACTGCCCTCTGTCCGTACACCAAGCTGAAGCCAGTACGATCTGTATCGCACCCTGTCCGCCAAACCGCTTTGCGGTCAGGATCAATTCTGAAATGCCGGCAGATCTCCCGAAAACTTCGCTGGGTGTTGCTTTGAGTGAGACCGGGATCTATGTCACGGTTTATTATCCGCGCGTTGACGAGTACGCGAAACTGGGTCTTGCTTCCCATGCGCAGGTCTTGGGCCACGCCATAGCTCACGAGGTGGGCCATCTGCTGCTAGGTCCCGCTTCACACACCGGGTTTGGGATCATGCGTGGCGCATGGACCGCCGAAGACCTGCACAGTATGGCGATGGGGGCCTTACTATTCAGCCGGCAGCAGGCTGCAGTGATTCGAAAAGCAGTAATTCTACGCACCCCCGTTTCGTATGAGAATACTTGCCAAAAAGGAGGGGTCCATTTTCCGCCGTCTGCATATCCTACCCGCCAACTCGTTGATCACTACGGGGGTTCTGAGCGCTAAGGCCTGTTCTATAAAGGGAATGTTAATGGCCAGGGCCAAACATGAAATCTGGCAGTAGAGTTCCTGCTAGTTCCGAACAAGTAGTCATGGCTTAGAATCTGGTTACGTTGCCACAACCCCCAACCACCAAAAGCAGCGCCTAGGCGTCGTCGACCCGCCCGTTGTAAGCCAGAAAATCGGCCCGTACAGCGTCCGCCTGTGGAGTGGCCAAACTCTTGGCCTGAAAAGCGGCATCATCTACTTCCGCTGCACCCGCCATCCCGAAATATTGGAAGGTCCGTTGCCGGACGTAGTCGGCCAGCCTGGTTTGCAGCTGTTTCAGGTCCCCGAACGCGCGCGTGCCCGCCGTTACCGCATCCACGTTCTTGGCCAGCGAGTGCCCGTAGTCCGTTAGACGATGAGTGTTGTCGCGGTAATCCGTTAGTTGTAAATAGTGAGTCAACGCCCACGACTCGGCATAAAAGATGGAGCCCTTGTTTTCTTCGTGGTAATACGGCGACGTGCTGTCAATAGTAAACAGCGTTGTCAACGGCAACAGCCGGTTCTCGCGCAATAGCTGCAGATTCTCGGGACTCGGCTGCCCCAGAGCGACATTCTTCTCACGGATGTCGGTGTTCTGATAAAACTCCGCCACCCTTCGTTGAGCCACAAAGGCATCCAATCTGCCTTACTCAAGAGCAAATGCGTGTACTCGTGATACACCGTGGCATACGGATGCTCCCCTTCGGCATTGAGCCGCAGCATAACGTAGTTCTTGTCGGGCCCACGCAGAAACATGCCAGCCAGCTTGAGCTGTCCCTTGGACAGATATACTGCCGGTTCTAGCGCGCGGAAGTCTTTCTCGTCTTTAATGGCAAGCACAATGATGGGAGCGCCAGGGTCGATCTGCAACTGCGGAAAGGTTCTATGAAAGACCGAACGCATGCGCTCGAATTGTTCGACTACGTGGCGCGCCTGTTTCTCATTCGAGTTGCTGACAACAGTAAAGTGCGGACTGCGCACTTCCAGCCAGTTTTCCCGCTTATCCCACGCTGGAGCCGGTACAGCCGAAAACAGTGCCGCCAGCACAAGAAGACGTTTGCACACGTTGACTGCTTTGCGGATCTGTGAGCGGCTCGGGGTGAAATTCCCCGGGCCGACTCGGCGTCACGAGCAATCGTGATCCCTACTCCGACTCAGGTGGGTGGGTTTGGGAAATAAAGGAGCTACGTAATGGCAAAGAGAAGTTAAGTCTAGCTCAGATTCAAAGAAGATGCCGGATCGAAATGAAATAGGGCAAAACTGTTAAGTTTCAGCACGGGCGGGCGGAAATCCAAGAAAAACCTCTGAAAAGGGCCGGGAGAAGATTCTCAAGGGTGACACAACCCGCCGGGCGATTATCTCGCGCGCTTTGAGGATTGCTGCCGCACAACGGAACCAAACCGCGGTCTTTTGACCCCATCTATGGATGCTAGTCTTCGGAGGTAGCCTAACCGGTCCCGCGCGAGGTGCCTTCGCCGGGAGCGGGATCCCGCTCCAAAAGACCCTGCCACCTGAGGCGTCCGAGATAGCTATACAAGGAACATCGATCCAAGCGGGACGGCAGCTTTTCCCCAATTAACGCGAATCGCAAATCAAAATAAATGAAAGTTTAGGCTGGGCCTTCATTCCCAGAGATAAGGATCAAAGGGACAGCTTTGCCTTTTTGTCTTGACCTGTCAGGCTGTCAATCGTGCAGCACGATGTTGAGCAAGGAACTGTGGACTTGAAGACCACCGTTGTAATGAATGAAGCCTAATTTCCTAAACCGATTCATGAAAAAGCTGACTCGTGACCGGGTTGTACCCACCATCTCTGCCAGCGTCTCCTGACTGATTTTTGGAATTACGGCCTCCGGCACGCCTTCCTTGCCAAAATGAGCGAGCATGAGAAGTACACGGGCCAGTCTCTTTTCGCTGGAATTGAACAGTTGGTCGACTAAGTCCTCTTCATAACGGATATTCCGCGCCAGCAAATACGCCACGAACATATCGGAAAAGGCGTGTTCCCGATGAAGCGCATCTATCATCGCCTTCTTCTCGATGCGCAGAAGCTGGCAATCTGTCATTGCCGCCGCTGATCCCATACGGAGAGACTGCCCGGCCAGCGAGCCTTCCCCAAAAAAATCTCCCTCACTCAATATGGCAATCGTGGCTTCTCTGCCGGTCTTGGACACGACGGTGAGCCTGACTTTGCCTTTTTGGATATAGAAAACAGCGTCAGCCGCATTCCCTTGTGTGAAGATCCTTTCCTTCTTGGCAAAGGTCAGGGTCTTCCTGCCCTCGCCAATAGTCGCAAGGAAGGTACTAGGATTGAACCCGCGATTCTTCTTAGCAACTGCGACAGAACTCATCAAGCTCCATTTTAGTCGGAAGAGGGGTCAATCGGCATCGTCGAAGTCCGAAGTCAAATATTTGCCTCCGTGCGATCGAATTCCAGAGGCACACCATTTCTATATATCTGAAAGGAAGCGACTCCTGGGGCGAAGTGCCCAGCAGCCAGAGCTGTCTGACCTTTCGGCCGAGGAGAGCCCAGACAGATCGAGCTCAATGTTGGGAGCGAGAAGACCCTCCAAGCCAAGGCCCACAAAGCAGCATAAAGGCCGCAGCTTTTGAGAGAAAAGGAGGCGGCTTGCATCGCCTCCCTTTTCGGAAGGGATTCCCCTCATGTTTGCTCGAATTGTGGACGTTGTCAGTAGCCCGGGCAAAACACGAATACTCAACGAAACCATCCAGAAGAAGCTGCTGCCCATCTTGCGTGTGCAGCCTGGGTTCGTCGATGAGATGGTGCTGGAGTCCGATGTCGAGCCATATCGTGTTTTGTCTTTGAGCATCTGGAAAACTCGTGAACAAGCTGAACTCTATAGCCAGAAAAAATATCCGGCGCTCAAAGAGGTCCTGCTTGCCTCGCTTGAGACTGATCCTGTCGTGAGAACTTTCACCATGGCGAGCTCCACGACTCGGGATATCACCGGGCAGGGCGGCGTAGGGTTAGGAAGGTCGGGTCAGCGAGCCGTGACCAGCGCGGGTGGTTCACAGCTCAAGGCTAGCAATTTCCCGTGACTGGATGGCGAAAGCCGCCCTAGTCACTCCCGGCCGACGCGTTACTGTCCTCCCATTTTGTCGTTCGGAACCTCAAAAGGAGGTTCCTTCTATGAAAGCCTTGTTATGGGCCGTTCTCTCCTTGTGCTTTACCGTGGGCATGGTCGCTGTTGCGCAGGACCTTCCCGCTCAAACGCCAGAGAAATATACAGATGCTCGGATCCAGCTCACATCCATGATGGGCACGGTCAGAGCAGGCGGCGAGAAGTTGACGTTTGTGACCGACCAAAGAGTATGGAATGTGGACAACCCCGAGAGCCTTGAGGGCCACGAAGGACATTATGTGCGCGTGGAAGCTCACGTCTACGCGGACCAGGGGTCGCTTCACATCACAGGAGTGAAGATGCCTTCGGCGAGTGAGAGCAGGAAAAATAATATGCGGTAAGGGCCCCCGGACCAATTGTAGTGTGGCGTTTACCGGCAAATTCTATCGCGCTCAATTCGGTGAAGGTCACGCCATATACCACTGCAATTATTCCTCACAGTTGAAATGTTGCCCGACGTAGCAGCACCTATCGCAGTTTCTCCCCGCTGAGCTTTGCGCAGGCGCTCAGCTCAGCAGTGATAACGAGAGCAGCCTCCTGCTTGGTAAGCTGAGAGCGACCGCACGACTCGTACCCTTCACGGCATTGCTTAACGTTCCACTTGTGCTCAACCTCACCTAATGCGGTTTTTTCAGAGGGACTGAGCTCGCCCGATCCCATTCCCCCGTAGCCATTCATGCATCCCTCGAGATTGCGGTCATGCCTGGCTCTGAGCATGGCTCTCAGGATCTGAAGCCCATCGTGCAGTCGGAAACGTTGCGCTGTGCTCGACTATGCCGACTGCGTTGACTTGCGACGAGGTCAGCCTCTCGTGATCGCAAGGGTCGACGCTGTGCATACACCTGGAAAAGTTGCGCCCCTGCTCCGAAAGGTCCGCCGAGCGCACTTCTGCAGCGGTCAGTCGGCACGGTCGCAGTCCCTATAGCCCTGGTCGCAGTTAGAAACGTTGCGCTGGCGCTCAATCTCCCCTAGGGCGCCCGCCTCACGATGGCTGAGGCTTACGTGATCTCTTACATCATAACCCTGTGTGCACCTTGACAGATTACGTCGCCGCTCGGCCATCGCCGTTTTCTCGGCGTCGAGTCGAGTCAGGTGGGCATGGTCGCATTCGCGAAGCATCGATGCATTGGCAACGTTGCGTCGGTGCTCGGCCAATGCTACTGCGTTCGCCTGCGATTGGCTTAGTCTGGCGAGGTCGCAGGACATGTATCCGTGCGTGCAAGCCAAAAAGTTCTCCGCACCGTCGGGCGATTGTGCACTAAATTGCGCACTAAGAAGAGCTGGCCCAAAAATAATGCACGCAATGGAATCCAAAACGACCTCATGCGAACCCCTACTTGCAGTGAACGAAGATACAAACGCGGTCTTCATGTGCTCTTACGCGACCGGCCTGTACAGGTCAGGGTGCTTCTTTCATTCAAGTTCCGGCACAACATTCGAATCCGCTGCGACCGTTGCCGGTATTTTGTTAGCTCGGCATCTGAGATTTGGGCATCCTGCGCGAGTGTGTGAATTTGCTGATAGATCAGATCGTCGAGCTCGAGAGTCATGTTGGTCTGAGCTGCATCCATGCTGATCAGCCTCTATCGCTGCATTTGTCTGGTCACAATTGAACATTGCTCGATATTGGGGCAACAATTCTAAATGGTGCTTATCATCTAACTCTAACTAACTCGCAACGCAGACGCCCCGCCCGCAGCGAGGGATGCTCTGGTAGTTCTAACGCCCGCTCAGTCGCCGGCGGGAGTGTTCTCCAGAGTGGCGGTTGCGCTCCATGATCGAGGAATTTCAAGGTGCGGCATGGGGGAAGCTGCAAACAACCGCTGACAAGGCTTGGCCAACCAGCGGGCCCACCGCGCAGATCGGGAGACTCGGGCGCTGTCGGTGGCGATTCCGGTATCTGCATACATCTGCCTATAGATTTTGGAGATCAGGACAAAGGCAAGACGGGCGCGCAGTGACTTTATGAACCGAGACCGCAACCACACTGATTTCAGACTGTAAAAAGTATCCCAGACGGCTTGCGTATGGCTGCGAATTTCTTCGGCTGACATAGTTGGATGAGGCCAATAAAGTTTGGGCCGTAGCGCTTGGGGAATGAGCCAGCGGCGAGTGATTGGAATTCCCCCAACGTGCACGGGAGCAGCCTTCATTTGTTTTTCCCAACGGATGAAGTCGACCGTTCCCGGATACGGCGTTAGCATAACGAACTGCGCAAAGGCGATTCCGGCCCGGGAGGCAGCAGCCGCGGTGGCACCGAATGTTTCCGGCCGGTCACTGGGCAGTCCAAAAATGAAAGAGCCGAGCACGTACACCCCGTGGCGGCGAAATGTTCTTAGGCGATTGACGAGGTCTTCCCCGGCGAAATTGAATTCCTTGTAAACATCCTTCAAGCCTTCCGGAGTCACAGACTCTACTCCCACGAGGGCTCCTTTAATGTGCGCCGCCTGCATGGCATCGAGGAACTCTGTGTCTTCTGCAGCTTCCATGGTGATCTGAGTAAAGAAAATCGTATCCGGCGGCAACTGTGCCAGTCGTCTCATTAGTGAAAAGCGCTCTGCCCGGATGGTCTTAAGTTCATTCAGCCGGTTCGTGTTGTGTTGCTCCTCGGCGAGGCGCAGGTCGGTAAGCGTTACCGGATAAAAATTGTCGTCGGCCAGTGCGATGAAGCGGAACCCCAGTCTCCTTAATTGGACGATTTCCTCAATTACGACGTCTGAGGAACGTTGACGAGGGCGCTGACCGTCAGTTCGCCACACCGAGCAAAAGGAGCAATGCTTAGGGCATCCGCGCACAGTTTGGACCGAGGCCCACATATAGCGCTTTCGCGGCACCAGGTCCCAGCGGGCGGGCAAGAACTCGGAAGCTTCAATCCGTCCGCCTTCATAGACTGGCAGAAGGGCGCCACGAGAGCAATCCGACAACACGCTTGACCAAACTACATCTCCATCGCCCTTTACTACCGCGTGGGCGCCACCCAATTCATGGGCTTCGTTCGGGTAGAGCGTCGCGTGAATTCCACCGAACACCACATGGGCGCCACGATCGCGGGCTATTTTCCCGATTTTGTACCCGCGGAGAGCATTGGCCGTATGGATGCCGATGCCGACAACATCGCCAACGTGAATCTGGGTAAAGTCAACGGCTACTAGGGTCTCATCGACAAGGAACGGATCGCCAAAACTTGCAGGTGTGGCGGCCGCAAGGACGTATAACCAGCGAGGTGTGATAACCGCAGTACCGAAAGAAACTTCGCTTGGATTGATGAGATGGACGCGCACGCTGTGTCGGCCTCCTTAGGCGGCCTTGCAAGGGACTTTCGAGCCCTTACGCCCGTGATGCATGGTTTGGTTTACTGGAACGCTCGAAATCAGCTCAGCGGCTTACTTCCAACAAAAACGACCGGCAGCAGTCATATTTTCAGCCTGTGGTACTGGCAAAATCTGGTCAAAATGAAACACTTTTTAGGAAACCAGTCGTGTCTACCGGGCGAGCGGAGCGGTGCGTGAATGGCGGCCGCGCCGCGTGAGAACTTCGAGAAAGGAAACTCAGATCGAAAAGATCTACTTAAAGTAGTTGATGTGACAAGCATCGTTAGAGAGGGTTAGCTTGCCCGCATTGGAATGGACAGGATCCCGGGCGAGGCGTTACTTTTCCGAAGCCGCCAGGCGGCGATCTCGATGGGGTTCGGTGCGGAGCTGCCCGGTACTAAGCTCACATTTCTCTCCTGGCTTAGCACCACAAGTGGGGCATTGCACGGCCAGTGCTTTTTTCTGGGTGACTTTCATGGCTACATACTGCGTCTTTACTCGGCAGCAAGATGGTCAATTTTGACGAGTGCATTCAAAACAAGCGTCTTGTCGCACCGTGGTGCCGGTCTGGTCCGAAACCGTCAAGGGGATCTGCGGTGCGATAGCCATCGCTAAATTCGGGCTTACGGCACGACGAAACAGCAGGTTATTGAACTGTAGACGAGCCGGGTTGGAGTTTTTGACGCGCAAAAACTTTTTCTCTGCCTTCGATCTGCGTACGCTCCCTGACCACAGTAGCTTACGGATCTTGGCGGCTTCGACTCAAAAGGTCGATTCTCAGCCCGGTGTGAACAACTCGGTTGATGACAAATAGGGTTTCGATACTTGGGACGGAAGAACTCGTCACCAATTCGTCACCAAAAATAGCCTGTTCTATGGTTGCTTTTGGCGGATGTGAAATAGGGTTAACAGGGAAGTCTGACACTCCCTAAACCTAAACGGACTCAGCCATCTGCCCTTTTCCAACTGTGACCCAATCGGGTGTACTTCTAACTCTGCGAAAGCTGATCTCACAGGACGCGGCACCCTTGTGCATGCATCTGTTCTCGCTTGCAACAATGTCCTCTCGAAAATGCTTCCCAAGCCCCTTCACGATGCCGATTGCCAGCGAGCACATCTTGCGCGGGGATGAATAGACCAGCAGAATCTCATCCTTGCTGCGACGCAGCGTCTGCAGTTCGGGTGGTTTCGCGCCAGTATTTTTAACACGTATCACAGCGTGCACCGTCGCCTCCGTATGTTCAATCACATCAATGGTTCTCCACTGTGGCTGGAGCAGGTGCCCGAAGGTCTTCATGAGTGCAGGAGATAGGAACATACCGAAGTCCTCCAACAATTCAGCGACGGGCAATCGTGTCGTAGTAGAGGTTGTGACTACAAGTCCAATCATCTCCGTGTCCGGATACTCTCCGACGGGCATATACACTCTATTTGCTAGATTTGCCTTCGTGAGCAACACATCCCACGTGCCTTTACCATGCGTTGCCTCGACGTAGTTCCGAAATTCCGAAAAGATGATCCCGTGCACCGACAGACCTCCGGTTCAAATGATGGCTCAGTGCTTTCGGCTCTCGCTCAATGGAATCACTTTGCGCCTGTTCTGGGCCTGGTCTCCACAGTTCTAGCCTGACTCAGCACGACCCGAACGGCTTGGGTCAAGGCGTCTGATCCAGCCTCCAATCCCAGAGCTGATTTTTCGAGATAGGCTGCAGCACCTTCGCCCAGGAGTTTCGCCTCGTTTGTTTGGGACAGTCCACTGAGCACAATCACGGGAATGTTGGCGGTGACCGCATTCTCCTTCAGCGCTCGCAGCACGTTTACCCCGCCAAGTTTGGGCAGCATCATGTCCAGCAGAATGAGGTCAGGTAGGTTCTCTCCCGCTACCCGCAATCCGTCCTCCCCATCGGAGGTCTTGAGCACCCGAAACCCAGCTTTGACGAGCACCCGTTCAATCACAAGCTGCAAGAATCGGCTGTCTTCGATCACCAGGATGGTCAATCGTAAACTCCTTACGCAAGGGGACCTCCAGAACGACACGAGGCGCATACGTCCCACAGGTTCTCAGGCGAAAAAAGCCCCGGTCTGGAATCACACCCGATCAGGGCCATGTATTTGGATAAGAGGTGGACGTAGTATAAAGCTGCTGGGTCGGAGCTGAGTCGGGAATCTCTTGCACGAAAGTGTGGTAAGCACTTAGCCTCTCGTGTATTGCGAGCCGTCGGCGATGGAGAACCGCCATGAACCCGATCTTGGCGCCCAGACGTTTGGGATCGGCGGCGATCTGGAGTAGGGTCTCGGCTACGGCCCGAAACAGCAGGCGGTAAACCAGAGCTTTGTTCTGCAAGGCCAAGGGAGCAAGGAGGTGGGGCAGGGTGAAGACGACGTGATAGTAGGGTACGGGCAGCAATTCGGCGGAACGTTCCGCCAGCCAAGTCTGCCGCGCTGCCGCCTGACATTTTGGACAATGGCGATTCAAACACGAGTTGTAAGAGATGGCTCGTTGTCCGCAACTATCACACTGCTCGACGTGCCCACCGAGGGCCGCTGTACGGCAAGCAACAATGGCGCGCAGCACTTTAAGGTGCAGAGCGGTCAGCCAGCGGTGATGCTGCTTTACGAAAGCTGTGCCATAGGCCTGAACAATGTCGGCCACCTCCAAAGGTGGCCGACATCTTTTTTCGGAAGGTTTCCTGGTCAAGTTCAAACTATCCAGAGGACTGACCGTAGCCCGCACCTGATACTGAGATACGTGGAGGTAGCGGGCCGAGGTTTTCAGGCTGCGATGCCCCAACAGAATCTGGATGGTGCGCAGATCGGTGCCCGACTCCAGCAGGTGCGTGGCAAAGCTGTGACGAAGGGAATTGGGGCGAGACCTTCTTAATAATTCCGGCGCGGCGGACAGCATTGTGAAACACCATAAAGATGTCGTTGCCACTGATCGGTTGGTCAGGCGTTTCTCCGGGAAAGAGCCATTGCTTGGGTTTAGTGTGTCGCCAGTACTGTCGCAAGGTATCCAGCAAAACCGGGGACAGCATGACTAGGCGATCCTTCTGGCCTTTACCTTGATGGATGGTGATGGTCATGCGTGCCGAGTCGATGTCGCTGACTCGCAAGCTGGCTACCTCGGAGCGGCGCAAGCCGGCGGCGTAGATCGTCATCAACGGGGCACGGCTTTTGAGATGCGGAGGTGAGGTGAGTATTCGTGCTACTTCCTCACGGCTGAGGATCAGGGGAAGTCGCTACTCCTTGCGCGGCCCGCAATGCCGGTATTCTCCTGTTAAAATCCCTGCGTGCTACGACTCAGTACGATCCTGGTCGCTTGGGCCGCATTCGCGCAGGGGCAACAACCGCCGCCAACTCAGCCACAGGTCAAGGTCAACGTCATCAATGTATGTACACCTGCGCAGGAGGAGAAGCAGGAGATTGCATCCGCGCTGGCGCGGGTTCCAAAGGAGCCACTTTTTCGCGCCGATTTTGAGGTGGACCGAGGACGAACGACACTTGAACAGAGTCCCAACTTTCTTCAGCCCGGCAGCGGGCTAAAGAACTCTGGCGCGTCCGATATGGCCGACTGGGTTCGCATCCGGCGGGAATTCTCCTTGCAGGCCCTATTCTCAACTGTCCAGTATTCGTTCAGCGTTGACGACAAGAATATGGTTGAAACCCTGGTTTTTCGGGTTCGCGATCCGAAGGATCTGATGCAGGTTTCAATCGAAGACAGCGCCTCAGCCGTGACGACGGCTTCGGCCATGCTGGGCACGAGTACTCCGGCCAGCCGCATCAAGCTGGAAAGGTTTGGAAAATCGTCAGTAGTGCTGGCTCGTTGCTCGGGGACGGAAGCGGGTCCACCTCCCGACCAGAGCGCGTATGAGCCTCTGTTTCAAAGCGCGTCCGCGATAGTGACCAAATACCGCAGTCTTCTTGGCGCGAGAGCCATTGTGCCGGACGAACTGACTCGCGTTCGGGGAGCGCCAACAGCTAGACCCAACACTGCGCCAGCTTTCAAAGGGCGCGAGCACGAACACAAATGAGCCCTGTAGATGGGTTTACTTCTCGGCCGAACAGGCGAGCATGAACTCTCATCCTGAAACTAATTCATCAGTATTAAATCTAAACTCATAAATATGGATGACATTCGCAGTGTTGTGATCATTGGCTCGGGATGCGCAGGTCACACAGCGGCGCTATACAGCGCGCGCGCCAACCTAAAGCCCTTGGTACTCGAGGGCCATGAGCCAGGGGGACAGTTGTCGCTCACGACCCTGGTGGAGAATTTTCCGGGCTTTCCTGAGGGCATTCAGGGCCCTGAACTCATCGAGAACATGCGCAAGCAGGCTGGCCGCTTCGGGGCGCAGTATCAACTTGGCCATGTGGATCGTGTCGACCTCAGCGTACGACCATTCACGGTGCACGTGGGCAAAGACACGATTCAGACACGAACGCTCATCATCGCTAGTGGCGCTTCGGCACGATGGCTGGGGCTTGCGAGCGAACAGGCACTCATCGGGCGCGGTGTTTCCTCCTGTGCCACTTGTGATGGCTTCTTTTTTTCGGGCAAGGAAATCGCCGTGATCGGCGGCGGCGATTCCGCCATGGAAGAAGCGCTGTTCCTCACACGATTTGCTACCAAAGTCACGTTGATCCATCGCCGTGACGAATTCCGGGCTTCAAAAATCATGCTGGAGCGCGCGCGGAAGCATGAAAAGATCGCATTCCTCACCGATACGGTGGTTGAAGACGTTTACGATCCGGCAAAGCAGGAGGTGACCGGACTCAAGCTGCACAACCTGAAGACTGGCAAGCTCTGGGACTTTGCTACCAGCGCGATGTTCCTGGGAATTGGACACATTCCTAACACCCGAATGTTCGAGGGCCAGCTCGATATGGACAACGACGGCTATCTTGTAACTAAAAACTACGTGTTTACCCGCGTGCCCGGTGTCTACGCTTGCGGAGATGTTCAGGACCGCCGCTATCGTCAGGCGATTACCGCTGCCGGCACTGGGTGCATGGCGGCTTTGGAAGCAGAGAAGTTTCTGGAAAATGTGGGGCGCTAGTGCTTCATGGACGTTGCTGGCAGCATTCCGTCGCTGGGTGTGCTGCACGGCCTTTTGGCGGTGGTCCTTTCACCTCGGGTGTACGAATACCTTGCAGCGTCACTGCACGGGCAAGCGGAGCCGGGTCCTTCGACTGCGGGAGCGCTTCGCTGCGCGAAGCACTCACGCCGCACAGGATGACAGCGTCGGTAACCGGCTAAAGGAGAAGATGTTGGTGAGCTTTCCCGCTCCCGCTACTCTGGTCAGTATTCATGTGCGGAATTTTTCGATGTTGTGGCGCGAAAGAATGCGCTTCCTTTCGGACTGCTGGACTCTGCTACGGGTTCGCTCGCGCATCGCGGACCGGATGATTCCGACACGGTGATTCTTAGCGCTTCTTCTTTCTTCGAGAGAAGAGGCGTTCAGGTGACACTATTTCACCTGGAACTCTTCGCCATCTCGGTGCTGCTCTCTTTTGTATTTACCCGATACGTTCGGAACTGGGCGACATCTCAAGGGTTGGTTTCGGCTCCCGCCCAGGAACGCCATTTGCATAGCAGTCCTCTGCCGCGCCTCGGAGGGGTTGCAATCTTTGCAGCCTTTATCACAAGCCTTGGCCTTGGCTTGGTCTTGAACTATTGGTTCCCGCGTCTAGTGTTGATGGCTTCGAGGCGAACTCTAATTCTAATCACCATCTTGCTGCCTGGGACCCTCGTATTTCTGCTGGGTGTGTATGACGATCTGCGAGGCGCGGCGCCATATCTCAAGTTCACTGTCCAAGCCGTTGCCGCAGCGATGCTGTTTGCGGGCGCACTTCGCATTCTTGATTTGCCTGTGCTGTTTGGAAATCAGCACCTTCCATGGTGGCTAGGACTGCCGTTACCGTTCTGTGGGTTGTCGCCATCACGAATGCCTTCAACCTCATTGACGGAGTGGACGGGCTGGGCTGCTGGGTATGCCTTGTTTTCAACGATGGTTGTGCTCGTAGTGGCACTCATCAGCCAGTCAGGGGTGGTTTCTGTAACGGCGGTGCGCTGGCAGGAGCCATCGTTGGGTTCCTGCGCTGCAACTTCAATCCCGCGACGATCTTGCTGGGTGACTGCGGCAGTGTCTTTACCGGCTTCATGTTGAGCGCTCTGGCACTGCAGGGCGCGCAAAAGGCTCCCACAATCATCGCGGTGGCCATTCCGGTGGTCTCATGCGGCCTGCCCATTCTGGAACCAGCCCTTTCTGTCATGCGGTGTTTCATCAGTGGCCGGCCGGTGTTCATTGCCGATCGTGAGCACATTCACCCATAAACTCCGGCAGCTCGGATTAACACACCGGCAGGTAGTGATCGTTCTGTATGCAGTCTCCGCGGTTTTTGCACTCCTGAGCCTTTTGCTGCTGTGGCCCACTGGGAGCACACTCGGGTTGGTGCTTGCGGTACTGGGAGCAGGAACCGGGGTCGGCGTGCAGCATTTGAAGTAGCTGGAGCTCGATGAAATTCGTCGTATTGCGCAACCCACTTTTGAGCAACGGCAGATTATCGTGAACAACCTGGCGATCCGACGAGCGGCCGAAGAGTTGAAAGTTGCCTCTGACTTCGCCCAGGTTGGACGAATCCTCAAAGCGGCCTTCCAGGGAAACGAGTTCGATGCTTTCGAACTTCGGCTCCATAATTCTCGGCGTGAGCCGCCGGAAATCCGTGGATTTCGAGTCCTCAGCGAAAAACCGCCGGCTCTCTACTGGACGAGACCTGGCGTCTATGTTGCTGGCGATTTGCCCCGCGCGTGGAGTTTGCGTCTTGACCTGGTAGCGGCTAATCATCCCCGAAGCAGTCGAAAGTTTGGTCGTGGCACAGGCTGGTTGAGAACCACGTCTTCCCAAATTAGAACTGTTTAGAACTGTTTGCGAGTTATCCACAACTTGAACCAGTGCTGCCACTTTCCATGCAGTTGATCCGCGTTTATTTTCTTGCTTCCTTCTGGTTTATATGCGGACTTATCTCAGGGATCTTAGCTTCGTACGCCTCCAGACTGCTGTCTTCTGCGTGGACTGTGAGCTAATCAGCGAGAATAGTACGTCCGCTTGTTTCGCCTGCGCCAGCCGGGCGGTATTGAGTCTGGCTCGCGTGCTGGGCGGCTCATTACGAGGACAGCAAACCGCTCATCTCATCGCCGATGCAGAACTGGATCGGCTGGTGCGGGAGTTGCTGCGCACCGTTCCTGTCACCCCTGCATTTGAAACTGACGACCACGTCCCAATCTCATTCGCCACCCACGCTCCCAGCCGCCATCATGTTCGCACGCAACACGAAGCTCCATCCCAGACTTGCGTGGTCCCGAAGTTTGATGTTCATCCGGCAGAGCTCGATCTGGAACCTGCCATCAACGTGATTGCAGAGAGGGCCCAAACATTAACCGGCGCGACCGGGGCGGCCATCGCATTGCGCAAGGGCGATGAGATTGTGTGCCGGGCGCGGAGTGGCCGCACTGCTCCGGATGTTGGTGTGCGATTGCAGACCGACTCTGGCATTTCTGCCGACTGTGTTCGCACCGGCGAGGTTGTGCTGTGCCACGATGCCGAAATGAGTCCGCAGGTGGACCTGGCAGCTTGCCGGAGGCTTGGGGTTCGGTCGATTCTGGCGGCTCCGCTCCGTCACTTCCGCAGGACTTTAGGAGTGTTCGAGGTATTGTCAGGCGTGCCCCATGCTTTCGATAACAGCGATGTCGCAACTATGCAACTCCTCTCCAGCATGATGGTGGCTGCCATCTCTCGGCTGTCCAACCTTCGGCCGGCTGTCGGCCAGCGATAGGCCAATCTCAATCGTTTTCAGCTAATAGTCTTCTGTCTCGCGAGAGATGATGAACGCAGACGGCCTTGGTAATGTGGCCACATGACGTGATACAATACGCCAAGAGGCCAGTATGAGGGCAGAGAGTATCGCAGAAGTATTGGGCGGCCGCAAGGTCCTCCGCAAGGTCATAACGAGACCCGACGATCTGGCACAGCTTGTTCGTAACGGGTTACCAGCAGGTTCGGTCACAGCCTTAGCTGAAAAGCTTGCCCTGAGCAATACGCGTTTATCCCAAAAGCTCGGTATTCCGCTGCGCACCCTGAGTCGCCGTCTGAGCCGGAGATCCCGGCTGACCGCCGCTGAATCGGATCGCACCGTACGCCTGGCTCGCGTGTACGCCAACGCGGTTGAGATGATCGGAGATGAGAACAAGGCGGCTGAGTGGCTCCGGACACCGAACCGCGCGTTAGGCGGAGAGCGGCCTTTCGATCAACTCGATACCGATGTCGGTGCTCGGGCCGTTGAAGACCTCCTGGGTCGGATTGCTTACGGTGTCTACAGCTAGTGCGGTTTTGGAGAATATGCCGGCTGCGTTATGCCTCCGAAGCTGCAAGTGGTGAAGGGGCTCGCCTCTATGGTGGCCGCTGGAATAGCCGTGGTCTGCGCGTGGTCTACGCCTCAACCTCTCTCGCGCTTGCGGCAGTTGAAACCTTTGTGAATCTGGAACCGAATCTGCGGCCAGCCGACCTGGTATCCATTGAGGGCGAGACTGCGAAAGCAGTTGAGGTTGGAAGACTTGATCCCAAGGCGCTGCCCTCAAACTGGCACGAACGGAGGGATGAATCTTTGCGTTGCTTTGGAGAGGCATGGGTTCACGCCGGGAAAACCGTCGCTTTGCTCGTGCCGTCGGCAGCTATTCGTGGCGAGTGGAATCTTCTCTTGAACCCTGCTCATGCGGACTTCTCAAGAATCAAATTCCGGGAGCCGCAGCCCTTTGAATTTGATGTGCGGATGTTCAGGTAAACCTGTCTTAAGCCATCGCAAGTCGCATTAATCTATTCCAGTTGTGTAAGTTCCGAACAGTCGGCGTAGGCCGTGCTTGCCAGGATGGGACTGCCAAACTGGCTACCTTTCCCATTTCTGGTCGGTAAATTTGGTGCCGTGAGGTAAGATGTTGGTACTGTGGTGGGTTAACAGTGCTGTATGGAACCCGTTGGGACCAATCCACCTGCATCTGGCCGCGAACTTCCACCGACGATCGGCGATCGGCGAAGCCGCGCGCGCCAGAGTGTTCAGATTCCAGCGTATGCCCGTCTGAACCTTCCGCCCCCAAAAGCTTCCGACCTGAATGAAGTCCTGAATATCAGCCCGGAGGGAGTCTGCATCCAGACCTCTTCGTCGCTAGAGTCGAAGGGCCGGCTTAGTTTGTGCCTCGATCTCTCAGAGACACAGACAAAAATCAATACCACTGGAGTCGTTGTTTGGACTGATAAGTCCGGGCGGGCGGGAATCTATCTGCCTGAGCTGGGAGAAGGTTCCTTACGTCAACTGGAAGAGTGGCTTCGACTCAACTCGCAGAATGCTGAACAGCCGGAGAAACCAGTCACGCCGGTTGCGAAACCCACTCCGGATATCGGGGCTCGAAACGTCAGAGAACAATTCCAGCGCCCACAACATCACTCCGTCAATACGAATCCCGCGGCTTCCGACTACACCTCACTGTTGTCTACGCTTTCAGCGGTGAAGCGGGAAGTGCAGGCGATAGGGCCGAACCTCGATGCATCGCTTCAGCTCATCGCCGAGCGGGCTCTGACTTTGACCCGCGGTACCGGCGTTGCCATTGCGCTTTCTCAGGGGAACGAGATGCTCTGCGTGGCAAGAGCAGGGTTGGACGCTCCTGGTCTTGGCACACGCATTCAAGTTGGCTCGGGTTTCTCAGGCGAGTGTGTTCGCAGCGGCAGTTTGCTGTGTTGTGATGATTCGGAGATCGATAACCGCGTCGATCGTGAGAGCTGCAGGGCACTGGGAATCCGCTCCATTATTGCCATGCCGATTCGTATCGGCGATGCGGTAATGGGACTGCTGGAGGTGTTTTCGCCGAATGCAAATGCATTCACTGCGCGTGACAACACCGTGCTCAGGCACTTGGCAGACGCGGCTCTGCTCGCCTTGAATCGCGCCGCGCGTGTCTCCGCCGAAATGGGCAGTGCCCTGAAAGCTTCTGTGACCACTCCGCCGCATCCGACCGCGACCTCCGACAGTGCTGCGCCTGAAACCTCTACTCCGTCTTCCAAAAGGATCCTTCTGGGCGCCGTCGCAGTGACCTTAACGTTAGCTATATGGGTGATTAGCCCAAAGAGCGGCACCTTGCGTCTGTGGAGCCGGTCTTTGCAGGTATCGAGCGCTGCCAGCGCTGCCGTGCCACCCGCAAAGGCGGTCACCCGGCCCGCGACCATCCCGCTGCCTGGCGGACTGTCCAGCCTGCGAAAACTCGCCGAGCACGGGGACCCTGCTGCACAGTTTGCCCTGGGCGCGCGCTACGCCACTGGGGAAGAGGTCAAACAAGACTACTCAGAAGCTATGCGATGGTTCGGGATGGCTGCTGAGCGCGGCCACATCGTGGCCCAGGACACTTTGGGAGCCTACTATTGGGCCGGAAGAGGTGTTCCCAAGGATGTAAGCAAAGCCTATTTTTGGTCCGTTCTTGCCGAAGCCGGAGGAAACCGCGCCAGCAAGTACCGAGTGACAGCGCTCGCCTCGCTCTTAACCCGAAGCCAGATTCTTGCCGCGCAGGAGCAAGCCGGCGAATGGCTTCGGCACCACCAGAGCACCAAACCCGCGAGCGATTCCGAGTAATATTCATCCTTAGCTCGCGCGCCGCGAACACCCATCGCAGCCAAATTGCCTTGGCATGTGCTCGATGATATGCAGTTGAGGGATACAAAAGCACGGCACTGTTAAGTGCCGTGATAGGGGAAGTAAAACTCAAGTGGAAGCGTCGAGGCTCAGGAAACGTTCAATGGTTTTGCGGAAACCAGGCGAAACCCGAGTCCCAAAACTTCACGGATCAGTCTAGGCACAAGGAAGCAAAAGCGTGAAACGCCAAGAAACGCCATTACAAGAAAACAAGGGAAGTCCTTCGGGCTAACGACGCGGCGACTTATTTTAGGACACACGGTGTGTGTCCCTGTTCTGCCCGTCGCAGCAGGCTTAAAATATAGGTAGAGATTTGCTGTGCCTAGCCTTCGTGAAGTCGTATACCAGAATGTCCGAGAAGGCGAGCTGTACGAAAAGCTCGACCGCAATCGTGTGCGCTGCTACGCCTGCGGCCACTGTTGCCCGATTCCTGAGGGCCAACCGGGGGTTTGCAAGGTACGCTACAACCAGGGTGGAACTCTCTATGTCCCGTGGGGGTACGTCGGCGGCGTGCAATGCGATCCAATCGAGAAGAAGCCGTTCTTCCACGCTCATCCCGGGGCTTTGGCGTACAGCTTCGGCATGCTGGGCTGCGATCTGCACTGTTCTTACTGCCAGAATTGGGTGACTTCGCAGGCCTTGCGCGATCCCAATGCTGTCTCGCCGCCGCTCGAAGCTTCGCCTAAAAAGCTCGTGCAGGACGCGCTCCGGCAGGGCGCGAAGGTTCTGGTCAGCACCTACAACGAGCCACTAATTACAAGTGAATGGGCGGTTGAAATTTTCAAAGAAGCCAACGCCGCCGGTCTCCTCACTGGTTTCGTTTCCAATGGCAACGGCACACCGCAAGTGCTGAACTATTTGCGGCCCTGGGTTGATCTCTACAAGGTGGATCTTAAGAGCTTCGATGATCGCCATTATCACCAGCTCGGCGGGCGCATTGGCCCGATCCTCGAGACCATTCGCAGCCTCTATCAAATGGACTTCTGGCTGGAAATAGTTACTCTGCTGATTCCCGGCTTCAACGATTCCGATGAGGAGCTGCGCGGCTTGACGGAATTTCTGGCCGGCGTCTCTCCATTTATTCCCTGGCACGTGACTGCCTTTCACAAGGATTACAAAATGGATGATCCGGAAAACACGCGTCCGGAGGACTTGCTGCGGGCAGCGGAAATCGGCAAGAAGGCCGGGCTGCGCTACATCTACGCGGGTAATTTACCGGGCATGGTGGGAGAACTCGAAAACACTCACTGCCACAACTGTGGAGAAATCCTGATTCAGCGCTACGGATATTTTGTTCAGGATTACCGATTAACCCCGAACGGCAACTGCCCGGCTTGTCACACCGTCATCCCCGGGCGATGGGCTCGGGAGTTTGAAGGTCAGATTACCGATCGTCCTTTCTTGCCGCGACGCACGTCACGTTTGATTACAATCCTCAACTAGCAAGCAACCCAAATTCATGCGGAAATACGCAGGCTCCCTCGCGGTGTCGTTCGCTCTGTTTTGCGTGGGTTGCTCACCTCGCGATTTCCTGACGCGGCGTTTAGCAGCGGACTTGATCGCCGGCTCCGACGTCTTTAAAGCCGCCCAGCAGTTTTGGCTCAGAACCGGCGTAGTATCCAATAAAGAGTACAGTTCCCCGGAGTATCTGGTCCTCCAGCGTCATGGCTGGATCACGGTTTCAGGCACGGCATGCGGGGCGAATCTTGGGCCGGCCCCATGCTGGGACGTCATCCTTACGCCCCTTGGCGTCGACGCCCTTCGCGATTGGGTGCCAAAGAAAGCTGCTACGTCACAATACTTCAGCGTGCCAGTCGCCCGCAGAGTCTTAACCGGAATTACGGGGATTCACAAATCTTCCGACAGAGCGGATGTAGAGTTTCAGTGGAAATGGGCTCCTTTAAATGAAGTGGGCGCCGCCCTGTACGCCGGAGGTATGGAGTACAGCTCCACGGTGGAATTTATCCACTATGACGATGGGTGGCGCGTGGTAGAAGGCAGCGCTCCGAAAGACAATCAGGGCCTGGACGAGGCGCTCAAGAATGGCACGCCAACCCAGTAACACATGAACATCATTCGATTGATCTGTAGCCTTCTCGTCGTTACTCTCGCTCCACGCGGATGCATTGGACGACCTCGCGCGCGACTTCTGGGTCTGGCGAGCCATTGAGCGGCCGATCTCGTCGGACGACATACCACGTCTGGAACGTCCAGACGGGTGGCTGCCGGACTGGTCTCCAGAGGCGATTGCCCGGTACCGCCAACAACTCTCAGAGTTTGAATCAAGATGGAAGAACTTGAATGCCTCTTCCTGGCCGATTTCACGCCAGGTCGATTACCGGCTGATTGGGTCTGCCGTGGCACGGGTCCGATAGGAACTTGACATCGTTCGTGGCTGGCAACTCAATCCCCACTTCTATGTGGACCAGAGCCTGGGCGCGTATTACCATCTCCTGCTTCCGCTGCCTCCGTTTCCCCCCAAGCAGTCGCAAGAGATCGTTTCCATTCTCAATGCAATTCCTGCCACGATTGAGAGAGCAAAGCAGAATCTGTCGCAGCCCGCCCTGCCGTTCGCGCAACTTGCGCTGGATCAGTTGAAGGACGTTGGTCCACGCTTGCTGCACTCGGTCAACGCTCTCAAACCGCTGCGGCAAGGTGATGCTTCTCGCGAAATTGATGTCGCGGCGGAACGCGCCGCGCGTGCTCCGGAGTGGTACGGCGACTGGCTCAGTCGGCCGCTGTCATCGAGGACTGCGGAGACCGCGGTTGGGCGAGATGGCTACACATTCTTTCTGAAGAACGTTGCCCTAATGCCTTTTACTCCGAGAACAACTCCTGGAGATAGGGCGCCAGGAATTGGCGCGGTCCGTGGATTCGCAGAGGTACGAAGAACACCGCAACACGGGCGTTCGGCAGCTGCCGCTATTCAGAGACCAGGCTGAGCAGGCGGCGCATGAAGAAAAAGATGAGCTGGCCGTTCGCCGCTATCTGCAGGAGAAAGACATCCTCTCGGTCCCTGACTGGGTGCAACATTATCGTTATCAGGCGATGCCAGCCTGTCTTGCACCGCTGGAGGGAGTGGCTGAAGCGGACGACTTCACCTCGCCTGATCGTCTGCAGAGAACAGTACGCGTTATATCAGCTCACCAAGTCCCACCCTCGGCTATTTTGCGTTGACCAGCGCCAAAGACCCGCGCTGCGAAATTGTGCATGAGGGAGTGCCCGGACACTATTTTCAGCTGGCGCTCTCGTGGCGTCATCCTGACCCGATTCGCCGGCACTACTACGATTCCGGAGTCAACGAGGGTCTAGGATTTTACGCAGAAGAGATGATGCTGCATGCGGGGTTATTCGACGACAGCCCGCGCTCGCGAGAACTCATCTGGAACTTCATGCGGCTGCGAGCACTGCGCGTAGAAGTCGACGTGAAACTCGCGCTCGACGAATTCAACATTGAACAGGCGGCAGAATATCTTCAGAATACCGTGCCCATGGATGCCCGCACTGCGCATGCCGAAGCGGCTTTCTTTGCTTCGATTCCGGGCCAGGCGATTTCCTACCAAGTCGGCAAACTGCAGATCAATAAATTCCTCCCCGATGCGCAACGACAGAAAAAGACGGATTCAGCCTGCAGCCATTCCATGATTTCCTCCGGCAGAACGGTAACGTGCCCATCATTTTGCAGCGCTGGGAATATTTAGGACTAAGAGGCGAAATCGATCTACTGGTCCGCTTTCCAGAACCTGCGGTCACGTTGCATAGTTTTAATTGGCCGTGTATATCTCATCGCTCAAAGCCTATGACGATCCCGAAGAAGTTGCTCCTATCGGTCTGCACACTCATATTTCTCATCACTGCTTCCGCAATCGAAAAACCCAAGCTGACGCTCGATGAATTTTTCAACTCGGTCGACATCAACAACGTGAAGATCTCGCCGGATGGTGCGTCGGTTGTCATTGCCGCGGAACGCGCTGATTGGGACCAGAGCATTTTCAGAAAAGATTTATGGCTCTACCGTGGCGGCGACCTGGTTCAGCTTACCCGGTCAGGACACGTCAGCAAGCCGGAATGGTCTGCCGACGGCCGCTGGGTCGCATTCCTCTCTGACCGCAAAGGCGCAACCGGCAAGAGCGAAGCCGCGGGCGAGAAGGAAGAAGAAGTCAGCCAGCTGTATCTCATCTCGCCGTCCGGAGGAGAAGCTTTTGCGGTGACGCAGGGCAGCGAGACCGTGCACGCTTTTTCCTGGTCCCCTGACTCTCAGACCGTGTACTTTGCGACACGGATGCCTTGGACGAAGAGCCAGAAGGATGCCTACAAGAAAGAATGGAAGGACGTCTCCCAATATCGCGCGGCCGAACGCGGCGACAGTGTTTTTGCTTTGCGGGTCGGAGACGCGTTGGCACATCGCGCCGCGGCGGGCACCCGTGAAACTCCGGAATCAGAAAAGGAACAAGACATCACTCCGGGATCGCGCGTGCTGGCGAGCACGCCATTGCGCATCCAGCAACTTGCGACTTCTCCGAATGGGCAGAAGCTGGCGTTTCTGACGGAACCGATTTCCGAGCGCCAGGAAAAAGTGGAACTGTATGAAATTTACTCCATCGATTTAGCCAGCTCTTCACCGGGCCAATCTCCGCGCCAACTCACGCGCAACCACGCTGTTGAAGGGGACCTTGATTGGGCCGAAGATAATCGTCACCTGTTCTTTACAGTCTCAGTCGGCGATATCGGTGATTCCTACCGAGACCTGCAGCCCCATCTGTACTCGGTTGACACCGAAGGCGGCCAGGTGCAGCAATGGGGAAAAGAGTTTGCAGGGGCGGTAAATCACTACACCGTTGCCGGAAGCCGCATTCTTGTGTCTGGCCGGGTGGGGACCGAAGTCCCGGTTTATTCCGCGACTCACCCGACGGACTCCTTTTCCAAACTGAATACCTGGGGGGGAACATACGAGCGCATTTCAGCGGCGAAGAGCTCCCCAAAGATCGCCTTCATTTATTCGGCGTTGGAAAAGCCGACGGAGGTTTACCTGGCCGACCGCATTGAAAAAATACAAGAGGCAAAGCCGATTACGTCCTTCAACCGGCTTTTTACAGAGCGCGATTTGCCGAAGGGAAAGCCGTACCGCTGGAAGGCCGATGACGGGACAACTGTCGAAGGCATGCTGATCTATCCACCGGGGCAGTTTGAAGCGAAGAACCTCCCGACATTGGTTCTCATCCACGGAGGGCCGGCGGATGCGGACGGCAACCATTTCGAAGCCGATTGGTATCAGTGGGACCGCCTGGCAGCGAGCGCAGGATGGCTGGTCTTCGAGCCGAACTATCGCGGATCAACCGGTTACGGCGACAAGTTTCTTATGCAGATTGTGCCCGAAATCGTGTCACGCCCAGGCAAAGACATTCTCGAAGGTGTCGACGCGTTAGTGAAGGACGGAATCGCCAATCCCAACCAGCTCGCGGTTGGAGGTTACAGCTACGGCGGTTACATGACCAATTGGCTGATCACTCAGACCGCGCGGTTCAAGGCTGCTGTCACTGGCGCCGGCGCCGTAGAGCATGTCGCTAACTGGGGCAACGACGACACAACGTTTGATGACGCATATTTCCTCGGCGGTCTACCTTGGGAAGCGGCCCAGCGCTATCACGATGAAGCTGCCATTTACTTCATCAATCGCGTAAAGACCCCAACCCACATGGTTGCGGGTGCGGATGATATCCGTGTCGCGGTGGCGGAGAATTACCTACTCGATCACGCCCTTCACATCCTGGGTGTTCCCAGCACCTTGGTGGTGTTCCCGGGAGAAGGACACTCACTGTCCAACAATCCTTGGCATGGAAAGATTAAGGTGAGAGAGGAACTAAAGTGGCTGCAGAAGTACGGCGGAACTCCGGCTGCGCCGTAACGGCAATTCCTAAAGAGTTGTTATTGCAAGATTTGGAAAAGCTGCTCTATATAAACCATCGTCCATAGTAAGAAGCCGGCAGCCGTTCGAGACTGCATGAGCTCCGATCACGAAATCGGCAAGTATGCGGCGCGTGCCGGTGTCGCGCTGCTTACGACAGCGTTCGGCATAGGCCTGGAACGCTCGCCCTGCGGAACGCCACACGCGCTCTCCCAACTCCCAGTCAATCGCAATTCCGGTCTCCTCGAGAAATGAACCAACGAATGTTTCATTGCGCCCGGGAGCTGCAATCAATTCCGCGAACACCGGGGCAGCAATGACTAAATTTCCGCGGTGAAACGCCCCTTCGAGGGCATTCTGTGCGGCTGTGTTAAGGATGGGATCCTGGTCCCACAACGCTATGACGACGTTAGTATCAACGGCCGTCGTCACTCTCCGCGCATTCCCCGCAGCCATTTTCTAATGCTTCTTCGACCGGGTCTAAGTCCCGGATTGCCGAGGCCTCGATACTTGGAAAAGGCGCTTTGGGTCCGCACTGGCCGAACCCGAACGCCCTTTTCATCACTTTCGAACAACAACCTATCCCCGGTCCGAACTCCGAGCAGGCGCCGGACCTCACGAGGTACGGTAATTTGACCCTTGCTGGTTAGGGTTGCCAGCCTCTGCACACACGTTCTCCCGATTCCTTACTTTATCACCGTATCCTTACTTCTGGCAGCTTGATGGCTTGAGGCTGTTACTGGATGGAAATGACCTATTGCCCGCTGGGTTTCCCCGAAGTGCTCGCCACCTTCACCTGACGCGACGCCTTGCTATACCGCGCAACCCCCTTATACAAAGCTTCCGCAATTTGCTGGCGATAGGCTGCGTTTTGCAGCATGTCTTCATCAGCCGGACTGCTCACAAAAGAAACTTCGGCGAGGATGGCCGGCATGGTGGTTCCGGTCAGCACGACATAGCTGGCTTCCTTCACCCCGCGATTGCGAATGCCTGGAGTCTGTGCCGCGATGGCGCCAAACAGCGCCTGCTGCACACTGCTTGCGAACTGTCGGGACTGCAGCGCTTTCTGGCGAATATCAACATTGGTCCAGTTGATCGGTTGAAGGTCAGTGGAAGCCGCGTCCAATTCCGGAGTGCGCGCCTTCGCAGACGAATATGTCCTGGTGTAGTAGGTTTCCACGCCTCGCGCGGCCGAATCTGTGCTGTAGTTGGCGTGAACCGAGAGGAAGAGGTCGCCGTGCGACAGGTTGGCGATTTCCGCCCGTTTTTCCAGAGCGATATAAGCATCATTGCGCCGCGTATAAACAACTTCGGCGGGCAAGTTCTTCTCGAGCAACTTTCCCAGCCGCGCAACAATGTCGAGAACCAAATCCTTTTCCAGCAAGCCCTTTCGGCCCACTGTACCGATGTCCCATCCGCCGTGTCCTGCATCAAGAACGATGCGGAATTTCGGAGCAAGATTTCCCGAGAGACTCCCCTTTTCATTCCCTCTCTCCGCCGTAGGTCTGGGGTTGGCATCAGGTTTAACCGAGTCTCGAAGATCAGTCTTGGGGTGATCGGGAGGACTGTTGTCCATTGGACCGTTGCTTCGAATTTCGACAACCAGCCGGTACGGATCTGTCTCCATGCTGACGGAAAAATTGGAAGCATTCCTCGTCTCAAGAACCACGCGGCTTATGCCCGGCGTTGGCTGCGCAACACGGACGCGAACCAGGCGGGCATCACCAACTTCGATACTCCGGGACGCCAGACCGGGCGCAAGCGCAGTATCGTGGAGGTCAAAATAAATTCTTTCCGGATTACTCAGGCGGTGAGCTTCATATTGGACCTGGTCCTGTAAGTCGATAATCACTTTGCTTGACTCCGGCGTCGACAGTGGGTGAATTCCCGTGACCTTCGGCAGGACCGAGAGCTGTTGCTGAATGGTATCTCTGGAGGTACCCGGCGATGGAGCAAAACTCTGCTCCTCCCGTTCAACAGTGTTCTGCGCGCCAGAATCTGAAACGGATTGTGGCAACGCAGGCAAGGCGTGTGCACTGTGCCGCATCTTCCACCACAGCCCGGTTCCCAGCGCTGCCGCAATAAACACCATCAGCAGGACGATCGTAATCCCGGGTCGTGAGCTCTCCGCTTTCTCGATCTCGGAAACAGGCTGCGCGCCTTCTAGAGTGGATTCCTGAGCTGCGGCAGCCATAGGCGTACTTGGGGCTGGGCTCTTCTGCAGCAGTAACTGCGCACGGGACTCAGCGACTCTTCCCGTCACAACGCGTTGCGAGATCTGGGCAAGGCGGTCCTCTTCCTGTGGTTTCAATGCCGCCAGGATCAGTTCGGCCAAAAGACTGAGACTGCGAACATCACTGTCGTTGAAGCCATAAGGCTCGGTGGAAAACCCTTCGATCAGCCCGATAACGCCGTGCCATCCTGTGATAGGAACTGCCACCATAGAACGCGTGCCCAGCCGGCGGCAGGCGTGCACATCCACGCGGACGTCGGTTTCCGAATCATCGCAGCGCACGATGCGTCCATCGCGCAAGCAGGCCCCGGAGAATCCGGAATAAGGATCCAGTCGCGCTCCTTGATCAGGCGCGATGGTCCCTGCGGAGCCACGACACACAATCGCATCCGCTTCCGCCAGGGCAATCGCTACACCGTCCGCCCCGGTGATTGACAAAGCACGTTCAGCTACAAGTTGGAGAACCTCGTCGAGAACAAACTGTTCGAGTTCCCAAATATCCGCTCCAGCATGGTTTCCAGCTTGAAATTCGTGAGCGCGGCGTTGCCGGATCTGTTCGTGCAGCGCGGAAAAGGCCAGCAGTGCCTGTAAGGCTTCGTGGCCAGGTGCAAACGTCGCCGAGCGCGCGCCATTGCGTGGTGTTTGGCTGCGGGCGGCGCCTGCCTGGCTGGTCAGCGTTAGCTCCGCACTTTGCGAGGGTGCGCTCATCTGGCTGGTGGAAAACCCTGTGGAATGCTCTTCTTAACCACCCCTTGCCGCGAGATTTTTACCACTAACAGGCCATATTTCTCAACTGCTTCTCACAGGGTCTTCAATGCTATTGTTAAAGTTACAGGCGTTTTGGTCAGACCGCAATGTTTCCGCTGGAACGAAGGTGGAACTCAGACTCGGCGCTTTCGTAAGCCAGTTTCGCCGCTGGTAGTTTGGTGCCATTGCCGCCCCTTCCCGCTTCGCCTATGCTTTTCGTAACGTCTCTTAGAGGCTGTGGAAGGTGGCTGGGGATAAGAAAAAGTCGCATTGGTTATGGCCGTTGGGCATCACGGCTACGGGCTTGACGGGAGCGGTCGTGGTCCTGCTTCGTGGCTGCTGGCACAACAAGATGAGCTGGCCAGTAAGTGCACAGGGTTACACCTACCAGGTTTGTCTCGGATGTGGCATTAAGCGCTTGTTTGACGAAAAAGCCTTTCGTGCTTACGGCCCCTACCGTTACGACCTTAGTCGCCTGATGGCCTGGGACCAGGGACGCCAGCGGGAAAGCTACCGGCGTCCAGCCTAGTCGTGAGAACCAGCAAGGTTAATGAGGCGTCTCCATATCCAAAGATAAGATTTATTGATGGAGTATCGCTCTGACCTAGCGACCCCCGAGAGCCCAGCCGCCGCCCCGTCTCGCCGCTATTACCGGCACAAGATTCAGAATCTCGCATACGTAAATCTCGACCAGGGAAACGGTGGCATTATCCGCGATCTCAACGAGCACGGGCTTGCGATTCAGGCAGTCGCTCCGTTGCGCCCGAACCAGCAGGTCCATCTGCGGTTCGAATTGTTATCGCCGCGGGTGCGGATTGAAGCCACCGGACGTGTTGCCTGGGCAAATTCCACTGCTCAGGCCGGTGTGGAGTTTGCCACGCTCCCCCAGCGCTCGCGAGCTCTGCTGAAGGAGTGGGTCTTTACCCAACTCTTGAGTACTGCGCATCACGTTGCCTGGAACTCAATGTTCTCCGAGCGCAAGAGCCATGCTGATAGGGCAGAACTAGCGTTTTCCCCGACAGCACGGATACCCATCGAGCTCGACCAGGATTTCAGCTCGCTCAATGACATGGTCGAGCATCGCGCGTCGCGTCTTCAGCTATTCGGCTGTCCAGTCGGGATCTCAGCACCCGCTCTTGCGTACCTGATAGACGGACTAATCCTGGTTTCCGCCACACTACTGTTCTTTGTCGTCTCGCTTGCGGTGGCCCATATTTTCCCCGGGTGGATGATTGTGCTTCCGTTAATGTTGGCGGTGGCTGCGGTCTTCGCTGGGGTCTACCTATTTGTATTCAGGAGCTGGATTGGTTGCACACCAGGAACTCAACTGGCGGGGATGGTGGGAACAATCGAGAGAAGAGATGATTCAGAAGATCTCGATAGAGCGAGATTTCGATGACCAGGAAGTTTTCGACTAAGATCGGCCTCGCCCACCGATCATCATGCCCGCGCCTGCCAGAATCAGAACTGTGCTGACAATGGGCGAAACGCGTTCGTGTTCAGTGGTCCTCACGCCGATGCTGACGTCGCCCGCCTTAATCCCGTGATTCTCGGTATGCGGGATGGGCACGAAAAATGATGCTATTCCCAGAATCAAAACCACCAAACCAGTTACAAATAGAGCTTTCACGGCACGCCCCCGAAGCTGACCATGCCTCAGATGCGGGCAGCGCTGGATGGGCTGCTTGGCAAGCGGTCTCGCTAGTTCACTTGATTTGTGGAACTTCGACTTCTTGCTCTCTTTTCTGCGACAGGCTTCCTGGGTCGAATGCAGCAAAGACCAGCCGCCTGTCACGTTCGTAGAGGATCGTCAATTCGCCACCCGACAGAAAACGTGAATTTCTCTCACCTTCGTGGCTATCTCAACCACCTTTTTGCCTGGCGGGTCGTCCTTTTCCTCAGGGCATCCGAACTATCACTTATGACGTGATCGTTATCGGGAGCAACCAGCGCGCACTCTCTTCACCGGGCTCAATGAAGAGAATGTTCCTGGTTTCCGCATAACCGCTGCTGCTGAAACCCTCTCCTCCGCGTAGCGTTGCCAAATTAGCTCGCATAACGCGAGTCCCCCTACAACCGAAAGTCCGCCCAAGTGAGAGTTGAGGATTCGATACTGCGACAGGAATTCCCGTTTTCGCCTCCCGACTGCGAGTTACTCTTGCACTGCATTCCCCCCACCAGCAGGGTACCTACGCCGAAAGTAATCGCTCCTGCTGCCAGCAAGATGAGCACCGCATTAATCCGCCATAAGTGCCGGAAGAACTTCTGTGGGTTGCTCATGTGATTCTGCCCGTTCGCAAACATCCTGGGAACGCAGCAGCCCTACGAATTTGCAAACTCTCTCGCGAACTCAACCAGCGACCGCACCGCGATTCCTGACGGGCCTTTGGCAATCCAGGGCTTACTGTCTTCCATCCAGGCGGTGCCGGCGATATCGAGATGGATCCAGGGCGTGTCTTCGGCAAATTCTTTGAGGAACATGGCCGCGGTAATTGCCCCGCCCCAGCGGCCGCCGGTATTCATGATATCGGCGATGTTCGAGCGGATCTGCTCTTTGTACTCGTCGTCCAACGGCAGTCGCCACATTTTTTCGCCTGACTGGTTCAAGGCATTATTGAAGCGTTCGTACAAAGCGTCATCATTTGCAAAGACACCTGCATTCGCATATCCGAGTGCGACAACCACGGCGCCCGTGAGAGTAGCCGCATCGACGAGATGCGTGCAACCGAGCTGGCGGGCGTAGCACAGCCCATCGGCCAGCACCAGGCGCCCTTCAGCATCCGTGTTGATGATTTCTATCGTCTTGCCTGACATCGCGGTCTGAATGTCGCCGGGTTTTTGCGCCTTGCCGGACGGCATGTTTTCAGTCGCACACACAATGCCGATGACTTTCACCTTCGGCTTGAGCAGCGCGATGGCGCGCATGGCACCGATCATGGTCGCGCCACCCGCCATGTCATATTTCATCTTTTCCATGCCATCCGCGGGCTTGATCGAAATACCGCCCGTGTCAAAGGTGATTCCTTTCCCCACCAGCCCGAGGACGGGTTTGTCGGGCGCGCCGGCAGGTGCATAGCGCATCACGATCAGTGCTGGAGGCTCATCGGACCCCTGCGCCACTCCCCAGAAAGCGCCCATCTTCAGTTCCTTGATCTTGTCAGCGCCGTACACCTCGCACTTCAGCCCAACCTCCTGTGCCATCTTGCGCGCGTGATCGGCAAGCACGGACGGCGTCATCCGATTTGACGGTTCGTTCACCAGTTCGCGCGTGAAGTTCTGCGATTCCCCAATGATTCGCGCCTCCTCCATCGTCTTCTTCAAAGAGCTCTGGTCGCCGCGAGCCACGATGGTCAACGAGTCGATCTTCTGGTCCTTGCGGTCACTCTTGTAGGTGTCCGGATCGAAGTTGCCCGTGAATGCTCCTTCAACGATCGCCCTGACCGCCTCCTCTGATTTGATGGTATCGGGAGCAGCGAATGCGAAGCTGCGCAGGCTCTTCGACTTCAGCGTGCGCACAGCAGCGCCGGCCAGCTTGCGCAATTCGGAAGAAGAAAACTTTTTAGCCTTTCCACCGCCCAGGAGCAACAGGCGCCTGGCTTTCAGCTTTGCGGGATGATGCAGCAGAGTGCTTTCGAAGCTTTTCCCAGTCGCTTCGCCACTGGCAATGACTTCGGCAGCGGCGTCCTGCAGAGCTTTCTCGCCACTCGCCACATAGGCTTCGGTTTTATCTTTTTCGCCACGATCGAGCACCAGCGCGACCAGGCATTCGCTTTCCACTTCCGTAGGATTGGAGAAGAAAAGTTCGTTTTTCATGGTTTGTTCCAGTATCTTAGCCAACGCGGGGAGAATGCAACTCGGCAGATTTGGAGCACAACGGATTCAACCCCCCAGAGTTCGCTGAGAACCTGGCAGCGGACGCGAAGTCGCCGTTAACAACTAAGCTGAATTTCGGAGGAACACCATGGCAAGGTTGCGCCTTTGGCTGGTTAGCATCATGTTATTCGGCTGGGCGGTCGCTCTGCACGCGCAACTCTCCGACGCGCAGAAGGTTGCCGTGCTCGTCAGCGATCACTTCGATGTGGAGGTCAACGTCACGTACAAGATCGCCAGTAACTACCAAGCCAAACTAGACGTCTACCATCCGAATAAGCCGCCGGCCCGACTCCGGTGGTGATGATGATTCATGGTGGCGGTTGGGTCGCGGGCACCAAGGAACAGGGGGTGCTCTACCTTGTGCCGTTTCTGCAGATGGGATTCTCGGTAGTCAATGTGGAATACCGGCTGGGCAAAGTGTCGCTGGCACCGGCGGCTGTCGAGGATTGCCTCTGCGCATTGCACTGGATCGGCCGGCATGCGAAGCAGTACAGCTTTGACCTGAGCAAGGTCGTGGTGACGGGCGGTTCGGCAGGCGGCCACCCGGCTCTGACCACCGCCATGATTCCGCCTTCGGCTGGTTTTGAAAACGAGTGTTCTTTTGAA
>Ga0075423_10000494_pt1 | contig 32009 bp, 27 predicted proteins | sample SoiMethybrSBSTD2_FD_80114 | JGI IMG/M metagenome (GOLD analysis project Ga0075423, IMG submission 80114) | Bulk soil microbial communities from a Populus tree surrounding site in Tennessee, USA - Soil MetaG P. TD hybrid SBSTD2 | ecosystem: Environmental > Terrestrial > Soil > Tree plantation...
CCGACCACGTGGCGGTGATGTACGCCTCGAAGATCGTCGAGTACGCGACCGCGGGAGAGCTCTACGCCAACCCGATCCATCCCTACACCAAGGGGCTCTTCCGGTCGCGGCCGTCGACGCTGTCGGACAAGAAGGAGGCGCTCAAGGTGATCCCGGGCACGGTGCCCAACCCGCTCCACTTCCCCTCGGGCTGCAAGTTCCATCCCCGGTGCGACCTCGCGGTCTCGTCCGGAAAACTGGAGCAGTGCAAGGCGAAGGAGCCCGAGCTGAGAGAGATCACGAAAGATCACTGGGTGGCTTGCGATGTCGTCTGAAAAGAAAAGTCATGAGTCACGCGTCGAGGGTCAAGAGTCGAAGACCCGAAGTCATGGGTCGTCCGTCCCGCGTCGCGGGTCGGGGAATGCCAACGGAAGGCCTGGTGAGCCCTTGACCCTCGACTCTCGACCCATGACCGGCTAGACCACAATGGCAGAAACAAACGGTCGTTTGCTCGTCGTCCAGAACCTGAAGAAGCACTTCCCCGTGAAGAAGGGGGTCTTCTCGAGGGTCACGGGCTGGGTCAAGGCCGTGGACGACATCTCCTTCGACCTCAAGCCGGGCGAAACGCTCGGCCTCGTGGGCGAAAGCGGCTGCGGCAAGACCACGGCGGGCCGGACGATCCTGCGCCTGATCGAACCCACCGGCGGGCGCGTCGATTTCGAGGGCGAGGACGTCGCCTCGCTCACCGGGCAGGAGCTCCGCGCCGTCCGGAAGCACATGCAGATCATCTTCCAGGACCCCTACAGCTCGCTGAACCCGCGCATGACGGTCGGCGCGATCGTCGGGGAAGGCCTCCTCGTCCACCAGCTGGGGGACCGCCACCAGCGGCTCGAGATCGTGAAGCAGACGCTGGAGCGCGTGGGACTCTCCCCGCAGTACATCAACCGGTACCCCCACGAGTTCAGCGGCGGCCAGCGCCAGCGCATCGGCGTCGCGCGCGCCCTGGCCCTCAATCCGCGCTTCATCGTCTGCGACGAGCCCGTGAGCGCGCTCGACGTCTCGGTCCAGTCCCAGGTCGTCAACCTGCTCGTCGACCTGAAGCAGAAATTCGGGATCGCCTACCTCTTCATCTCGCACGACCTCTCGGTGGTGAAGTACATCAGCGACCGGGTGGCGGTGATGTACCTGGGGGAGATCGTGGAGCTGGCGGACTGCGATGAGCTTTACAAGCGGCCGCTCCACCCGTACACGCAGGCGCTGCTCTCCGCGGTGCCGGTGCCCGATCCGACGCGGAAGCGGACGCGGATCATCCTGCAGGGGGACGTGCCTTCACCGCTCAATCCGCCGCCGGGATGCCGGTTCCATCCGCGGTGCCCGGTGGCGATCAAGGGTCTGTGCGAGGTGCAGCCGCCGGTGCTCACCAGCTACGACGGCCATTTCGCGGCCTGCCACGTGGTCGAGCGGGACTTGAAGGGCAAGTAGCCTTCACGCCGTTCGCCGTCAACCCGCCCCGCTTCACTTCCCCTTGGGCTCGAGCTCGATGGGGATCAGCGTCTTCCTCGACGCGTCGAAGAGCCAGAGCGTCCTGGAATCGCTCGTGAATGCCATGGCCGTGGTCGGAATCGGGAGCTCCTTGTGCACGATGAACCGCTCCCCGTCGTAGAGGTGCGTCGCGTTGACGACCCACTTCCCGTCCGGGCTCCCCGCGATGATGGCGTCGGTCATGGGCAGCAGGCTCACCGCCTCGCGCGACGCCGGCTCGTTCCACAGCGAATATCGCTCGGGCCGCACGTACCCGAGGATGACGTCCATCTTGTCCTGCTTCAGCACCGCCTGGTTCAGGTACACCCTCGAGGATCCGTCCGAGATGAGGCGGAAGAACTGGCCCGTCGCCGACCAGTCGAGGTATTCCGCCGGAATGTTCCAGGACTTCAACTGCTTCATGAGATCCTTGTTCAGGTCTTCCAGCTCCTTCCACCGGGGGCCGTTGGGGCCCGCCTCGCTCACCTCGACCCAGTCCTTCATGATCCGGCCCGTCTTGTCCGGGTCGAATTCCACGATCTTCTGGTCCGCCCAGTTGGTCACGATGGCCACCACCTTGTCGCGCCGGCGGTCGTACGCCATGGCGCCGAATTTCACGGGGCAGGCCAGGATTTTCTTGTCCTTGAGGGGGATGAGCTGGGTCCGCCCGCCGTACGTCCAGATGAAATCCCGCGTCGCCACGAAACGGTAGAGGTTGTAGGTGATGTCGATCCGGTCGAAGATCCGCCCCTCGGCGATGTCCACCTTGAGCAGGGTCTTCGTCGAGGCGTGGGAGACCCAGGCGACGTCGGGATTCCCGACGATCTGGAAATCGGTGGGTTCCGGACCCGTGGGAATGGTGCGGAGGATCTTGCGCTGCGAATAGGAGAGCACCACGAGTCCCCGGTTCTTCGTGTCGAGGCCCACCATCCGGTTGCTTTCCTCGTCGAGGTGGATCTTGGTGAGCACGCCGTCGATCGGGATCCCGGGGGCGGCGGCGGCGATCCCCTTCATGCCCTGCTTCGCCTCCCATTCCGCCAGGGAGCCCTTCACCGCGAACGTCGTCTCTTTTTCCGCGATGAGCGCGTGGACATAGGAGACCGGGATCGACAGGCCGGTCTTCTCGGTCTCGGTGCCCCGCGAGGTCGCGACGCCGATGACCCGGCCGGCCCGGTTATAGACGGCCGCGCCGCACACCTCCTCGGGGACCACGAGCGTCGTCTCCAGGCAATTGGTCCCGTACACGTTTCGGGAGAGGTTTCCGACGGTGGCCCAAAGGGCTTTCTGCGTCGCGTCCTCGGCCTCCCCCACCGGCACCCCGAGGATGAGGACCTCATCGCGCTCGTGAACGGTCCCTGCCTTCTCGAGCGTGACGACCGGCACGAGGCTGCGCACGTTCGCCTTGAGCAGGGCCAGGTTGTCCTTGGCGTCGATGGCGAACACCTCGGCGTCGACTTCCCGGCGCGCGCGCTCCTTGCCCTTCCCCTCGTAGTAGACGACCTTCCGCGAGGTCGTCCGCATGATCACGTGATAGTTGGTCACGACGACCCCATCCGGCGAAATGAAAAAGCCGGAGCCGATCCCCGAGTTCGTCACGATCGCCACGGCGGCCGGGGAGCAGGCATCGACCAGGGCGGCCGAGTCATTCGGCTTGGTGTCCGACGCCGGCGGCGGCGGCTTCGGTCCCGGGTCGGCCGGCTTGGGAGGATTCTGCGCGGGACGGCTCGTCTCCGGGGCCGGGCCGGCCTTCGACGCGGGGATCTGCGCCTTCAACTGGACGACTTCCGCGCGCGCCGCCGCCAGGTCGCGGCGAAGAAGGTCGCGATCGGCTTCGAGCTCCTTGAGACGCTTCTCGGGAACGTCGGAAGTCCCCGGATTGGAGCGCTTGTCCTGGAGCTCGGCGATCTCCGCGTCGCGCCGTTCGACGTCGCGCTTCAGCCGGGAGATCTGCCCTTCCAGGCCTTCGAGATCGGCTCCGCCGCCTCCGTGACCTCCGAGGATCAGGAGGACGAGGAGCACCGCGGCGAGACCGCCCGCGACTCCCGAGACGATTTTCCACAGCCCGGCCGAGGAGACGATCCGGACGACTTCCACCGGTTCGGCGGCGGCCGCGGGTTGCGGCTCCTCGGCGGGAATCGGCACCTGGATCATCTTCCCGCAGCCCGGGCACTTCGATTTGCGTCCGGCCAGGCCGGCGCCCACCGAGAGTTCCCAGCCGCAGACGCAGGAAAACTCGATCATGGTCCTCGCTCCTCCCCTGGTTTCGAAGCCGCCATCCCCTCCCGACGCCGGCGGGGGCTCTTCCTATAGACGCGGAAAACCGCCCGCAGTTCTGGGGAATTGGGACGGTTCCGGCATTCTAGGAACCGCGAAGGGGCGAATCAAAATGAATCAGCGGGCGAGCGGAATGATCGTGACGAAGGTGCGTTCCGAGGCGCCTTCCTCCGCCAGGCGGTCGGGGACCTTCAGCTTGAGCTCGATCCGGATCGCCGGCGGAAGCTTGTTGTCCTGCTTCGACGAAACCCATGAGGGCAGCCACTCCGCCCCGCCCCAGTAGGCGACCTTGAACGACGTCACCTTCTCCGCCAGCGCCGTGAGGCGCCCGCCCCGGAGAGGCTCCGCGTCGATGAAGGGATCCACGCGCCGGTAGAGCACGAGTCCGTCCTCCGGCGTGGGCCCCTCCCGGACCTGGTAGCCGATCTCGTTCACCGTGTGGACGGCGGGCTCCGACATGGGCGTCTCCGAGGCGAAGACGGCCGTGGAGGAGACGAAGTCGAGCCGGTCGCGGCCCGACCGCTCCTGCCCCACGAAGTAGTCCTGGTCGATCCCCGGGAGGAAGGCGGCGGCGACGTCCTCGCGAATCTGGGCGAGGATCGCCGGGCCGATCTCGCTCCCGTGCGTCAGCTCGTCGACGCGCTCGGCCGCCTGGATCGTCGAGATCACGACCCCGTAGATCACCCCCATGACCAGCGCCACGAGGGCGACGGCCAGGATGATTTCGATGAGGGTGAATCCTTCGATCCGCCCCTTGTGGTGCCCGCGCAGGACGACTCCCCCGCGGCGCGACGTTCTCATGGCGACTCCACCGGCGCGGCCGGCGCCGCCGCGGGCGCCGGGAAGATCGCCTCCAGCGTCTGGAGCTCGGTCTCCTCGGCGTCCAGGATCTTCAGCGTCACCCGCAGGACCTCGCGGGGCGCCTCGCCCTCGGGCTCGTCCATCGGGACCGGCTCGCGGATCGACTCGTACGTCCACCGGTACTCGCCCTGGTCGGGCAAGTCGCGCGAGAAATCGCCCGAGTCGGAGGGTCGGATCTCCGCGGGATTCATCGAGAGCTCCCCCATCTTGAGCGCCGCGAGCGTCCATCCGACGCGCTCGTCGCGGATCTTTGCCGCGTCCCGGACGACATCGATGCGCCGGTAGAGGAGCACCATCGCCACCACCGCGATGATCAGGACGGCGATGAGCACCTCGAGAAGCGTGAAGCCACCTTGGCGGCGCCTAGTCACCCTTGTCCTCCAGCAGTTCCGAGGCCGTCTTCTCCTCCTCGAAGAAGGAGATGATGCCCGTGAGCCCGTTGAGGCGAATCGCGGCGTCGCGGTCCTCGAGCCGGAAATTGACGATGACGTGGTCGCTCGCCCCGAACGGAGAGATCCGGATCTGGGCGTTGCCCGAGGTGATGGTCTGATCCGATTCCGAGCCGAGGATGACGTTCACGAACTGCACCTTCTCGGGGAGCTCGCTCTGGAAAACGGACTCGTACCGGTACTCGGGGGGCGGGATGAGCTCCGGGGGCGTGTCGGGCGGGAGGACGACCTGCGACTCGACCTCGAAGGGGACGAGCATCTCGTACTTGCCCTCGGAGAGGTGGATCCGGACGTAGATGTCCCGCCCGATCGCCGCCGCGCGCGACCTCGCCTGCTTGAGGACCGACGCCGTCTCGCGCGTCGCCGCCCGCAGCCGGTACTTGGGGACGAGGAAGTCGAGCTTGGTGATCGCGAGGCCCGTGATGAGCGTCAGGATCATGATGACGACGATCAGCTCGATGAGCGTGAATCCGGCGCGGCCCCGGCGGATATATGACACTTTCGACATATTCAACGACCGCGCGTCACTTCACGATGTCCGCGTCGAACCCGTCGCCGCCTTCCTTGGCGTCCATGCCGTAGCTGATGAGCTCGAACCCCTTCGGCGTCGAATTCCGGCGATAGATGAACTTGTTGCCCCAGCCGTCCATCGGCATCTCCTTCAGGTAGCCGCCCGGCTGGTACTTCCGGGGATCCTGGAGGTTGCTCGGCGGCGCGAGGAGATCTTCCAAGGCGTCCGGGTAGCGCCCGATGTCCAGCTTGAAGCGGTCGAGCGCGCCGATCACCGTGGTCATCTGGACGCTCGTGAGGTCGTACCTGGCCTTGTCACCCGCCGGCATGATCTGGGTGATGTAGAGCGTCGCGAGGATCCCGAGGATCACGATGACCACCAGGAGCTCGATCAGGGTGAATCCTTCGACTCGCGCCTTGCGGCGCTCGCCCGGGGCGGGTCCGACCCGGCCCGTCGTCGGATTCCCGGCGGAGTTGGTTTCGATCATGGATCTTTCTCCTTCGCGTTCCTGTCGGATCATACGACGCTTCCGAGCTGCAGGATGGGCAGCAGGATCGACAGGACGATGAATCCCACCACCAGGGCCATGCCGACGATCATGAGGGGCTCCAGGAGCGACGTCAGCCGCTGGGCCGCGATCTCGACCTCCTCGTCGTACGACTGCGAGATCCGCTTCAGCAGCTCCTCGAGCCGTCCGCTCTCCTCCCCCACCGCGATCATGTAGCCGACCACGGGAGGGAAGACCTTGCTCTGCTTCAGGGGGGTCGCGATGTCCGCGCCCTCCGCGATCTTCCGCTGCACGTCGTCGAGGACGTCGGCGAGCAGCTGGTTGTTCACGACGCGCTTCACGACGGCCACGGACTCGATCACCGGCAGGCCGCTCTCCAGGAGCGTGGCGAAGGTGAGGGAGAACCGCGACACCGCGCTCTTGCGGAGGAGCGGCCCCACGACGGGCATGCGGAGCAGGTTCGTGTCGAGCCACAGCCGGCCCCCGTGGGTTTTCCGGAGCCTCACGAAGATGATCCAGGCGGCGATGATCGCCAGCACCCCCACCCACCAGTACTGGCGCAGGATCGTCGAGACCGTCATCAGGATCACCGTGGGCAGGGGGAGCGCGGCCTTCTGCTTCAGGAGGACGTCGGTGATCTTCGGGACCACGTACGCCATGAGGGCGACCACGACCGTGGTCCCCACGACCAGCATGATGATTGGGTACGTGAGCGCGGCCACGATCTTCGATTTCAGCCTCCGGGCCGCGTGGAGGTAATCCGCGAGCCGGAAGAGGATCTTGTCGAGCGCGCCGCTCGCCTCCCCCGCCCGCACCATGTTGACGTACAGGTCGTTGAACAGGCGCGGATGGGCCCCGAGGGCGTCGGAAAAGGCCACGCCCTGCGCCACCCGCTCCCGGATGTCCATCAAGACCGCCTTGAGCCGCCGCTCCTCCGCCTGCTCGATCACCGCGTTGAGCGTTCCCATGAGGGGGATGCCCGACCCGAGGAGCGTCCCGATCTGCCGGGTGATCATGGGAAGCTCGGCGCGCGACGCGCGCCCCGCCCACGGGACTCGGATCCGCCGCGCCTTCTCGGCGGCGACGATGGACTCCAGCCCCGTGACGTGGAGACGGCGCTCCTTGAGCCGGGCGCGTGCGTCCCGCGGGGTGTCGGCGTCGATCACCCCGGTCTCGGCCGCGCCCTTGTCGTTCAGCGCCTTGTACGTAAAGACAGGCATGGATTCGCGTTGCTCTTCTTCGTCATCCGTCAGCGGTCATCCGTCATCCGGCCTCAGAACGTATCCATCTGGGTCACCCGAAGTACTTCTTCGACAGTCGTCAGTCCCTTGAGCACCTTGCGCGCCCCGTCCATCCGCAGCGTCCTCATGCCGCGCTTCAGCGCGTCCGACTTGATCTGCGTCACGGCCGCCTTGACCAGGATCTGCTCGCGCACGTGGTCGGTCACCGTGAAGATCTCGTAGATCGCCGTCCGGTCGAGGTAGCCCGAGTTCAGGCAATGCGGGCACCCCTTGCCGCGCCAGAGGCGCATCGCCGGGCAGTCTTCGGGCTTCAGGCCGATCTGGCGCAGCTCGTCGGCCGTGACCGCGACCTCCTCCTTGCAGTGCTTGCAGATGAGGCGGACGAGGCGCTGGGCGACCACCCCGATGACCGACGAGGCGACGAGGTACGGCTCGACGCCGATGTCGATCAGCCGCGTCACGGCGCCCGGCGCGTCGTTCGTGTGGAGCGTCGAGAAGACGAGGTGGCCCGTCAGCGACGCCTGGATGCCGATGCCCGCGGTGTCCTCGTCGCGGATTTCGCCGACGAAAATGATGTCGGGGTCCTGCCGCACGAGCGACCTCAGCCCCGTCGCGAACGTCAGCCCCTTCTTGTAGTTCACCTCGATCTGGCTGATGCCGGGGAGGTGGTACTCGATCGGGTCCTCGATCGTCATGATGTTGTATTCGGTGGCGTTGATGCGCTTCAGGGCCGCGTAGAGCGTCGTCGTCTTGCCGCTCCCCGTGGGGCCCGTCACGAGCACGATGCCGTGCGAGGCGTCGATGAGCCGCCGGACGATCTCGCGGTCCTCCGCCTCGAGGCCCAGCTCCTCGAGCTCGTACAGCCGCGCCCCCTTGTCGAGAAGCCGCATGACGATCCGCTCGCCGTGGTTCGTGGGGACGCTCGAGATGCGGATGTCCACCTCGCTGTCGCCGAGCTTCACCGTCGCGCGGCCGTCCTGGGGCAGGCGGCGCTCCGCGATGTCCATCTTCCCCATGATCTTGACCCGGGAGATGATCGCCTCCTGGATCTTCTTCGGCGGCGTCATCATGTCGTAGAGGATGCCGTCGATGCGGAACCGGACCTGGAGCTTCTCCTCGTACGGCTGGATGTGGACGTCCGAGGCGCGCATCTTGAGCGCCTGGAAGAGGACCATGTTGACGAGCTTGATGATCGGCGCCTTGTTGGCGATGTCGAGGAGGTCCGTCGAGCGCTCGATCTCCTTGGAGATGCCCGCGAGCTCGTCCTCGTCGAGGTCCTCGAGCGCCTCGTCCACGAGGTCGGACTTCTGCTGGTAGGCGCGGTTGATGAGCGCCGTGATCTCCGCCCGGGGCGCGAGAACCGGCTCCACGACTTTGTCGAGGAGGCCGGAGAGCTCGTCGATCGGGTGGGTGTCGAGCGGCGAGCAGCTGGCGACGCGGATCGTGCCGTTGTGCTCCTCGAGCCCGACCAGGTTGTGATTGCGCGCGAAGTGGACCGAGACCTTCTCCATGAACGCCGGCGGGACCGTGGCCTCCGAGAGCTTCTCCACCACGGTGAGGCGGAGGCACTCGCCGAAAATCTGGAGCATCTGCTTCTCGGTGAGGTAGCCCGCCGCGGTGAGGATGCGGTCGAGCGTCTGTCCCGTGGTGCGGGCGAGCTCGACCCACTCCTCGAACTTGTCCTCGACGTAGAGTCCCTCCCGCTTGAGGACGTCCTTCAGCTGGTCCAGGTGCGACATGTCGTCTTTCTTTTCCGCGGGTCCCCTAGTCCTGCTTCCTCCGCGGGAACTGGAACGTCGACTTCGGCTTGGGCCCGACCGGGGCTTGCGTGGAGAGCCCCTTCATGAAGCTCGGGATCCCATCCTTTCCGGCGAAGATCAGGTCATCGAGGTGTTCCTGGGTCATGTTGCTGAGGTCGCCGAACGATTCGTCATACAGGATGTAGGGCGTGATGAAGATGTAGAGCGTCCGCCGGATGTCGACGTCGCGCGTCCTCCGGAACAGAATCCCGAAGAGCGGGATGTCCTTCAGGATCGGGACGCCCGTCTCGCTCTCGGTCTTGTCGCTCGTCATGATGCCGCCGATCACCGCCGTGCGGGACGAGGGCATCAGGAACCCCGTGGTGATCTTCCGGTTGGTCGTGTTGGGCGGGGCGGTGCTCGTCGCTCCGGCGCTCACGAACTTGGCGATCTCGACCTCGGTCTCCAGCCGCAGGTAGCCGCCCTCCGTGATGTGGGGCGTGATCGTGAGCGTCGTGTTCGCGGTGAGGGGATCGAACGACGTCTGCGAAATGCCGGTCCCGGTCACGGTCACCCTCGGGACCTGGACCGTGTTCGCCAGCGTGATGTTGGCCTGCTTGTTGTCCTCGGTCGCCACCTCCGGCTCGTCGATGATCGTCACCTTCGCCTTGTCCTCGACCGCCTTGAACAGGGCTCCGACGTTGCCGAAGCGATCCTTGAGCAGGGCCAGCGTGACCCCGATCGTGTCGCCGGGCACGATGTTCACGGTGTTGCCCGAGGGCACGACCGTCGAGAAGCCCATGTTCGTGCGCTCGAATCCGGTAATGCGGCCGGTCGGATCGACTGCGCGGTTGAGCTCCACCCCCAGGTCGAACGTCGCGTTGGCCTGCACCTCCACGACCGAGGCCTTGATCAGGACCTGCGGGCGCCGGCGGTCGAGCCGCTGGGCCAGCCGCAGGAGCATCTGGTACGTGTTCCGGTCCGTCACGACGATCAGGGAGTTGGACTTCTTATCCGCGATGATCGTGGGCTCGGCGGCCGACGACTGCTGGTTCGACGACGAGTAGTAGCCCGGCGTCGGGGCGACCGGCGCTGGTGTGATCGGCTGGTTCGGCCGCGCGGTCTGCCCCGTCCCGCTGCTGGTGGGATAGCCCGACGACGCGCCGGTGGTCGAGGTCGAGCGCCCGTAGATGCCGTTCAGGATGTTCGCCATGTCGTCCGCGTCGCGGTGGCGGAGCGGGATGAGGTACGTGCCGCTCGTTTCGAATTCGGGGTCCTTGTCGAGGGTCTCGACCAGTTTCTCGATCTGCTCGACGCGCCCGATCTCGGCCAGGATGAGGATCGAGTTCGTCCGCCGGTCGGCCACCGCGGTGACCTGCTCATTGCCGGGCACGTTGGGGGCGAACCCCGGGCGCGACCGCGCCTGGGCGACGATCCCCTGGAGGAGCGTGCGGAGCATCTGCTCCACGTCCGCGGCGACCGCCTTCTTGAGCGGGATCACCTTCCAGATCATGTCCTCCTTCTTCACGTCGATCGCCTTGATGACCTGCTCGATCCTCTGGATGTTGTAGTCGGTGTCCGTGACGATGATCATCGCGGACGCGGGGATCTGCGTGATGGCCTGCGGCATCGCGAGGTTGACGAGCGCCTGGAACGCCTCCTGCGCCGAGACGTACTTGAGGCTGAAGATGCGCGTCACGAAGCTGTCCTTGGGGGTCCCGCCCTCGGACTTGAATTCGGGACCGCGCTTGAGGGCCTCCGCTTCCGTCACCAGCTTGTAGATGTCATCCCCGGCGGGAATGAGGACGAGCTTCTGAGCCTGGACCTGGAGGATGCTCTGGTAGAGCGAGAAGAGCTGGTCCTTGTCCGCGAATTCCTTGAAGGACATGATCTGGACCTTCGAGGCGCGGAGGATCTGGGCGACCGGCTCGCCGTACAGGAAGACCTTCTTCGTCCGCTTCTGGACGCTCAGGGTGAACTGTTCCAGCGTGATGTTGTTGAGCTGGATCTTCGGCGTCTCTTCCTGGGGCATCGGACCCGGCCCCGGGGTCGGATCCTGGCCGAACAACATCCCCGCCAGGAGCGGGACGAAGATCGCGGCGGTCGCAACGCGGTTCATGGATGTTTCCTCCACGGGGCGAAGGGGCCCGGATCCTCGGCCACCACGTGGCCCGGCCCGGTCACGATCGCCGCCTGCCCTGACTCCACTTTTCGGGACCCGCTCGCCCCTTCGAGCAGGGCGCTCCCCCGGTCCACCTGGACGGCGAGGGTCACTTTCTTCTCGGCCTCTTGACCGCTCCCGTACCCCAGCACGACGGCGACCCTCGCCTCGAACGACCCTTCGCGCACCGTGAGCCGGCCGTCGGAGGGACCCAGGACGGTCAACTCCCCTCCCCGGACATGGCCGTAGATCGCCCCCTGCATCAGCCGGAGGAGCGGCCCGCCGCCAATGCGGTCGACCGTGACGATGGAGTCCTTGTTGACCTCGATCGAGAGATGATTCGGGCCGTGGAGCCGGACGACGCCGCTCGTCGTCAGCAGATCCCCGGGCCTCAGGACGTCGCCCGCCGCGAGCGGGGCCTGTTCCTTCTCGCCCGCGCGCTGCACCGACGCCGAGCCGTCGAGGCGCTCGACGCGCAACCCCGGCGAGCGGAGCAGGAAGGGAACGGCGAGAGCGACCAGGAGCGCGGCCGCCAGGGACGCCGCGATCCACCGGCGGCGCGACGGCGTCGGCGCCAGCACGGCGCGCTCCGCCAGTTCCCGGTGGGCCGCGGCCATCGCCGAGATCGCCAGGTCCCGGCGCGAGGCCGAGGATTCGACCGGCGCGGCCGACTTCAGCGCCTCCACGGCCCGCCGCTCGTTCTCCGCGACTCCGCGGCACGCCGCGCAGGTCTCGAGATGCCCTTCCAGCTCGCGGCGCTCCTCGACGTCGAGGTCGTCGAGCGCCCGGGCCGCCGTCCGTTTCACCGCGTCATGGCACTTCATGTCATCACGTCCCTGTCGCTTCATTCCCTTCGGCGGGGGCCAGCCTCCTCGCCAGCTCCTGCACCGCCTCGTGGACCCTGAATTTCACCGTTCCCACCGGCGCGTCCGTGATCCGCGCGATTTCCGCGTACGACAGCCCCGAGAAGACGCGCAGGACCAGGGCCTCGCGCTTCGGACCCGTCATCGCGGCGATCGCGGCGTGCAGCCGCGCCTCCTCCTCCCGGCCCTCCGCGAGCGGGCCCGGCTCCCCGCCCAGGGACCGGAGCGCCTCGCGGAAATCGATCACGCGCCCGCCCTTCGACTCGCCCCCCGCGTCCATCGAGACCTCCCGGTGGCGCTTCTTCGCCTTCAGGTGGTCCAGGCACAGGTTGCGCGCGATCGTGAAGATCCAAGTGGTCAGCGACGCCTCGGGCCGGAAGTCCCCGAGCGTGCGCACGACCCGGACGAACGTCTCCTGGAAAAGATCCTCCGCGAGGCTCGCCTCGCCGACGTACCGCCGGATGAACGCGACCAGGGGCTTCTCGAGGCGCACCACCAGTTCCCGGTAGGCGGCCTCCTCGCCCCGCGCGCAGCGGCGAACCAGGTCGGCTTCTTCGCGTTCCACGGACTCGTCCTTCAAGGAACCTCCTTTGAACGACCCGGGCCCCCCGGCGTTGGGTCGGACATCCGCCATGGGGAGACGGATTCGCTGAAGGGACTGTGCCCTTTCTGCCGTCATTTATATATAGTCTTAACCCTATGAACGACCCCCGCGCCCAGAGGCCCCGAGTCAAGCCGGCCCAGTCCCTTTCGGCCACCGCCCGCGCCGGGGCGGCGATGCAGGACGGACCGCTCATCCAGCGCGCCCAAGGCGGGGACATGTCCGCCTTCGAGGGCCTCGTCGCCAAGTATTCCAACCTCGTCGGAAGCATCGCCTACAACATCATTGGCGACGTCCACGTCGCGGGCGACATCACCCAGGAGACGTTCCTCAAGGTCTTCCGTCACCTGCCCGACCTCGAGGATCCGCGGAAATTCAAGGGCTGGCTCTGTTCCATCGTCCGCACGACGTGCGTCGACTACCTCCGGAGGGAGCGGCTCAAGCCGGCCTCGCTCGAGAAGATCAGCGAGGAGGGGCTCGAGCCCGAGGGCCAGATCGTCGGGGGCCTGCTCCGTCAGACGTCCACCGAGCTGGAGGAGCTGCGCGAGAAGATCCTGAGCATCGTCAACTCGCTGCCGCGCATCTACCAGCAGATCATCCTGCTCCGTCACCTTCGCCGCATGACGTACCGGGAAATGAGTGATTTCCTGGGCCTGCCCATCGCGACGATCGAGTCGCGTCTGTACCGGGCCCGCCTGATGCTCAAGGACCGGCTGACCGACCTCTACATGTAGGGGCCGGGGCCCGAACGAAGGGTGTAAAGACATATGCTGTGCACCGAGGAAATGGGGACCCTCCTCTCGCGGTACGTCGACAACGAACTGCCCGACGCCGAGCGGAAGTCGGTCGAAGCGCACCTGGAGAAGTGCGCGTCCTGCCGCGACGTTTTCAACCTCTTCATGCGGAACGACAACGTCCTGAACAACGCCCTCGTCGGCGAGGCGTTCGGGGCGCAGACCGTCGACGCCGTCATGACGGAGATCCGGCGCCTCGAAGAGCCGATGGTCGTGGCCCCCGTCGTGGAAGACGAGCCCTCCCCGGCCCCCGTCGCCATGCGCCAGATCATCCAGGTGACGCGCATGTGGCCCTTCGCGGCCGCGGCCGCACTCATGATCGCCTGCCTCGGCGGTTTCCTCGCCGTCGCGAAATACGGCGGATTCGGCGGCTCGGAACGGACCGCCCTCGATCACGACCTCGCCAAGACCCGCCAGGCGTTCTCCGAGGCGGAGGAATCGAGCCGGATTACCGCGCAGGTGATGGCCGACCGTGTTCGGGACATGGCCCAGGAAATGCGCGAACTCGAGGTCCGCTTCCGCCTCAAATCGTCGCCGGAAAGCACCGGGCTCGCCTACGTGAACGACCGCGTCATCGTGGTGCAGGCGAACTACTCGACGGAGAAATTCGGGCCCTTCACGCTCTACCGCTGCCGCGAAATCAAGGGCGGCAACGGGCGGTACGAGCCGTGGGTGACGCTGCGGGAAGACCTCGCCGTCCCCTTCTACCGGGACGAAACGGCCGACCCCGGCGTGCGCTACTTGTACATGTTCCGGGCCAAGTACAAGGACGACCCGAAGAAGGTGGTCGACTCCGCCTCCATGGAGCAGATGCTCCCCTTCGTGGGCGGCCTCGATCCCCGCCGGAGTCTCCGGATCCGGTTCATCGGCGCCCTCCCCGACCGCTCCCAAGCCACCTTCCAGGTCTTCCGGTTCGACAACCAGAAAGAGATCTCGAGGATCTACACGGTCAAGCTGGGCGAGCGCATCGGCGGCGTCGAGACGATCGAGGGCAGGGAGATCGACTTCACGAGTCGCTGCAGTTTCCAGTCGGTCGCCGACATCGGGAAGAGCATCCAGGACTCGGCCGGCAACGTCATCGCCAACTGGATGACTCGGCAGGCCACTCTCAAAGCCGACGCGTTCTCCAAGGACCGCCCGGCGGAGCTGATGACGATCACGCTCGACGGCGACCAGTACGTCCCGCTGCCCAAGTAAGCCCGTGAGGCGCTTCGCCGCCGCCGCGCTCGTTTTGGTCGCCGCCTGCTCCCGATCCGCCACGTCGCCTCCCGTCGATCTTTCGTCCCTCCAGGACCTGCTCGACCGCCTCCAGCTCGTTTCCGGCGAGGGCGTCCACGGCCCCTTCCACAAGGCGGACAACGCGCTCCAGAAGGACCTTTGGACCCGCTTGCGGAACCTGGCCCCGGGACCCGGCGTCGATCGCATCCTTCTCGAGGCCGCCGGGAAGGTTTACACCCGCTACGACGAGAACTACTTCCACGGCACCCTTTGGCATTGGCCCTACCTCTCCAGTCGAAGGGCGATCGAACTCTGCGACCGCGTCCTCAAGTCGGCCTCCGACCCGGAATTGGGCCAACGGGCGCTCTGGCTCAAGGCCTTCGCGCTGCGATGCCCGGCCATGGAACCGTGGGCGGACGCGGAGCGCGACCTCGAGACGTACTCCGAACAGCGGCAATGGAAGCCCGACTTCGACGCGGCACGGGCGACGTACCGGACCTTGGCGGCCCAATTTCCCGGGGGCCGTTACGCGGCCGCCGCGGGCAAGCTGGCCGACCAAAGCGACCTCACCCTCGTCCTGCCCAAGGGCCCGAAGGAACGCGACCCGCGCGACCCCTGACCCGCGGCTCCCCTGCCGGGTGGACGTTCGCTCCCTGACCTGCTTAAATGGGCACCGCAATGCCCTTCCTGCTCGGCGTGGATCTCGGCGGGACGAGCGTGAAGCTGGGAATTTGCGACGGCCGGGGCCGCGTTCGGGACTCCCGGTCGATCCCGACCCGGGCGCGATCGGGCCCGCGAGCGGTCGTCGCCGACATCGTGGACGCGGCGCGGGGCCTCCAGGGATTCGACTCGATCCGGGCCTGCGGTATCGGGGCTCCAGGGCCTCTTGACGTGCGACGTACGCGGATCCTGGTCGCGCCCAACCTGGGATGGAAGAACGTCCCGCTGCCGCGTTTGCTCGGAATCGGGCTCGGGCGGCGCGTGCGCCTCGAGAACGACGCGAATTGCGCGGCATACGCGGAGTGGACGGTCGGAGCCGGCAAGGGAACGCGCAGCCTGGCTTTGTACACGCTCGGCACCGGGGTCGGGGGCGGGTTGATCCTCGACGGCCGGCTCTGGACGGGCGCCTCGGGAGGCGCGGCGGAATTCGGCCACGTCCAGGTCGATCCACGGGGCCCGGCCTGCGCCTGCGGACGCCGGGGCTGCCTCGAAGCGTTCGCGTCCGCCCCGGCCGTGACGAGGGCCGCCGGCGCTCGCAGCGCCGTGGAAGCGTTCAGGAGCCGCTCTCCCCGAGCGCGAATGGCGGTTGAAGGCGCGGTGGCGGCGCTCGGTGCGGCCATCGCGGGCGTATTCAATGTCCTCCAGCCGGAGCGGTTCGTGATTTCCGGCGGCATGGCGGCGGCGGGCGCGGGATTCCTGGCGCGCGTGCGGCGCGCGGCCCGCGACCGGGTTTTCGAGGCCTATCGGAAGAAGCTGGTGATCGTACGAGGAACCCTTGGCGACAAAGCCGGATGGATTGGAGCCGCCCTCCTTGCGGCCAAGAGCAGGTGAGCGACCCCGGATGCTGGATGCCGGATGCTGGATGCCAGATGCTGGATGCCGGATGCAGATTGCTTGAGTCACCATGATTGATATTTCGAAGATCCGTAATTTCTCCATCATCGCCCACATCGACCACGGGAAGTCCACCTTGGCGGACCGGATCCTCGTGCTCACGGGCACGGTGTCGAAGCGCGACATCCGCGAACAGTTCCTCGACTCGAACGCCCTCGAGCGCGAGCGCGGCATCACGATCAAGGCGAAGGCCGTGGCCATGGAGTACCTGGGCTACCAGCTCAACCTGATCGACACGCCGGGCCACGTCGACTTCAACTACGAGGTCTCGCGCTCCCTCGCCGCCTGCGAAGGGGCCGTCCTGCTCGTCGACGCCACGCAGGGGGTCCAGGCGCAGACGGTCGCCAATGCCCTGCTCGCGACCGAGGGGGGCCTCGCCGTGGTGCCCGCCCTGAACAAGATCGACATGCAGACGGCGCAGGTCGAGGAGTCGCTCCTCGAGATGGAAAACTCGCTCAGCATCCCCGCGGAGGAGGTCCTGCACGTCAGCGGGAAGATGGGCACGGGCATCGAGGAACTGCTCCAGCAGGTCATCGACAAGGTCCCGCCGCCCAAGGGCGACGTGAATGCGCCGCTGCAGGCGCTCATCTTCGACAGCGAGTTCAACGAGTACCGCGGGTGCGTCGCCTACGTGCGGATCGTGAACGGCCGCGTGAAGCGCGGCGACAAGATCCGCTTCCTCGGCACCGGGACGGAGCACGAGGTCGAGTACGTCGGCATCTTCACGCCGCAGATGAAAGAAGTCGACGAGCTGACGGCGGGGCGCGTCGGCTACCTCATGGCCAACATCAAGTCGATCCGCGACGTGCGGGTCGGCGACACCGTGGCGCCGGCCGGGCCGGTCACGGTCCGGGCGTTGCCGGGCTACAAGGAGCCCCTACCCGTGGTCTTCTGCGGCTTCTTCCCCGCCGGCGACACCGACTTCGGCAACCTCAAGAAGGCGCTCGAACGGCTCGGGCTCAACGATTCGAGCTTCAAGTACTCGGCGGAGACGAGCGAGGCCCTCGGGTTCGGCTACCGGTGCGGGTTCCTCGGCCTGCTCCACATGGAGATCATCCAGGAGCGGCTGGAGCGCGAGGAGAAAGTCGACCTGATCCAGACCGCGCCGAGCGTGACCTACGAGATCCTGGCGCAGACGGAGCACGGGAAAGCGGTGCTCCGCATCGACAACCCCGCGAAGCTTCCCGACGACCCGCTCATCGAGGAGTGGCGCGAGCCCGTCGTCCGGGCGAGCATCATCGTCCCCACGGAGAGCATCGGCGCGATCATGACGCTCTGCGAGGCGCGGCGCGGGACGTACGAAAAGACGGAGTACATCTCGCCCCTGCGCGTGATCCTCACGTATAAACTCCCGTTCGCCGAGATCGTCTACGACTTCTACGACAAGCTGAAGTCGATGACGCGCGGGTACGGGACGCTCGACTACCGGTTCCTCGGCTACGAGGTCGCGGACCTGACGCGGCTCCGGATCCTCGTCGGCGGCCAGGAGGTGGACGCCCTCTCGATCATCATCCACCGGGAGAATTGCGAGCAGAAGGGCCGGCGGATCCTGCGCGTCCTGCGGAAGGAGATCCCGCGGCAGATGTTCGAGGTCGCCTTGCAGGCGGCCATCGGCAAGAAAGTCATCGCGCGCGAGGACATCTCGGCGCTCAAGAAGGACGTGACGGCGAAGTGTTACGGCGGCGACATTTCCCGCAAGAGGAAACTGTGGGAGAAACAGAAGGAAGGCAAGAAGCGGATGAAGTCGATCGGCCGGGTGGAAATCCCCCAGTCGGCGTTCATGGCGGTCCTGAAGGGGTCGGACGAGGAGTCGTAGGCCCCCTCAAGGACCGCGCGATTTCCGCGGCGATCCTCTTCGTGCTCCTCGCGCTGTGGCCGGCGGCCGCCGCGATCGGCGCGTGGCGCGTCGGCGAGACGCCCGGCTTCGTCCTGGCCCTGATCGGAATCGCCCTCGCGGCGATTCCGGCGACCGCCACGGCCCTCGGGCTGCGCTGGGCCAACCGCTTGTCCGAAGTCTTCGCGCTGGCCGGGATGGTCATCGGCATCGTCTACGTGCTCCGGAACGGCATCACGCTACTCGCCGTGCCGGCCGTCGGCTACTTCGTCGTGTACGCGTTCCTGTCTCACCATCGGTTCCGCGCGGGGGAAGCCGCCCCCGCCGCCAAACCGGCGGAGCCGGCGGGCGAACATCCCCTCGCCTGGCTGAGGGAGAACGTCGAGGCCGTCGCCGTCGCCTTCATCATGGCCCTCGTCATCCGCTGCTTCTGCGTCGAGGTTTTCAAGATCCCCTCGAGCTCCATGGAGCCGACGCTCATGGGGGACAAGCCCGACGAGGGCCGGTCCGGGGACCGGATCATCGTCACCAAGCTCTCCTACCTGCTCGCGCCCGTGCGGCGGTTCGACGTCGACGTCTTCAAGTTCCCGCTGAACCCCACCAAGAATTTCATCAAGCGCGTCGTGGGACTCCCGGAGGAGGAGCTCTTCCTCTTTCGCGGCAACGTGTACACCCACTCCAACGCCGCGGCGGACGCGCGATTTCACATCCAGCGCAAGCCTCTCAAGGACCAGCGGTCGATCTGGATCGACGCGTGGGACCTGAGGGGCCGCCCGATCCTCCAGAGTCGCGAGTCTTTCGAGGAACTCTTCAGCTCCATTTCGAGCGTTAGGGAGCCCTTGCGCGAGGGAGTGCTGTCCGGCGGTGGCCAGGGACGTTCCCTCTTCAGGGCGAGACGGGCGATCGAGGACTCCCGGAATTCAGGGATCGTCGTGAACGACATCGTGTTCGAGGCCGACGTGCAGCTCGGCAAGGAGACCGGCTCCTTCTGGGTGGAGATCGGGCACGACTTCGGTCCCTTCAAGCTCAACCTGAGTCCGACCGGCCAGTCCGCCCTCGTCTTCGGCGAGGAGGCTCATCCGTTGAAGACGTCCGCCTTCCCCACGGGCACCCCCGTACATGTCGAATTCATGGTCTTCGACGGCACGGTGGTGGTCCTGTTCGACGGCCGCGTTCAAACGGAGGTCGTCTTCCAGGAATCGTACGACGAGGTCAAGGTCCGGATGCCGGGAGAGGGACTCGCCTTCGGATCCCAGGACCTCAAGTTCATGCTCTCCAATCTTCGCGTGGGGCGCGACATCCACTACAAGGAGCATTCTGCGGGAATCGGATTGAGCCCGGGGCCCGTGGGTGACATCAAGAACCACCTCTCCCTCGGGCGCGACGAGTACTTCATGATGGGCGACAACGTGAACAACAGCCACGACGGGCGCGTCTGGAAGGAGCACACGTTCGAGCTCCGGGACGGACGCGTCGTCATCTGCGAGGGGCTGGAACTGGCCGATGCCAGTCGAACGGAGAAGATCGATCGCTGGGTGGCCCTCCACCCGGGGAGTCGTCGGCCGAACATGGTGATAACCGCGGACATCCACGGCCACGAGCAGGCCCTGTACGAGGAGGAAATCGTCCGCCGCCACGAGGAGCTCAGGCCCCGGGTTCGCGGGGAGTTCATCATCGGCCGGGCGTTCGCGGTCTGCTGGCCGATGTCGAGGTGCCTGCGCCTGATCCGGTGAGCCGGCCGCCGATCAGAGGAATCGTCCGAGGAGTTGCAGGACGAGCGCCCCCGCCGCGAGTACTCCCGTCAGGATGGCCGCGTTGATCAGCGTGCGCCGGGCGATCACCTTCGGATCGTCATGATGGCAGATTTCCAGCACGGCCATGATCGCGACAACGAGGGGGAAGTAGAATCCCAGGTAGGAATCGCTCACTTCTTCTCCCCCTCCGCCGGCGGCGTGGGCCCCGTCGCGGGTTTCCGCTCCGCGCTGAAGACGCCCATGATCACGACGATGTTCAACAGCCCCGCCACGCAGACGTAGAGCATCCCCGGGTCGATCCACTTCGGCGGGAATGCATCGATCGGGTACGCCTTGGGCTCCGCCAGCGCCCGTCCCAGCAGCGCGGTCACCCCGGAGCCGAACTGCCCAACGTAGTAGAACGGATTGTCGTCGAACGAAACGAGGCGCCATCCGCTCATGTAGAGCCCCGTGACGTACAGCAGGGCCAGGATTCCGAAAAGCACGGCCGCCTTGCCCCGGCGCCCGAGGAGAAGATGGCCCGCCCCGGGCACGAACCACCCGAGGAAGAAGGCCGCCCCCGTCTTCCGGTGGGCGGGCTCGAACAGCACCGTGGAGAAGAGCAGGCCGACGAGCATGAGGCCCGCGAGGACGACGCCGAACGAATCCGCGCTCACCGGGGGCCTCCCCCGTCGTGGCGCGGCGGTAGGAGCTGGAAGTGCTCCCCGAGATAGAGTTTCCGGACCTGGGGATCGCTCACGACCATGTCGGGCGGGCCGTCGCAGAGCACCTTGCCCTCGGTGATGATGTACGCGCGGTCGCAGATGGCCAGCGTCTCGCGCACGTTGTGGTCGGTGAGCAGGACGCCGATCCCGCGCACCTTGAGGCGCGTGATGAACTGCTGGAGTTCCGAGACCGCGATGGGATCGACGCCGGAAAACGGCTCGTCCAGAAGGATGATCGAGGGGTTCGTGATGAGCGCCCGGCAGATCTCGAGGCGCCGCTCCTCGCCGCCCGACAGCGTGAAGGCGCGCTGCTTGGCGAGCCGCGTCAGGCCGTATTCCTCGAGCAGGGCCTGGGCCCGGGCCTGGCGCTCCTCCTGGGGGATCCTGGTGGTCTCGAGGATCGCGATGAGATTCTCCTCGACGGTGAGCCGCGTGAAGACCGAGGGCTCTTGCGGCAGGAATCCCATCCCCATCCGGGCCCGCCGGAAGATCGGCAGGCGGGTCACTTCCTTCGATTTGAAGGTGATTTTCCCGGAGTTGGCCCGGACGAGCCCGATCACCATCCGGAACGTCGTGGTCTTGCCGGCGCCGTTGCGCCCGAGGAGGCCGACGACCTCTCCCCCGTTCACCTCGAGCGAGACGCCGTTCACCACCCGGCGGCCGCCGTAGATCTTGGTGGCCTTTTCAACGCTGAGCAGGGGCATAAAGGGAGTCAGAGGCTATCACGCCCCTTCGGCTCCGACAAGGAGCGCGCGGGACGCCGCCATCATATACGAGGTCATCGGCCGTTCAGCCGACGGTGGCCAGCGAAACGCGCGTCCGCAGGCGGTCGCCGAGGAGCGCCCGCAGGGCCGGGCCGCCCTCCCCCGCGAGGCCCGGATCCTTGTCGATCCGGGCGAACGCATCTTCCCGGGCCCACGCCAGGAGCGCCGCGTCGCCCAGGAGATCGGCCACTCGGAACTCCGGAAGGCCGCTCTGGCGCGTCCCGAAAAACTCCCCCGGCCCCCGGAGCTTGAGATCGGCCTCCGCGATCTTGAATCCGTCCGTGGTGGAGGCGAAGACCCGGAGTCGCTCCCTCGCCTCATCCGATTTCGGGTCGCCGAACAGGATGCAGTACCCCTCCTGCGCGCCGCGCCCGATCCTCCCGCGCAGCTGGTGAAGCTGGGAGAGTCCGAACCGCTCGGCGTTCTCGACGACCATCAGCGTCGCGTTGGGGACGTCGATCCCCACCTCGATCACGAGCGTGGAGACGAGGACGCGCGTCTCGCCGCGCCGGAACGCGGCCATGACGGCTTCCTTCTCGGGACCCTTCATGCGGCCGTGGAGCAGGGCGACGGGATGGGGCTCGAGGTCGCGGACGAGCTTCTGGTGCAGCCGTACGGCGGACTCGAGGTCGAGCTTCTCCGACTCCTCCACGAGCGGCGAGACCCAGTACGCCTGCCTTCCCTCCTTGAGGAGCTTGCGAATGAACGTGAGTTGCTCCGATCGCTTCTCCCCGGGCCGGCTAAGCGTCGTCACCGGCTTGCGTCCGGGGGGCATCTCGTCGATCACCGAGAGGTCGAGATCCCCGAAGAGCGTCAGGGCGAGCGTACGCGGGATGGGCGTGGCCGTCATGACGAGGACATGGGGACGGTTTCCCTTGAGCCTGAGCGACGCGCGCTGGGCGACGCCGAATTTCTGTTGCTCGTCGATCACGGCGACCGCGAGATCGCGGAACCGCACGTCCTCCTCGAGCACCGCGTGGGTCCCGACCACGAGATCGATCTCTCCCGCCGCGATCGCTTCACGGAGTTCCTTCCCCGCCTTGCCCCGCATGCCGCCGCCGAGGAATCCGATTCGAACGCGCGACCCCCGAAGGATCGAACCGAAGGTCCGCGCGTGCTGATCGGCGAGGATCTCCGTGGGCGCGAGCACGGCCGCCTGCCGGCGGTTCCCCACCGCCGCGAGGACGGCGTAGGCCGCGACGATCGTCTTGCCCGACCCGACATCGCCCTGGAGCAGGCGGCTCATTGGCCGATCGGAGGCGAGGTCCTTCCGGAGGTCGCGAATCACGCGCGCCTGGGCCCCGGTCAGGGTGAAGGGAAAGCGCCGGTGAATCCGGCCCTCGAGAGAATCGTCGATCCGGAGCGCCTTGCCGACCTTCGATTTCCGGACCCCGCGCCTCCGGAGGGCGAGCATCAGTTCGAAGAAATAGAACTCGTCGTAGGCGAGGCGACGGCGCGCCCGCTCCTTTTCGTCCTCGTCGGCCGGGAAGTGGATCGCGCGGATCGAATCGCCGATCTCCGCCAGTCCGCGCCGCCGCCGTGTCTCCGCCGGGAGAATCTCGGGGACGGCGGCCGCGAACTCCTTCACCGTCTCGCGGATCAACCGTCGAAGCGCCTTCCGCCCGAGCCCTTCGATGGGGCGGTACGCCGGCACCAGCCCCGTGGCGTGGATGGGTTCGTAGTTCTCGCCGCCGATGATCTCGTACTCGTCGGGCCGGATCTGGAGCGTCCGGAAAACCTCCACCTTCCCCGAGACGATGACCACGTCGCCCGCCTGGAACGCGCTCTCGAGGAATCTCCGCCCGAACCACACCGCCTCGATCCGGCCCGTCTCGTCCGCGAGCGACAGGCGGAAGAGCGTGAGTCCCTTCCGCGACGTCCGCTCGCTGCGCATCGACTGGACGACGCCCTGGAGCGTCTCCACTTCGCCGGGGCGCGCCTCGGCGATCTTCCGGAACGAACGGCGGTCGTAGTGGCGCCTCGGGTACCAGGTGAGGAGGTCGTAAACCGTGGCGAGGCCCGCTTTCGCGAGCCCTTCGGCGCGCCGGGGACCGACCCCCTTGAGGAATTGCAGCGGGGAAGAGAGCCGCTCCAGCGCGGATGCGGTCGCGGTCACGGATCAGGGCTTCCTGGGGATTTTCAGTTCGTTGAGCGCCTGGAGGATCGGCGCGAGTTCCCGCTCGTGGTAGATCGCGGCGTCGGCGAGCGTCTCCTTCTCGGAGGCCACGCACCACTCCCGTTTCGGCGTTCGCCCGGGGCAATTCAGGCCGAGCGTCCGAAATGCCTCGACGACGCGCGCGTCCATCTCCATCGCTTCGGCGATGTTGGTTTGCGCCGTGAAGATAAAGAAATCTCCGTTCACGCGCCCCCCTCCTGCGCCCGCTTCCGGAGCGCCTTCGGGAGGTTCGGCGATTCCCCGAGCGACCGCAGGATCGGGCGGGCCTGGCGGATCCAATTCGCGTTCTCGAGGAGCATCTCCACGATCCGCTCGCGTCGGCGCTCCCCCTCCGCGCGGTTCGCGGCGAGCCGGCGATTGCCGGCGACCCGGCCGAGCGCCTCGACCAGGATCCGCTGATCCTCGCGCTCCTGGTACTCGCGCCGATCGAGGAAGGCGAGGATTTCCGAGATGAAGGCTTCGAGCGATTCGACGTACGCCGGCTCGTCCTCGTCCGCGCGGGCGAAGACCTCCGCCAGGATCTGGACCGTTCCGAGATTGCGCAGGTTTGTGCGGAGGGCATTCACCAGCAGCCTGCGCTCTTCCGGCCCCGTCCCCGGCGCGGAAGCGAAGGCGCCCAGGACCTCGCCCAGCTGGACGACGTTGCCCGGCGCCCAGATTTCCCTGTATTCCGTGACTGCCGCATACCGTTCGCGCAGGCGCTCCGCCAGCCGACGGCGGACTCCCGGCGCCACGCGTCCCGCCTCCGAGATGCGGCGCAACCCCGCGAGGAGTTCCGGGATCAGGTCGGTGTACACCGTGGTCTGGGCCCCGACGAAGAGATGGGTCCCCTCGTCCCCATGCGTCTCGTTGACCTCGACGTCGGGCATCGGCGAGTCGAGCAGGTCCATGAACTTCAGGGCGGTTTCGGAGGCGCGGCCGGCGTCGCAGGCCGGCGCCGAGGCGAGCCACCCGAGCGCAGCGACGAGATCGAAGCTGTACGGGACCTTTCCCACGCGGGCGCCGAAGTCGGCGAGGAGCTCCGCGACGAGCGCCTCGGGCGCCAGGGGGCCATGGGCCGCCCGACCCGCGCAACGGACGACGAGTCCCACGGGGATCCGCTCCCCCGCTTCCGGCGACCGCAGGAACTCCACGATCCGGACGACGATGTCCCGGTCCTCGCGCTCCTCCTCCGCCAGCTCCGCGAGCAGCCGGGCGGCCTCGTCCCGTTCGACCTGGTGGGGCGACTTCTTCACGGCCTGGACGAGCGGCTCCTCCGCGGCCCGGCCGATGCGCCGGATCGCTCCCGCGGTGAGGTTGTGGATCCGCTCCGCGCGGAAAGAGTGGAGGTTGAGGATGAAATCGGCGGCCAGTTTCCGCTTGAGGGCCGGATCGAGGCCCGGGTGGGAGCAGAGCCGCGCCTCGATGATGCCCGTGCGGAGCGCCCGGCTTCCCTCGCGGAGCGCCTGGAGGAAATACTCCGCCGTCCGGTTCCTCAACTTTGCGTTGATGTCGGGTCCCGAGGCGACGGAGTCGAGGACCGGAAGGAGCAGCGCCCGGGCCTCTTCCTTCAGGACGGGCACGGTTTCGAGGAGCGCCTCGAGGGCCGCGTCCCCCCGCAGCCGGAGGGCGTCGGCGACGCGGCGCGACTCGAGATCCTCGAGCGGCCGCACCGACAAGTCCTCCGCGGCGATCCGGCAGAGCGTACGCTCGAGATCCTTGGGGAGCTCCATTGAGAAAAACGATTCCAGGAAGAAGGCCCGCAGGGCCCGGTCGCCCGTCCCCTCGGCTTCCTTCCAGAGAATCGAGGGCGTCTCGGGATTTTTCATCGCGCCGACGGCGTCGAGAAGGACCCGCGCCTGCGAGGCGAGCGCCGCGAAATGCTCGGCGAGGATACGGACGAGATGACGGGCGAGGGAGGCCAGCGTTTCCGACCGCGAGGCGATCGTCTCCGAGAAGGCGGAGAGCGCGGCCAGCGTCTCCTTCAGGACAGCGGCATCCTTCTCGAATTCGAGCATGGAGACGAGCGCCGCCATGGCGACGGACCGTTCCGCCGGGCCGATCCGCCTGCCCAGGAGCGCGATTTTCCGGATCGCGAGCTCTTTCTGGCGCGCGCTCCCGGAAGCGGCGGTCTTGAGCGCCTCGGCGAGCTCGCCGTCGAGGCCCATGGAAGCCAGCACCTCGGCCGCCTCGCGACGGACCTCGGGGGAGGGATCGGCGACGGCGCGGAGCGCCAGCACCCCCTTCTCCTCGTGGCCCAGCGGGGCCAGGGCGATCCGCCGCAGGGCCTCGACCTTGGCCGAGGCGTCGACCGCCGTCAGGATCACGAGCTTGAGCCGCGAGATCTCCTCGGCCGGAAAGGCCTGGCGCGATTCGCGCGCGTCGAGGCCCCGGGCGGACGACCGCCGGGGAACCTGTGCGGGCAATCGTTCCGGAGTCGCGTCGCCGACGGTCTCGGCCTGGACCTCTTCTTCCAGGCAGAGGACGCCCCCCACGACCGAGAGCGCCTGCGCTTCCGCCCCCAGGCGGCGAAGTTTGGCTTTGTCGAGCTTGGCCGCGCGCTCCAGGAGGTCGGCAGACAGCAGGAATTCAGCGATCTTCGGGGAGCGGACGGCCTCCTCAAGGAGAGCCCCGCTGACGCCGAGTCCGCGGGACCGGAGGGCCAGGATCCGGACCGCCAAGCGCTCGGGGATCCCGTAGCGGGCGCTCAGCTCCTCTTTCGAGGCCCGGACCGATTCGATCATCGAGGGCATCCTAGCAACCGGGGACGGGGACCAGAAGCGCGGGTGGGTGCAGTTGAACCCCCGGTCCCGCGCGTCTATACTATCGGCCCGTCGTTTGCCTTTGGAGGACCGCTCATGCAGTTCGTTGCCGTTGCCCTCATCCTGGCCCTGGCCGGCGCCCGGGGCTCCCAGGAGACCCCCCCGCAGGACCGCGTGGACGAGCTCGCGAAGAAGGTCGAGGAGCTCCAGAAGCGGGTGACGGCCCTCGAGGGGGAGCGGGAGAAGCTCACACGGGAAAACGACGATCTCAAGAAGCAGCTCGAGAGCATCGAGCAGTACGCCGCCCGGGCCGCCGAGACGATCACCCGCCTGAAGCAGGCGCTCGCGGAGGCCGGGAAGCACGGGCCCGATCCCGCCGGCAAGGGGAACGACGCCCCCGCCCCGCCACCGGGCCCCGCCAAGCCCGGGCCCCAGGAAGGGCCGGTCGCCCCGGTCCACGGCAAGATCTACAGCGTCAATGCCGAGCTGGGATTCGTCATCGTGAACCTCGGCGAGGACGACGGCGTCAAGGAAGGCTGGATGTTCGAGGTGGTCCGGCCCCACCGCGACGAGAAGGGGAACGTGAACAACGAGCTCCTGGGCAAGGCCGTCTTCGAGAAGTACGTCGAGACGGCGAAGGCAACCCAGTCCAAGCTGAAGATCGTCGAGGGGTCCGCGGAGAAGATGAAGTACGGCGACGCGGTCGTCGCCAACCGCCGGATGGACCCCCTCCCCGCGAAGGAGACGCCCGAGAAGGAGCCGACCGTCAAGTCCGAGGCGAAGAAATTCAAGATCGCGGGGATCACCGGCGACACGTACTTCCTCGACGTCTGTTCGAAGGACGGCGTGAAGCCCTCCGACCTCGTCTACGTCCAGCGCGACCGGCGGATCATCTCGCGACTCCGCCTGGACCAGGTCACGAAGGAGTATTCGGCGGGCAAGATCGTGGATGGATCCAAGGTGGCCGAGCCGGCCCTCAACGACGAGATCCTCCTCAAGGACCCCAAGACCTCGCTCGTCGCGAAAGTGCACCACATCGACAAGACCGGGATCTGGATCGAGATCGGCCAGCGCCTGGGGGTCAAGTCGGGGATGAAATTCGAAATCCGGCGCCAGGGCCGTTCCCTCGGGCGGATGACGGTGAAAACCCTCGGCGCGGAGTACGCGGTGTGCGACGCGACGGGCGACCTCAAGAACGACGACGTCCTGCCGGACGATTTCGCGGAGTCGGTGGCGGACTAGTCTCGGATTGCGGTCGGACTTCCCGGCAGGTCATTCTCTCTTCTTCGACCTGGTTTCCGATCCAAACTTCTTTTTAAGCCACTTCTCCACCTCGCGGGGGACGAACGAGCTCACGTCGCCGCCGAGGCCCGCGGCCTCCTTGATGAGGCGCGAGCTGATGAACGAGTACTCCTCGTGCGTCATGACGAACATCGTCTCGATGTCCTGCGCGAACGTGCGGTTCGTCAGGGCCATCTGGTACTCGTACTCGAAGTCGGAGACGGTCCGGATCCCCCGGAGGATGACCCCCGCCTTCTTGCGGCGGACGTAGTCGACGACGAGCCCGTCGAAATGCTCGACGACCACGTTCTTGTCGTGGCGCGTGACCTCGCGGATCATCTCGACCCGTTCCTCGCGGGTGAAGAGCGCCTGCTTGCCGGGATTGTCGGCGACGGCGACGATGAGGTTGTCGAAGACCCGGACGCCGCGGCGAATGACGTCCAGGTGGCCGTTCGTGATGGGGTCAAACGACCCCGGGTAGACCGCGATGCTCATGTGGGTTTTCTCATGGTCTCCCGACAGATCGGTAGACAAATCCCGCTTCCTTCATCTTTTCCGGGTCGAAGAGGTCGCGTCCGTCGATCACCGTCGGGTGGGCCATCGCCTTCTTCAGCTTCGCCAGGTCGAGGTCGCGGAATTCCTTCCACTCCGTCAGCAGGAGGGCGCAGTCCGCGCCCCTGGCGGCCTCATACGGCGAGCGCGCCGTGCGAAGCCCGGGGATTTCCTCCTTCGCGCGCTCCATCCCCTGGGGATCGTACGCCCGGACCTCGGCGCCCCGCTCCAGGAGCGCCTTCACCACCTTCAGGGCCACCGACTCGCGCACGTCGTCGGTGTCGGGCTTGAAGCTGAGGCCGAACGCCGCGATCTTCTTCCCTTTCACGATCCACAGCTCGCGCTCGACCTTCTTGAGGAAGAGGTCGCGCGCCTCCTCGTTGATCCGCTGGACCTCCCGGAGAAGCCGGAACTCGTACCCGAGCTCGCGCGAGATCGCCTCGAAGGCCGCGACGTCCTTCGGGAAGCACGAGCCGCCGTAGCCGATCCCCGCGTGGAGAAAGGCCGGACCGATCCGCTTATCCATCCCCATCCCGCGCGTCACCATCTGGACGTCGGCGCCCGCGAGGTCGCACAGCGCCGCGAGGGCGTTCGCGAACGAGATCTTCAGGGCGAGAAAGGAGTTGGACGCGTGCTTGATGAGCTCGGCACTCTTGATGTCGGTGCAAAGGATGGGCGCCTTGAAGGGCTCGTACAGCTCGCGCAGGATCATCTCCGCGCGCCGGGACTCCGCCCCGAAGACGATCCGGTCGGGGTGGAGCGTGTCCTGCACCGCCGCCCCCTCCCGCAGGAATTCCGGGTTGGAGGCGACGTCGAAGTCCGCCCCCCGGGGCGCGTACTTCGTGATCACCTGGCGGACGCGCTCGCCGGTGTGGACGGGCACCGTGCTCTTGTCGACGACGAGCCGGTACTCCTTCAGCGACTTCGCGATGTCGCGCGACACCGCCTCCATGAAGGAGAGGTCCGCCGTGCCGTCCGGCCGCGGCGGGGTCGGCACGCAGATGAAGACCACGCGCCCGAAGGCGACCGCCTCGGCGTTGGAGGTGCCGAACGTGAGGCGGCCCGACTTCACGTTCCGCCGCACGAGATCCTCGAGACCGGGCTCGTAGATCGTCGGCTGGCCCCGGCGCAGCTTGGCGATCTTGGCGCGGTCGACGTCGACGCAGAGGACGCGGTGGCCGCGCTCCGCGAAGCACGCCCCGGTGACGAGGCCGACGTGGCCGGTGCCGATGACGGAGGTTTTCATGGCTCTATTTTGAGATCCTCAGGAACGTGGGGACGAACGTCACGTAGAACCGCCGCTCATCGCGTCCCACGTCCTCCTCGAATACGATCTCCAGCTGGAAGTCGTGGAAGTCGCGGATCAGCGACCCCTTCCGGCTGATGAAGTCGTTCGTCTTGTAGTCGAACTGGGCATCCGCGGTCACACGCCATTTATCGGTCAGATTCCAGCGCGCCCCGATCGTGAAGGCGTTCGTGACGTCGAAGACAAAGACCTGGCCCAGCGCCAGCGCCAGGCCCTCCCGGGGCCGGACCGTCACGAGGAACTCGCGCGCCTCCTCCTGGCGGTTGACGGGATTGTATTCGCCGGTGGCCCGGGCCTCCAGAAAATTGCCGGCCGTGCGCAGGATGGCGTCCCAGTGGACGTTGGACCAGTCCCGCTGCTCGAAGACCCCCGTCGCGTCGTGCGGCGCCAGCGTGATCCAGTTGAAGGGATACGAGAAGTTGGACGACCGGAAGCCGACGGTGTCCCTCGGGGCGTCGGGGTAGTACTCGACCTCGGCCCCGATCTCGAGGAAGTCGAGCGTCTTGAAGCTCTCGCCGTCGATGACCTTGGTCTGGAACCGGTGGCGCATCTCGAGGGAGATCTCCTGGAAATCGTCGAAGCCATCCGTCGGATCGTACGGGAAGAGCTCGGAGGGCGGGAGCGTGTTGGAGAAGGCGGCCGTGGCGCGCGCCTCGAGGTGGATGATGTGGCGCAGTCGGTGCAGTCCGACCAGGTCCCACCGGAGATCGTGGACGCCGACGATGTCCGTCGAGGCCCGCACCCCCGCGGTGGCGAGAAACCGGTCGGTCGGATCGCCGTCGAGCGCGTTCTCGTACCCCGTGACCCGCGCCTCCGCGAAGGGCGACAGGTTGATGGGGCCGAGCGGGAGCGCGACCACCCAGGACGTGAGCGAGTCGAGGCGCCACGTCGAGGAGCTCGCCAATCCCAGCGCGTCGTCGAATCGCTGGCGCAGGTTCACCACCTCGAATTCCTGGCTGAACGTCAGGCTCCCCAGCGATCCCGTGAGGGCGGGCTCGTCGAAGAGGTAGGCCTTCGCCTTGGGCAGGTACTCCACCTGCGTCTGGAAATCGTTGATCCGGTAGCGCGCCTCGAGGTACGCGGCCCGATTCTTGTCGAGGATGCGCAGGTACGCGACCGTCTCCTGCTCCTTCCCCTCCTTGAACTCCTTCTCGAAGAATTCCTCGAGCACGTTCCGGTCGCTCAGCCAGGAGCTCTCGAGCTCGAGGCGGATCTCGGGCGACAGGGCGTGGCGATGGAAGAGTCGCGCCCGCCCGCGGTCGGAGCGGATCAGCGGCAGGAACCGGGCGTCGAAGTCGTTGTCCGGATCGGGTCCCCGGTCGCGGAGGTAGTAGGTGTCGAGGTAGCCTTCGTAGTCACCCCACTTCCAGGAGGGATCGATGCCCCCGGCCCATCCGCGCGTCTGGCGGTAGTCGATTTCCCAGCGCAGCTTGCCCCAGTCCTTCTTGTCGTCTTTCTCGTTGCCGTCGCTCCAGGGATTGAAGTGATCGATGAATCCCTTGGAGATCTTCAATCCCCAGTCGGACTCCACCGATAGCCCGAACCGGTTGGTGCGGCCTCCCTGGATGCGTTCGAGCGGGAGCGCCGACACGGCCGCGAGGTGGACCGAGAACGAGGGCCAGAAAAAGATCGGCACGCCCCAGAAATAGACCGTGGCCCAGTTGCCCCCGATCCGCGGATCCTCGGGCTTTCCGAGCAGGAGCGCGAAGGGGCCCTTCGCTTCCTTGGCGTCGCGCGGCCACTTCCAGTCGAAGTCCGCCTCGCTGAGCTCGACCGAATAATGGGGATCGCCGTACGTGCACGTGGACAGGGTGACGTCGTACGCCTTCATCGTCCCTTCGCCGGGCGGCGTGATCCCCGGCAAGCCCAGCGTGACTCTCCGGAGCGACTCGAACGCTTCGGTCGATCCCTCCACGGTCAGGCGGAGCTCCTTCGCGCGGAGCGTGACCGCCATCCGGTCGTCGGGCCCCGCGCGCTGATCCGCCCGGAGGTCGACGAAGTACCCGCGCCGGGCCGCCGCGTCGAAATAGAAACGCTCGAACCTCAGCGTCTCGGTCTTTTTCGTCTGGAGATCGTGGCGCGTGAAGGTGACGTTGCCCTCGGCGTACAGCCGGCGGAGCGAGGCGAGGCCCGCGCGCAGGCCGCCCTCCTGTCCGCTCTGCAGGTCGGACCAGACGATCATCCGGTCCGCGCGCATGGTCATGTCCTTGCCTTGGAGCCGGATCCCCTTCATGACCACGCCCTGGATGAAGAAGACGAACCGGCCGTCCTTGTCGGGCCAGACGATGCCGTAGTCCCCCGTCAGTTCCCCTTCCTGCGACGGGGCCGCGGGCTGCTGGGCCCAGGCGGCTCCGGCCAATCCGATCAGGGCGAGAGGCAGCACGACGGGGAGGAGTCTCATTTCTCCAACTCCGCCCACGTCCCCCCGCTGGCGAGGCCGACTTTCAAGGGGACAGTCATCGGGAAGGCGCGTTCCATTTCGTCGCGGAGGAGCTCCGACGCCGCTTCCGCCTCGCCCTTGGGCGCTTCGAGGACGAGCTCGTCGTGGACCTGCAGGATCATC
>Ga0075423_10000495_pt1 | contig 31938 bp, 37 predicted proteins | sample SoiMethybrSBSTD2_FD_80114 | JGI IMG/M metagenome (GOLD analysis project Ga0075423, IMG submission 80114) | Bulk soil microbial communities from a Populus tree surrounding site in Tennessee, USA - Soil MetaG P. TD hybrid SBSTD2 | ecosystem: Environmental > Terrestrial > Soil > Tree plantation...
CATGACCCGTATTCAGGAGGCCAAGGGCAATGCGTAAGGTAATCGGAGTGCTTCTGGCGATCGCGCTCGTGACGGGCGTCGCCCTCGTCGCCAATCGCCCCGGACCGGCCGGCGCGCAAGGCGGCGGCACGATCGAGGCGACGGTGACCTATGCCGGCGCGCCGGTCGTCGAGAAGCTGAAGGTGAACAAGGACACCGAAAAGTGCGGGACCGAGGCGACCATCGAAAAGGTGGTCGTCGGCGCGAATAAGGGTCTGGCCAACGCCGTCGTGTCCGTCCCGGGCGCCAAGGGCGGCGCGCCGAAGACGGTGAAGAACGTGGTCGACCAGCACGGCTGCAAGTTCGTGCCGCACGTGAGCGCGATGATGCCGGGCGAGATGGACCTGAAGAACTCGGACGACATCCTGCACAACATCCATACGTACTCGACGGCCAACCCGTCCATCAACAAGGCGCAGCCGAAGTTCAAGAAGGTGATGGCCGAGAAGTTCGACAAGCCCGAGATGATCAAGCTCACGTGCGACGTGCACAGCTGGATGCTCGGGTGGGTGGCCGTCATGCCCAACCCGTTCTTCGGCGTCACCGGCGCCGACGGCACCACCAAGATCGAGAACGTGCCGCCCGGCAAGTACACGGTCGAGGCGTGGCACGAGACGCTCGGCAAGCAGTCCAAAGAGATCGAGGTCAAGGCCGGGCAGGCAACGAAGGTCGCGATCGAGATGAAGAAGTAAGAGCCAGGAGGCTCTGCGAGCATGCTTGATTGGTGGCTGCCGGAGAACGTTTCCACCTACGGCCGGGAGATCGACTGGCTCTTCCACCTCATCTACTACATCACCGGCATCACGGCGATCCTGGTGTTCGCCACGATGCTGGCGTTCCTGGTGATGTATCGCGATCGCCCGGGTCGCAAGGCGCGCTACACCCACGGCAACACCACCCTGGAGATCGTCTGGACCGTGGTGCCGGCGCTGATCCTCGTCATCCTCACGCTCCTCAGCGTGCCGGCGTGGTCGAAGATCAAGATGACGATGCCGGATACGGACTTCGTCGTGCAGGTCACGGCCAAGCAGTTCAACTGGCAGGTAACCTATCCGGGCGCGGACGGGAAGTTCGGCACCGACGACGACAAGACCCTGCTCGACGAGATGCATGTGCCCGTCAACAAGGTCGTCCGGGTCATCCTGAAATCGCAGGACGTCATCCACAGCTTCTTCGTGCCGCAGTTCCGCATGAAGCAGGACGCGGTCCCCGGTCATGAGATCCGTCAGTGGTTCGAGGCGACCAAGCCCGGCAAGTACGAGTGGCCGTGCGCCGAGCTTTGCGGCTTCGGCCACTCGGGCATGCGCGGCTGGATCTACGTCCACACGCCCGACGAGTACGGCAAGTGGGCGGCGGAGAATCTGAAGGCCGAAGCCGCGGCGCCGGCAACCGCGGAGGCGAAGCCGGAGGACACGAAGGCCGAAACGGCCAAGGTCGAGCCTAAGAAAGAGGGGAAAGCCAAGAAATGAGCGCCTCCAGCGCGACCGCTCACGCGCACGTCGAGCACGTCCACCACGAGCTCGGCTTCGTGCGGACATACATCTTCTCGACCGACCACAAGATGATCGCGCGGCAGTTCCTGTTCATGGGGCTCTTCATGATGGTGTTAGGCGGTCTGCTCGCGCTGATCGTGCGCTGGCAGCTCGCGTGGCCCGAGACGGCGGTGCCCGGCCTCGGCGGCATCCTCAAGGAGACGGGCGGCATCCTCGAGCCGAGCACCTACAACATGGCGTTCACCATGCACGCCACGATCATGATCTTCTTCGTGATCATGCCGATCCTGGCCGGCGCCTTCGGGAACTTCTGCATCCCGCTCATGATCGGCGCGCGCGACATGGCGTTCCCGTTCCTCAACATGCTGTCGTTCTGGGTGACGTTCTCCGCCGGCCTCATCATGCTCTCGGGGTTCTTCGTCGAGGGCGGGCACGCGGCGGCCGGGTGGACCTCGTATGCTCCACTCTCGGCGGTACCTTCGTACACCGGTGTGAACTGGGGCCAGAACCTGTGGTGCATCAGCCTGTTCACGATGGGTATTGGCTCGATGATGGGCTCGATCAACTACATCACGACGATCATCAACATGCGGGCGCCGGGCATGCGCCTCTTCCGCATGCCGCTGGTGATCTGGTCCTTGTTCATCACGGCGATCCTCCTGCTGCTGGCCCTGCCGGTCCTGACATCAGGCGTGGCGATGCTGCTATTCGACCGCACGCTCGGTACTAGCTGGTTCCGGCCGTCCGGGGGCGGCGAGCCGCTGCTCTGGCAGCACCTCTTCTGGTACTTCGGCCATCCTGAGGTTTACATCCTGATCCTGCCGGCGATGGGCATCGCGTCCGAGATCCTGCCGGTGTTCTGCCGCAAGCCGATCTTCGGCTATCACGCGATGGCGTTCTCGATGATTGGCATCGCGTTCCTGTCGTGGATCGTCTACGGCCACCACATGTTCGTCAGCGGCATGAACCCGGCGCTCGGGATGGCCTTCACGGTTACCACGATGATCATCGCGGTGCCTTCGGCCATCAAGACGTTCAACTGGCTGGGCACCATGTGGGGCGCCCGCATGCAGTACACCGTGCCGATGCTGAACGCGCTCGCGTTCGTCTCGATGTTCGTCATCGGCGGGCTCTCCGGCATCTTCATGGCGTCGACGCCGGTCGACATCTACATCCAGGACACCTACTTCATCGTCGCGCACATCCACTACGTCGTGTTCGGAGGCTCGATCTTCGGCGCGTTCGCGGCGATCTACTTCTGGTTCCCGAAGATGTTCGGCCGCATGATGAACACCGCGCTCGGCCACCTGCACTTCTGGCCGACGTTCGTGTTCTTCAATCTGACTTTCTTCCCGATGCACATCATCGGCGTCGGCGGGCAGATGCGGCGCATCTACAACCCGACGCAGTATGAGTTCCTCCAGCACCAGCAGCACTGGAACGTGTTTATCACCTACAGCGCGCTCCTGCTCGGCGTCTCGCAGATCCCGTTCGTGGTCAACTTCTTCTGGTCGCTGTTCGCCGGCAAGAAGGCGCCGGTGAACCCGTGGAACTCGAACACGCTCGAGTGGACCGCGCCGTCGCCGCCGCCGCACCTGAACTGGGGGCCGACGTTGCCGACGGTCTATCGCGGCCCCTACGAGTACAGCTCGCCGGAGTCGCGCGAAGATTTCCTGCCGCAAACCACGCCCCCGGCCGGGGCGGGCGCGACGCGGCGCCACTGATCGAGAGCGCGAGCGGTGGCCCATCGTCTAGCGATCGCCACCCTGGGCGCGACGTGCGTGCTCATCCTCCTCGGGGGGCTGGTCACGAACACGGGAGCCGCTCTGGCGGTGCCGGACTGGCCGAATACGTTCGGCTACAACATGGTGCTGTTCCCGTGGTCGCGGATGGTCGGCGGCATCCTCTACGAACACAGCCATCGGCTGATGGGGGCGCTCGTCGGCCTGCTCACCCTCGCCCTCGCCGCCGCGCTCTGGCGCGAGGGCGGCCGTCTGCGGCGGCTCGGGCTCCTCGCCGTCGCCGCGGTCGTGGCGCAGGGCGTGCTCGGCGGCCTGCGCGTCGTGCTGCTCGCGGATACCCTGGCGATCTTCCACGGCTGCCTGGCCCAGGCGTTCTTCGCGCTGCTCGCGGCGATCGCGCTGCTCACGGCGCCGCGCGGGCGGGCGGCGGCCCGCCCGATCGAGCCCGCGCTGAAGGGGCTCGCCGTGCTCGCCGCGGTGCTGGTCTACGTGCAGATCGTGTTCGGTGCGCTCTTGACCCACGCGGGCCGGATCGACCTGCACCTGGCCGGCGCGCTCCTCGTGCTCGTCTTCGTCCCGATCGTTGCCGCGCAGCTTCGCCGTACCGGTGACCCGGTGGCGGCGCCGGTCGCCCGGTGGCTGACGGTCCTGCTCGGCGTGCAGCTGCTGCTCGGCGTCGGAAGCTTTCTGGCGCGCTTCTCGTCGATCTGGATTCCGGGCGAGCAGCTCACCGTGACCGCGCTGCCGGTCGCCCATCGCCTGGTCGGCAGCCTGATCCTCGCCGCGACCGTCGTCCTCGCCGTGCGTGCGGCGGGGCCTGCGGAACCTGCTCGCGCCTCAGCGTCGACCGCGGATACGGAACCGAGTCGCGCCTCAGGGCTGTCCGCGGATGCGGAGCCGGGTCGCGCCCATGTCAGGCCACCCTCGGTTCGAACCGGCCTCACGGCCCCCGCTACAACCCAGACGCTGTCATGACGCCGCCCACGCTCGAGACCGCGCGCGTGTCGGCCGAAGCGGTGGTGGTCGCGCTGCCGCGCGAGCGCCGTCGTGTCGCCGCCGACCTGCTCACGCTCACCAAGCCGCGCGTCGTGCTGATGGTACTGGTGACGACCGTCGTCGGCTATTACGTCGGGCTCAGCGGCGCGCCGGACTACGTGCGGCTCGTGCACCTGCTGATCGGCACGATGCTGGCGGCGGGCGGCACGCTCGCGCTCAATCAGTACTGGGAGCGCGATGTCGATGCGCGGATGGATCGCACGCGCATGCGGCCGCTGCCGGATGGGCGGCTCTCACCGCTCGAGGCGCTGGTCTTCGCCGGCGCGGTCACGATCGCCGGGCTTGGCTATCTCGGTGCGTTCGTCGGCTCGCTGGCGCTTCTGGTCACCGCGGCGACGACCGTGCTCTATCTCTTTGCCTACACGCCGATGAAGCTCCGGACGCCGCTGTGCACGATCGTCGGCGCGGTGCCGGGGGCGCTACCGCCGGTGACGGGCTGGGTGGCCTCGCGCGAAGGGTTCGGGCTCGGCGCCTGGGTACTATTCGGCATCCTGTTCCTGTGGCAATTGCCGCACACCCTGGCGATCGCGCGCCTCTACCGCGACGACTACGCGCGTGCCGGCGTCCGCTTGCTTCCGGTCGTCGACGCCGACGGCACGTCAACCGAGAGGCAGATCGTGACCGGATGCCTGGCGCTGCTCGCGGTGAGCTTGCTGCCGACCCTGATCGGCGTGGCCGGACCGGTGTACTTCGTCGGGGCCTTCGTGCTCGGCGCGGCCTTCCTCGCACTCGGGGCGCGTCAGGCGCTGTCGCCGTCGGCTGGCTCGGCGCGCCGCGTCCTGTTCGCCTCCCTGCTCTATCTGCCGGTCTTGCTGGCGCTGCTGGCGTTCGACAAGGTATGAACGCCGACGCGCGCAATCGCCAGATGCTTCGCATCCTCCTGACGATCGTCGGGGCGCTCGTGGTTGGGGCGTTTCTCATCGGGATTCGCTGGTGACGACGCTCACCGTCGACCGCCCGCGCCGCACCAACGGCCACGTCCCGCCGCCGCCACCGCCGACGGGCGGGGGCGACGGTCCCGACCGTGAGCCCGGACCGCGGCGACCGCTGCTCGACAACGTCCGGCTGGCGATGTTGTTCTTGATCTGCGGCGAGGTGATGTTCTTCGGCGGGCTGATCTCGGCGTTCCTGGTCTTGCGGGTGACGGCCGCGCAGTGGCCGCCGCCCTTGCAGCCGCGCCTGCCCGTCGGCGTCACCGGCGTCAACACGCTCGTCCTGCTCGCCTCCAGCGTCGCAATGGTGTCGGCGAGCCGGGCGCTCGCGCGCGGCGACGCGCGCACCCTGGTGCGCCGTTTGGTGCTGGCCGGCGGGCTCGGCACCGCGTTCCTGCTCGTGCAGGGCTACGAATGGATCAGGCTCGTGAGCTACGGGCTCACCGTCTGGTCGGGCGCGTATGGCACAACGTTCTATACGCTGATCGGCACGCACGCGGCGCACGTGGTCGCGGCGGTCGCCTGGGTCGGCGTCACCGCGTGGCTGGCCGCCCGCGGGCACTTCGCCGAGGGGCGCACGGGCGCGCTCCGCGCCTGTGCGATCTACTGGCACTTCGTCGTCGCGCTGTGGCCGGTGCTGTACGTCGCGGTGTACCTCGCATGAAGGCCGCGGCCCTCGGAGGGCTCGCGATGATTCTGGCGCCCCGCGCGGTGCTGGCGTGCGCTTCCTGTATCTCGACGCCGTTCGGCGATCAGTCGTACACCTGGCCGTATCTCGGCCTCATCCTGCTGCCGTTCGGTCTGATCGCCGCCATCGCTGGAATCCTCGGCTATCTCAGCGTGAAGGCACGCCTCAAAGACGACTCTCAGATCATCAAGGAGACGACATGAGTCAGGCAGCCGCGATGCATGGGGCGGTTGAGCCCGCCGAGTCGCCGCTCACACCCGAAAGCTGGGGCAAGCTCGGCATGTGGATCTTCCTGGCGGGCGACGCCGTCGGCTTCGGCACCTTGCTCGCCGGCTACGGCGCGATGCGGGCGACCAGCGCCGACTGGCCCTCCCCGTACGAGGTTCTCGGGATCAACCTGACCGCGCTGATGACCTTCCTGCTCATCTGCTCGAGCGTGACGATGGTCAAGGCGCTGGAGTGGCTGGGCAAGGGCGACAAGATCCGGGCGCAGAAGTTCCTGTTCTACACCGCGCTCGGCGGCGCGATCTTCGTGAGCCTCCAGGCCTACGAGTGGACGCACCTGATCCACCGCGGGCTGCACATCAACGGCAACCCGTGGGGCGCCTCGCTCTTCGGCACCTCGTTCTTCCTGGTCACCGGCTTCCACGGTCTGCACGTCACCGGCGGCGTCCTCTACCTGCTCTCGATCCTCCGCGTGGTGGCGAAGCGGCCGCAGCCCGCGGCGAGCTACAACGCGGTCGAGATCGCCGGTCTCTACTGGCACTTCGTCGACCTCGTCTGGATCATGGTGTTCACCTTCATGTACCTCCTGTAGGGGGTCGAAGCGATGGCGACGACCGAGCACAAGCATCCCAACTATATGGCGATCTTCTGGTATCTCGCGATCCTCACCGTCGTGGAGATCGCGGTGATCTACATGCCGTTCGGCAAGTTCACGATCGGTGTGCTGCTGTGCGCGCTGGCGCTCGGCAAGGCGGCGCTGGTCGCGATGTACTTCATGCACCTCAAGTTCGAGACGCGGACCCTCGGCATGGTCGCCATCACGCCACTCCTGATCGCCACCTTGCTCGTCTTCGTGCTGCTGCCGGACGGCTTCGCCGTCATGAAGCGGACGGTCGGGGTGAAGGCGGCTACGACCGAGCCCGCGAAGCACTGAGTGCTCGGTCCTGAGGCCGGCAGCACGGTGAGGCATGGAATCGGAGGGGCTGGCCGGCCGTCTCGCGCGGGCGCTGAGTCGCGCGATCCGCTTGCGCTGTCCCCGGTGCGGCGAGACGCCGCTCTTTCGGGGCTGGTTCCGGATGGCGGATTCATGCGCGCTCTGCGGGCTCCGGTTCGAGCGCGCGCAGGGCTACTTCGTCGGCGCGATCTACGTCAACTACGGCGTCACGGTCATCCTGGCAGTCGGCGGATTCTTCCTCCTGTGGGCGGGGCTCGGCCTCTCGACCGGCGCCCAGCTCGCGGTGCTAGTGCCGGTCGTGGTGCTCTTTCCGCTGTGGTTCTTCCGCTACAGCCGGAGCCTCTGGCTCGCGATCGAGTGGTCGCTCAACCGCGAGCCCTGACCCACGCGCGCGAGGCGCTCGGCGCGGCGTTCGGTCTGTTGCTGGTGGTCGCGCCGCCCTGCGGCGCCTACGAGGTGGCGATCGTGCCAGACGGCGGCGCCGTGACCGGCACGGTCAAGTTCGTCGGCACGCCGCCCAAGCTTGACCCGATCGCCGTCAACAAGAACCGCGACGTGTGCGGCGAGCGCAAGCCCTCGGAGGCGCTGATCCTTTCCGCCGATCGTGCCGTCAAGGGGAGCGTCGTCCGGATCGAGGGCGTGGCGCGCGGCAAGAAGGGCGCGGGCGACGTCGTGCTCGACAACCACCAGTGCGTGTTCGTGAGCCACGTGACCGCGGCCGCGCTCGGCGAGCGGGTCGCCATCCGGAACTCCGACTCGATCCTGCACAACACGCACGGGTTTCTCGGCAAGCCGACTGTGTTCAACGTGGCGCTCCCGACCAAGGGGCAGGTGATCGAGGTCGCGAAATACCTCAAGAAGCCCGGCGCGGTCCGCGTGGTCTGCGACGCACATCCACACATGTCGGCGTGGATGATCGTGCACGACAGCCCGTACTATGCGGTCACCGATGACAAGGGGACGTTCAGGATCAGCGACGTCCCGCCGGGCACGTACAAGATCACGATGTGGCACGCCGGCTACCGGCAGAAGGGCGCCGACAAGGACGGGCGGCCGCTCTACGACGAGCCACGCACGGTGACGCGAGAGCTCACGGTCGCGCCGAAGGCGACCGCGACGGTCGATTTCGAGCTGAAGTAGCACGCGCCCAGACATAGGGGGATTTCATGTTCAAGCACATCTGCGTACCGGTGGACAACTCGGACTGCTCGAACCGCGCGATCGATCTGGCGGTCGAGCTGGGCCGCGCGTTCGGCGCCAAGCTGACGGGCGTGCACGTGTACGCGGCGCGGCTGCACGACTACCGGTTCAAGCAGATGGAGTACACGTTGCCCGAGGAGTACAAGGACGAGAACGAGCTCGAGCGCCAGCGGAAGATCCACGACTCGCTGATCGCCATGGGGCTGCAGCTCATCTCCGAGTCGTACCTGGACGTGATGGCGAAAAAGGCCTCCGAGGCCGGGCTCGCGTTCGAGCCGAAGATGATCGACGGCAAGCACTACAAGGTGCTGATCGAGGACACCCTCGCCTCCGACTACGACCTGGTCGTCATGGGCGCGCTCGGCATGGGCGCGGTGAAGGACAGCCAGATCGGCTCGGTCACCGAGCGCTTCGTGCGCCGGGTGAGCCGCGACACGCTGATCGTGCGCAATGCCGATGCGCTCAAGGACCAGGAAGGCGCGATCGTCGTCTGCCTCGACGGCTCGCCCCAATCGTTCAACGGTCTCAAGCTCGGCATCGCGCTCGCGGCCGCGCTCCGGCGCCCGCTGCAGGCGGTGGCGGTCTACGATCCCTACCTGCACTACGCGATGTTCAACGGCATCGTGGGCGTGCTCAGCGAGAAGGCGTCGAAGATCTTCCGCTTCAAGGAGCAGGAGCAGCTGCACGAGGAGATCATCGATACCGGGCTGGCCAAGATCTATCAGTCACACCTGGAGATCGGCCGCAAGCTGGCGGCCGAGGCCGGCGTCGAGCTGGCGATCACCTTGCTCGACGGTAAGTGCTTCGAAAAGATCCTGACCTTCGCTCGCAAGGAGCAGCCGTGGCTCCTGATCCTCGGCCGCGTCGGGGTGCATTCCGACGAGAACGAGACGGACCTCGGCTCCAACACCGAGAACATCATGCGGCTGGCGCCGTGCAACGTGCTGTTGACCGGCGGCAAGTTCTACCCGCCGCTCGACGTGAAAGCCGAAGAGATCATCTCGTGGACCGAGGAGGCGGAGGCGCGGATGGAGCGGGTGCCGCCCCAGGTGAAGGGCGTCGCGCGCACCGCGCTCCTGCGCTACGCGATCGAGCAGGGACACACCGTCATCACCAACAAGGTGATCGACGAGGCGATGGCGATCTTCATGCCGACGCGCATGGCCGAGCGCATGCAGATCCTGGCCGAGGACGTCGCGGTGGCCAAGCTGCGCAGCGAGTCCCAGCCGGCGACCGCGATCTGCTCCGTCTGTGGCTATACGGTCAAGGGACCGAACGCGGTCGTCACGTGCCCGGTCTGCAAGGCCGCTCCGGACAAGTTCCAGATCATCTCGAAAGAGGCGGTCGAGGCGATCGCCACGCAGGAGGGCGGAGTCGAGTCCGAGGAGTCGATGCCCGGCGTGCAAGTGAAATGGTCCGCCGAGGCTCGCGACGCGCTCCGCGAGGTGACCGATGCCTATCTCCGGCGCCGCGCCAAGGCGCGGGTCGAGAAGTACGCGCGCTCGCGAAAGATCCCGGTGATCACCTGCCAGCTCGCGCTGCCGATGATCGAGGAGACCGTCGGTCGCGAGAAGCTCGGCGCCGGCTGGGACACCTTGCTCGCGAAGACGAAGTTCGAGCCGGCCGACCTGCCGGGGATCGTCTCGGCCGAGAGCGGCACCGGCTTTTCGTGGACCGACGACGCGACCGCGCGGCTCAACCGCGTGCCCGCTGGGTTCATGCGCGATATGACTCGCGAGGAAGTGGAGCGTGTTGCCTCCGCCAAGGGCGTTTCCGTCATCGATCTCGCGGTGTGCGAGGAAGGGATCGGGCACGCTCGCGAGACCATGAACGAAGTGATTGCTGGGTACGTGTCGGCTAAGAAGCCGCGTTAGGCGTGGGCGGCGGGGAGCGGGCGGGGGTGCCTCCCGGGTTCTGGTTGCCGCGACCCACATCGGCCTGATCTGATGCGTGCGGTGGGTTCGACCCTGACTACACAGAACCTGGGAGGCACCCCCGCCCCCTCCCCGCCGCCCACGGTTACCGTGCTCCTGCCGGACTCTTACCCGCATTCCTTCTTAGGTCGTTCGTCGTGACCGAGTCCTTCTCCGAGCGCCGCGAGCCGACATCGCCCACGAGCGACGGGTCGACGAGTGTGGGATCCACCGGCGCAGGAGCCGCGAGCGTAGGATCGAGTTCGTCGGCGTACACGGCGTATAGCGTGTCGTGGAATTTGACTCAGCGGTGCAATCTGGAGTGCTCGCATTGTTATATGTCGGCGTTCGGCGGGGCCGATACGCGGGGGGAGCTCACGACCGCGGAATGCCGGCGGGTGATGGATGAGATCGCGGTCGTCAACCCGAACGTGTTCTTGATCCTCACCGGCGGCGAGCCGCTTCTGCGCAGGGACATCTGGGAGATCGCGGGGTACGCCGCGGAGAAGCGGTTCACCACGGTGCTGGGGACCAACGGCGTGCTGCTGCGCGAGCGCGAGGCGCGCGCGATGCGGGAGCACGGCGTCCTCGGCGCGTCGATCAGCCTCGATTCCACGGACCGCGTCAAGCACGACGCGTTCCGCCACTTGTCGGGCTCCTGGGACGGGGCGGTGCGGGCCACGCGCGTGCTGACCGACGCCGGGCTCGACTTCTCGCTGCACATGTCGGTGACCGACTGGAACGTGGGCGAAGTGCCCGCGATGATCGATCTGGCGCGCGAGCTCGGCGCCAAGGTGCTGAACTTCTTCTTCCTGGTCCGGACCGGGCGCGGCAAGAACCTCACCGATATCGATCCCTCGGCCTACGAGCGCATCCTGACCTACCTGGCCAAGGTTCAGGGGGTCGGCGGCGGTCCGCCATCGTTCGTGCGAACCTTGCTGGGCAAGGGTGAGCGGCGGCCCGCGAAGGGCGCCGAAGCCTTCGAGGATCCGTGGTCGACGCCGGTAGGCAAGAGCGACGGGCTCCTGATCCGGGCCAAGTGCGCCCCGCACTTCCGGCGCGTGCTCTACGAGATGAATCCGTCTTCCCCGCTGCTCCGCAACTACGCGCACGGCTCGTGTCCGGCCGGCAAGTACTACTGCCGGATCACGCCCGAGGGCGACGTCACGCCGTGCCCGTACATGCCGGTGACGGCCGGGAACCTGCGCGAGCGCTCCTTCGCGGACCTGTGGCGCGACGCGCCCGTGTTCGGCGACCTGCGCGATCCCAGGCTCGGCGGCCGCTGCGGCGCCTGTGAGTTCTCGAAGATCTGTGGGGGATGCCGCTGCCGCGCGTACGCGACCCACGGCGACTATCTCGCGGAGGACCCGGCGTGCGGCTACCAGCCGGGCGCCCACGGCGGGGCGCTGATCGAGCTGCCGGCGTCGCTGACGTTCGGGCTGCCGGTCGACTATCAGCTCGTGTGGGACGAGGAGGCGCGCGCGCGCCTGCAGGCGATTCCGTCGTTCGCGCGCGGCATGGTGATCAAGGCCGTCGAGGCCTACGCGCGCGGCCGTGGCGAGAGCACCATCACTAAGGAGCTCCTTGCGGATGTCCGCGCGAAGTGGGGCTCACGCTTCCGGGCGCCGTCCTGATGGATCCCTTCCGCTTCGCGGCCCGCGCGTATCTGGTCTACGGGGTGGTCTACTGGCTCGGCGGCGTCTATCTCGCCACGCAGGGGGTCGGCGTGCGCGGCGGTCGCGTGATGCAGGCGGGGGTCGTGTGGATCCTGCTCGGTCTCGTGCTCGTGCTGCTGATCCCGTACCTGCTCGCGCGGCCTCGCGCCTGGTTCGAGCGCTGGATCCTCTCGCGCCGCGATTTCGCGCGGGTGCTCGCCGCATTCATGGCCGTGCGGGCCTGGCACGTGGCGCAGGTCGCGCTGCGGCCGGAGACCACGAGCGTCCCGGCCCCGTGGGGCGGCGAAATAACCTTTCGTCTCGGCGCGATCGTGTTCATGATCGTGACCGTGGCCGCGCTGGTTTTGATCGCGCGCGCGGCGTGGACGAAGGAGGCCGCGTGAAGCGTTACAAGGACATCGCGGGCGACGGCGGCTCGAACATCGCCGGGCAGGTCGAGGCGCAGCAGGGCCGGCTCCGGCAGCGGCTCGAGTCGGTGCGCGCGGTCGTCGCGATCGTGTCGGGCAAGGGCGGCGTCGGCAAGTCCACGCTCACCGCGAGCCTCGCGTGCAGCTTTGCGCTCGACGGCTGGAAGGTGGGTGTCCTCGATGCCGACCTCAACGGTCCCACGCAGGCAAAAGTCCTCGGCGTGCGCGGCCGCCGCCTGGCCATCGTCGACGGGGTCGTGGAGCCGCCATCGACGAGCCTCGGCGTGAAGGTGATGTCGATGGATCTGCTGTTGCCGACCGACGCGGCGCCGCTCACGTGGGACGCGCCGCTCCAGGACGAGGCGCACACCTGGCGCGGGGCCATGGAGGCCAACGCGCTGCGCGAGTTCCTCGCCGACACCGCCTGGGGAGCGCTGGACGTGTTGCTGCTCGATCTGCCGCCCGGGACCGACCGGCTCGCGACGATCGCGTCGCTCGTGCCGGCCCTCTCGGGGATCGTCATCGTGACGATCCCGTCCGACGTCTCGCACCTGGTCGTACGGCGATCCATCACGGTGGCGGCCAACACGCGGGCCCCGATGCTCGGGCTGGTCGAGAACATGGCCGACCTCTTCGCGGGGCCGGATGCCGCCAAGCTGGCCGCCGACGCGGGGATTCCGTTCCTCGGCAGCGTGCCGTTCGATCGCGCCCTGGCCATCGCTGCCGATCAGGGCGATTCGTTCGTCGGCACCGCCCCGGAGCGCGCTGCGGCGGTGGCGCTCAGACGCATCGCGGAGGCCATCCGCGTGGCGCTGTCCCCACGGCGCGCGTGAGCGCCCGGCCCTCGGGCGAGCGCTGAACGAAAAAAGGCCCCGGAGACGTCGCCGCCTCCGGGGCCCGAGGGTTCCGACGAGCTAGCTCAGGGGCAGCTGACTCGCGGGTCCGGCGTGTAACCGGCAACCTTGTACGTGAGCACGAAATCGTCCGACCATCCCCGCGGCTTGATGACGCCGAGCTTGGTCTCACCGTCCCACGCGATCACGTGCGCGCCCTCGGCGAGTTGAGCGACGGAGACGCGACCGCGTAAAAAGTCCGTGGCCAGCGGCTTGGGAATGAACGCCGCGGCCGTCTCCATGACCGCCTGCTGTCCACTCGCGGGCTCGGCCTTGAGCCAGCTCGCGATCACGGTGAAGCCGTCGAGGTTCGGTTCCTTCAGCAGGTCGTTCGTGGCCATCGAGCGCAACAGGTGCGGGACGTAGCGCGAGAACATCGACGAGACCCGATCCTGAACGCTGAGCCGGGTGAACTCCGGGCCCGGCTGCTGATCGACGTTGACGTTCAGCGAGAGATAGCGGGATTCGCCGTCGATATGCTTGGGCTTGTAGAAGCCGATGCCCTCCGGCTTCACGTCCAACCACGGCATGCAGTGGTAGATCTTCGCGTTGAGGTCGCGTAAGGCGCCCTGATACCTCTGGCCGAGCGCGCGTCCCCTGTCCGACGTGTAGCGATCGGGCTGGAGCACCCGATCAGCCGGAGCGTCGGCGGCGGACGCCGGGCTACCGGCTAAGGTCAGAGTCGCGGCCGCGACCAGTCCTGCGATCGCGCGTCCGAGCTGTGTGGTTTTCATGGATCACATACGTGGCATGTGGCGTGCCAGTCGAGGGAGACGGCTAAGCCTTCGGATCACCGAAGGTTCCTCGGTCGTCTCCGGAAAGGCCCCGGGGCCAAACTGCCCCCCCATGCGTCAGGCGGGTGCCTGGGTGACCGGGGCCTGCCACCTGTCGCCTAACGCTCGAGAATCTGTGCTTGATCTACTGTAACAGCCTTGCCAAACCAGGTCTGCTGCTGGGCAAGGGCCACGTCCTGACGGGTCACGTTCGGCGACTTGCTGCCGCTGTTCTTCATCGAGAAGTCGAAATGCTCCTTGGACGCGAAATGGCTCGTGTTCGAGCGCCAGGTCTGCCACTCCTCGCTCGTCGCGCAGCCGCCGGCCAACAAGAGTGCGGTCCCAATCACGAGTGAACGCCAATGCTTCCCGTACATGGTCAGATCCTCCTCAGGAGATGACTGCGCGCCATCCTACCGTCGCCCCGAAATCGGGTCAATCGGCGGTTCGTGCTAGACTCCGAGTTACAACGTCGAGGGAGACCGAATGAGCGAGTCACCGCTGAAATTTCACTCCCATCCCCAGGGCCTTCGCCGGCCGGTATTGATCATGGCGTTCGGTGGCTGGAACGATGCCGCCGAGTCCGCCACGACCGCCGTGCGGTACCTGGGGACCGCGTTCCACGCCGACAAGTTCGCCGAGATCGATCCCGAAGAGTTCTATCACTTCGGCCTCTCTCGGCCCTACGTCCGCTTCAAGACAGGCTCCGAGACCGAACGCGAGATCACCTGGCCGACCACGGAGTTCTCGATCGCACAGGGCGCAGAGCTGGCGCGTGACGTCATCGTCGGCGTCGCCATCGAGCCGCATTTGCGCTGGAGGGCGTACTGCGATCTGGTGATCGAGCTGGCCCGCAGCTGCGACGTCGCGCTGGTCCTGACCGTCGGGGCGCTGCTGGCCGAAGTGCCGCATACCCGTCCGGTCCGTCTGTCGGGGACCGCTTCCGACCCGGAGCTCGGCGCGCTGCTCGGCGTCAGGCCGACCAAGTACGAGGGGCCCACGGGGATCGTCGGTGTGTTGAATACGGTATGTCGGGAGAAGGGATTCGCGACGGCCACCCTCTGGGCCAACGTCCCGCATTACATCTCGGGGATCGAGAATCCCAAGGCTACGCTCGCGTTACTCCGTCGAGTGGCGCCGCTCGTCGGCGCGACGATCGACGCGAGCGACCTCGAGGAGGCCGGCAAGCAGTTCGACACGAACCTGAAGGAAATCGTCGCGCAGAATTCGAAGATCGCGAACTACGTCAAGAAGCTCGAGTCGCGTGACACCGAGGAGGCACCGCCGGCCCGCCCCAGCTCGAGCGATCTGCCGCCGGCCTCTGAGCTCGTCGCCGAGATCGAGCAGTTTCTCAGACAGCAACGCCCGGAGTGACCCGAGCGGCGCTCGTCGGCGCGCTGGGTCTCCTCTTCGCCGCCCACGCTCCAGCGGCCGACAGGGCCGCCGTCATCTGGCACCCCGCCAAGCCCCGCGTCGGCGACATCGCCTGGATCCTCGTCCAGGACGTGCTCGAGGGCGGGACGGTCGAGGGATCGGTGAACGGAAAGCCGCTGACCTTCTTTCCGTATGCCGGCGGTCAAGCCGCGCTCTACGGCGTCGATCTCGACACCAAGCCGGGCACCATGGCCTGGCGGGTCGGAGTCGTGGAGCCCGGCCGCGCGCCCCGTAGCGCGCACGGCGGGGTGAGGATCGTCCGCCGCGACTTCCACGTCGAGCGCCTGACCGTGCCCAACACCATGGTCGATCTCGACCCCGAGACCGAGCGGCGCGCCGTGGCCGAGGGCAAGCAGCTCGCGGCTCTCTACCGGACCATCACCCCGGAACGACTCTGGCGCGGGAAATTCACCAACCCCGTGGCAACGACGGCGGCGGGTCGCGGCTTCGGCGCCCGACGGATCATCAACGGCCAGCCGCGCTCGCCGCACTCCGGCAGCGATTTCAAGGCGCCGACGGGAACACCGGTCGTGGCCGTCAACGGGGGAAAGGTCGCGCTGGTCGCCGAGTTCTTCTTCCCGGGTCGGCTGGTCATCCTCGACCACGGCCTCGGCCTGCACACGGCGTACTTCCACCTCGATTCGATCGCGGTCGCCGAGGGCGAGCGCGTGGAGCGCGGTCAGACGATCGGGACGGTAGGAGCGACGGGGCGAGCCACCGGCCCGCACCTTCACTTCGGGGCCCAGGTGGCCGGGGCGCGGGTCGATCCCACGACCCTCCTGGGCCTCCCGCTCAGCGACTAGCGGCGCCGGCGCGCCTTGGCCTTCTTCTTGGTCTTGCGCTTGGCCGAGGCCTTCGCCTTCCGCTTCGGCCGGGCCTTGGTCTTCTTACGAGCCTTCGCTTTGGCCTTGGCCTTCGGCTTGGGCTTTGGCGCCATCGGCGCCGCCGGCGGCGCAGGCGCGGGCCTGGGCGGGGCGGGCGCGACAGGGGCCGGTGGTGCCATCGGTGCCGGGGGCGGTGACCAGGGCTCGGGCTGACCGAACGTGCGTTCCATCGTCTCCTCCGTGATTGGGAACGTTGATTCCCGCCTTTCTTACCCTGCGGTCGAGAGCCTCACGAGAGCAAGAAAGAAATTAGACGGCGATGCGCGCGCGCAGCCGAGCGGCGTGCGCGGCCAGCGCCTGATTCGACCAGACGGTGAGAGTCGACCGCGCCAGGAGCGCCCGCACCTCGTTGCGGGAGATCTTGATAGGCGTCCGCACGTTCAGGGGATTGGGGTGTGCCGCCAGCTCGGCGAGCGTGGCGAGCCCGATCAGGAGCGGCCAGGCGCACGCCAGCCGCATGCGCCATTCGCGCCTGGGGATCGCCAGGGTGTAGTCCCACCCGACGTTGTAGTGATCGAGGGCCAGGCCGATCAACCGGCGATAGAGTGGCAGCGCCCGTGCCGCCCCCGCCGGGTCGAGCAGGTCGCGTGGCCCAAGGCCGAGAGCCGCCAGCTCGCGCGCCGGCAGGTAGCACCGGCCGTGGGCCAGGTCGCCGGGCACGTCACGCAGCACGTTCGTGAGCTGGAGGGCTTTGCCGAAGCTCACGCCTTCCTCGCTCATCTCGCGGAGCGCCCAGTCGCCGAGCCGTTTTCTGTGCGTGACGTGGAGCACGGTCCAGAACGGCCCGACGCAGCCAGCCACCATGTAGATGTAGTGATCCAGCTCCTCGAGCGTCTCGATGGTCGCCAGACCCTTTTCGTCCTCGCCGGGGAAGCGCGTGAGGTCGAAGATCATGCCCGACGTCAGGGTCGCCAGGACCGCGCGCACCTCGTGCCGGTCGGTCGGCGCCAATGCCTCCAGGCGGGCCAGCGCCTCGGGAAGCCGCTCGAGGAGCTTGCGCTCGGCGGCGCGGCTCTGATGTGGCGCGCACGCGCGCGCCACCCCGACGACGTCCGCCGGCTCGCCGGCGCACGCCCGACGGACGGTCTCGAGATGCGCCAGCCGGTCCTTGCGGGCGATCAGCTCGGTGTCGGCGATCGTGTCGGCCGCGCGCGCGAGCAGATACGCCAGGCCGATGGGCTCACGCAGGGCACCTGGAAGGATCGCGAGAGAAAGGTAGAAGCTCCGGCTGACCTGCCGCAGGAGGTTGCCCAGCAGGTCGCCGCTCATGCTACTCGTGGTCGTACAGTCGCTTGGGCGGGCTGGGATCGTCCTTGGCCCTCTTGAGGCCTTCCTGGAACTTCCGGTCGAGCAGCTTGCCTTTCTCGCCCTCGGCGCGGAGCTGCTCCTTGAAGCGCTCCTCCCGCTCGGCGGACTTACTGCGAAGCTTGTCGAACGCGGCGCCCAGATCGTCGACGGAGCGTGTCGGGGGTGGCGCCTCGTGCGCGATGATGGCTCGTAGCTCCGCGTCGAGCGTGAGCTTGGCCTTGCAGCACGGGCACTCGACCGTGAACGACGCGTCCGCCATGGCGCCCACGCTAGCAGCGCGGCCCCAAGGGCGTCAAGCCGTGCGACAATGCCGCCGATGGGCGATCTCGCCAACGAGTTTTCCTGGTCCCGCAGTCGGGACAACACGTTTCAGGAGTGTCGGCGGCGGTACTTCTACCACTACTACGGCTCGTGGGGTGGCTGGGACGCCGCGGCGCCGGAGGACATTCGGCGCCTCTACATCTTGAAGCAGCTCGCGTCGCGCCAGATGTGGGCGGGGCGAGTGGTCCACGACGCGATCGAGATGGCGCTGCACGCGTTCGCCGGCGGCCGCGAGCTCCCGGTCGAGCCGTTCATCGCCGACGTGATCGAGCGGATGCGTGGCGAATGGCGCTCGTCCAAGGCGGCGCGCTACCGTGACAGTCCCAAGACGCTCGCGCTGTACGAGCACGAATACGCCGTCGACCTGAAGCCGGAGGTGTGGCAGGCGCTCTCGCGCAACGTCGGCGTCTGCCTCCGAAACTTCTTTCGGCTCCCGCTCGTGGAGGCGATCCGCAAGACCTCACCGGAGCACTGGTCGATCGAGCACTGGTCGAAGGTGTTTCAGTTCGAGGGCACGCCGGTCTGGATGGCACCCGACTTCGGCTTCTGGACCGACGACGGTCGCCTGGCGCTCGTCGATTGGAAGACCGGCGGCTCGACGCCTGACGGCGCGGCCTTCCAACTCGGGTGCTACGCGCTCTACGCGGCCGAGGTGCTCGGCGTGGCGCCCGCGAAGGTCGACCTCTTCGAGGCGAACCTGCGTGAGCCCGAGGTCACGCAGCTCACGTGGAGCGACGAGCGCCTCGACGCGATCAAGGAGCAGCTCCGGCTCTCGGTGCGCTCGATGAAGGCCTACCTGGTCGATGCCGCGGCCAACGTCGCCGCGATCGGGGACTTCGAGAAAGCCGAGGACCTTCGCATCTGCAAGTGGTGTAACTTCCGCGTCGTGTGCCGTCCCGAGCTCACGTGACCGCGGCCCGCGTTCGACAACCCGACAGGAGAGCATCGTGAGAGAGAACACGCTGAGGAAGATCTGGGCCCGCGGTGAGGCGGTCGTCAACGGTTGGCTGTCGATCCCGAGCTCGTTTTCGGCCGAGGTGATGGCCCACCAGGGGTTCGACTCGCTCACGGTGGACATGCAGCACGGCGTCGTCGACTACCAGACCGCGGTGACGATGCTCCAGGCGATCTCGACCACGTCGGCGATCCCGCTGGCGCGCGTGCCGTGGAACGACCCGGCGCTGGTCATGAAGATCCTCGACGCGGGCGTGTACGGCGTGATCTGCCCGATGATCAACACGAAAGCGCAGGCCGAGGCGCTGGTGGGCGCCTGCAAGTACGCGCCGCGCGGCTTTCGCAGCTGGGGTCCGGTGCGTGCGTCGATTTACGCCGGCGCCGACTACGGCGATCACGCCAACGACGATTTGATCGTGATGCCGATGATCGAGACGGCCGAGGCCGTCAAGAACATCGACGAGATCCTGAAGGTGCCCGGCATCGACGCGGTCTACGTCGGCCCGTCGGATCTCTCGCTCACGATGGGCTGCAAGCCGCGCCTGGACCAGACCGATCCGCCCGTCGTCGAAGCGCAGCTCAAGATCGTCGAGGCGTGCAAGCGCCACGGCAAGGCCGCCGGCATCCACAACGGCACCGCCGCGTACGCGCTGAAGATGATCGCGGCCGGCTATCAGTTCGTGACGCTCGCCAGCGACAGCCGCTACATGGCGCTCAAATCGGCCGAGGAAGTGGCGGCCGTGCGCAAGACCGGCGTGACCGCGGGCAAGGTGCCGGCGTACTAGCGCACGCGGCTGATGGCCCTGGACGACTCGCGGATTCAGAAGTTTCTCGCCACGAAGGAAGTCGTGGTGCTGGCCACGGTGCAGGCCGACGGCTCGCCGCTGGCGATGCCGATGTGGTTTCTTCATGCGCCGGACACCGTGACGATGATCAGCGTCGCCGACACGCAGAAGGTGCGTAATCTGCGTCGCGACCCGCGCGTGTCGGTCGTCGCCGAAGCGGTGGTCGGCGGCGAGGTGCGCGGCGCGACCGTGCAGGGTCGCGCGGAGTTCCTGTCCGATGGGCCCGAGCGGCGCGCCCTCGTCGAGCGCTTTCACGAAAAGTACAGCGGCCTGCAACGGCTCTGGGCCGGCAAGGCGATGCCTGCCAACCGCGTCATGTTCAAGATCGTGCCGTCGCGCGTGCGGAGCTGGGGGCTTGGATGATCTGGCCGGCGCCCTGTCCGGCCGATTCGACGAGGCGCTTCGAGCGCGCGTTCGAAAGAATCTCGCCGGATTCACGCGCAACGCGATAGTCCCGGACGGCCGCCGGCCCGCGGCGGTCGCGGTCGTGCTCCTGCCGGACGAAGAAGGACGCGCCTGCTTTCTGCTGACCCGGCGCACGGCCACGTTGCGCGCTCACGCGCGCCAGTGGGCGCTCCCCGGCGGCCGTATCGACGCCGGCGAGACCGCCGAGGGCGCGGCCCTGCGCGAGCTCAGAGAGGAAGTCGGTCTCGGACTCGAGCCGACCGCGGTGCTCGGGACGCTGGACGATTACGGCACGCGCTCGGGGTTCATCATCACGCCCGTCGTGGCCTGGGGCGGTGAGCACGTCGATCTGGTGCCCAATCCGGCGGAGGTCGCGAACGTGTACCGGGTGCCGTTGACCGAGCTCGACAAGCCCGACGTCCCCCGACTGATCACGATCCCGGAGAGCGACCGGCCGGTGATCCAGGTGCCGCTCCTGTCCTCGCTGATCCACGCGCCGACCGCCGCAGTCCTCTACCAGATCCGCGAAGTCCTCGTCCACGGCCGGCCCACGCGAGTCGCCCACTTCGAACAACCCACCTGGGCCTGGAAGTAAACACCCACCGAACAGCACCAGCGTGCGCGCGACCACCCACGCACAACAGCCGCGACCGCTCGAACAGCCCAGCTGAGAGCGAACAAGAACCGCGGCCGATCGAATAGCGCCAGCCGAGCCAACAACCACAAACGAAACGAACGGGCATCCGGAGCCGGGTCGCTCCTGAGTAGGCCCACCCTCGGGGCAAGCCGGCCTCAAGGACCCCGCTACAACAGTCGCGGACGCGGGGACGCGCGCCTATCCCAGGCTATCGCGCGGCGTAGTATCCTCTGGGGGTTTAGGGGGTGGCCGGATGGGCCTGCTCGATGGACAGGTAGCGATCGTCACCGGCGCCGGAACCGGGATCGGCCGGGAAGCCGCGAAGATGCTGGCGGCCGAGGGTGCCCAGGTCGTGGTGACCGGGCGGCGGAAGGCGCCGCTGGACAGCGTGGTCACTGAGATCGGCGCGGCCCGCGGCCGGGCCACGGCCCGCGCGGTCGACATCGAGGACCGCGAGGCGGCGATCGGGCTGGTCCAGTGGACGATCGACACGTTCGGCCGGGTCGACGTGCTCGTCAACAACGCCGGCTACTCGAGCCGCGCGCGCTCGATCCGGTGGGTGCAGAAGGACGACTGGGACGGCGTGATCAACGTCAACCTGAACGCCGTCTACACGCTGACCCAAGCGGTCCTACCAAATATGATCGCGCGGGGCGGCGGCACCATCGTCACGGTATCGTCGGCGGCGGCGCTGCGGCCGGGCCTGATCGGCGGGGCGCCGTACGGCGCGGCCAAGGCCGGCGTGCGCAACCTCATGGGCCACGTGCACAACGTGCTGCGCTCGAAGGGCATCCGGGCCACCACGATCATGCCGGGCGAGGTCGACACGCCGATCCTCTCGCGGCGGCCGCTGGTGCCCGACGACAAGGCGCGCGCGACGATGATGCAGGCGGAGGACGTGGCGCGCGCGGTGCTGCTCTGCGCGACGCTTCCGCCCCGGACCGTGATCGAAGAGATCGTGATGAGCCCCACCGCCGCGCGTGACTGGAGCGTCGATGTCGCGGTGGCGGCGCGCGAGGGCGGGCCCGACGGCGCGGCCTGATCAGGGGAGGAGACAATGGCGGGGACGAAGTTCACGGTCATCGATGCCGGGCGATCGGTGGAGCTCGACGAGGCCGACGGCATCGCGCGCGCGACGCGCGCGGAGGCCTCAGGCCGTCCGGCCGCGATCGATCGGGCCGAGCGCGCCGCCTATCTCGGCGTGAGCGCCGCGGAGCGGGCGAAGGCGCTCTCGTCGCTCGAGGCGCCGGACTTCACGCTCCCTGATCTGGACGGGCAGGCGCACACGCTGTCCGCGTATCGCGGCAGGAAGGTCCTGCTGGTGGCCTATGCCTCGTGGTGAGGGTGCCGTCTCGACCTGCCGGTCTGGCAGGGTGTCTATGAGGAGCTCAAAGGACTTGGCTTCACGGTGATCACGGTGGCGATCGACAAGAGCGCCGACGACGCCCGGCCGTGGATCGAGGCGGCCAAGCCGACGCATCCGTCCTTGATCGACACCGCCCACGCGCTCGCCGATCTCTACAACGTCGTGAACGTGCCGACCATTCTCTGGATCGACGAGCGCGGGCGCATCGTGCGCCCGAACGACGTCGCGTTCGGCACCGATACGTTCAAGCACATCACCGGGATTCAGGCGGCCACGCACCTCGCAGCGCTGCGCGCCTGGGTGCGCGGCGAGACGACGGCCCTGCCCGAGGCGCGCGTGCGGGCGCTGCAGTCGCTGCCGACCGACGCCGACCAGCAGGCGCGCGCCGAGTTCGGGCTGGGCGAGTGGCTCTACAACCAGGGGCGAGTCGCGGCGGCCGCGCGCCATTTCGCGAGGGCCGGCGAGCTGGCGCCTCACGACTTCACGATCCGACGCGGGACGATGCCCATGCGCGGGATCGATCCGATGGGTCCTCAGTTCCGCGAGATGCTGGGGGCGTGGGTCAAAGCAGGGAACCCTTACTACCGACCGTTGGCGGAGTGACCATGGGAATGCTCGATGGGAAGACAGCGCTGGTGACAGGGGCCGGACGTGGAATCGGGCGCGGGATCGCGATGGCGCTGGCCGCGGCGGGGGCGAAGGTCGTCGTCAACGACCTCGGCGCGTCGCTCAGCGGTGAGGGCGTCGAGAAGGCGCCCGCGCAGACGGTGGTCGACGAGATCGTCAAGTACGGCGGCACCGCGAAGGCCAACTTCGGCTCCGTTTCCGACTTCGGCCAGGCCGCGGCGATGGTCCAGCAGGTCATCGACGCGTGGGGCCACATCGACATCGTCGTACACGTCGCCGGCATCCTGCGCGACCGTATGATCTTCAACATGACGGAAGACGAGTGGGACGCGGTGATCAACGTCCATCTCAAGGGCATGTTCAACGTCGTCCGCGCGGCGTCCGTGTCGATGCGCGAGCAAAAGAGCGGCCGCATCATCAGCATGTCGTCGGTTTCCGCGCTCGGCGCGCCGGGCCAGCCCAACTACGCCGCCGCCAAGGCCGGAATCATCGGCCTCACCTGGTCGACCGCGAACGCGATGGCGAAGTACGGCGTCACCGTGAACGCGATCATGCCGAGCGGCGCCACCCGCATGATCGACTCGACGCCGCGCGGCCGCGCGGTCTTCGAGCAGACCGGCAAGTGGCCGAGTGAGCAGGCGGTCGGGACCGATCGCGATCCGGACAACGTCGCGCCGATCGTCGTCTACCTGGCGAGCGACGCGGCGGCGAACGTCAACGGGCAGGTCTTCCACGCGCGCGGCTACGGCTACACCTTGCTGGCCCAACCGCACGCGGTGCGGCACATCAAGCACCAGCGCCGCTGGGATCCCGAGGAGCTGACGAAGCTCTTTCCCGAGACCCTCGGCGGCAATCTGAAGGTGCCGCCGAGCATCGAGTTCGGGCAGAAGATCGACGAGCGTCCCGCCGACGAGTGGCGGGATCTCGGTGGAGGTCGGCGGTTCTGGAAGTCGCGGTTCGAGGAGCCGTGAAAACAGTCCTGATGGTGTGCCACGCCAACACCGCCCGCAGCGTCATGGCCCAGGTGCTGCTGGAGCGGATGTTGGCGCGGCACGGCGTCGACGGCGCCATCAAGGTGCGTTCGGGCGGCATCGCCAACTACGCGCGGGACGGCATGATCGCCTCGCTCGACGCGCGCCTGGCGCTCCGCGACGAGGGCATCCACCTGAGCGAGAACGATTTCGTCTCGACCGATCTGCGCCGGCACCGCGATCTGCTGGCCGGCGCGGACCTGATCTTGACGATGACGGTACTCCAGAAGCAGATGCTGACCTCGTTCGAGGAGGTGCGCGACCGGCCGGTGTTCACCCTGCGCGAGTTCGTCGGCGAAGAGGGCGATATCGACGATCCGGCCACCCAGGGCGAGGACGTCTTCCGGGCATGCCGCGACGAGATCAAGCGCTGCCTGGAAAAATCGGTCCCGCGCCTTCTGATGCTATTGTCGGAGTGAAGCGGGAGACGTGACACCGCGCGGTCGCCTGTTCCGGAAGTACGTGATCATCATCGCTGGGTTGGTCAGCGGCGCCCTGCTGGCCTCCAGCGCCATCGAGATCTACTTCACTTACTACGAAAACCGCGACGCGCTCGTGACGCTTCAGCGCGAAAAGGCGCTCGGCGTCGCGGCGCGGATCGACGCGTACATCAAGGAGATCGAGCAGCAGATCAGCTGGACCACCCAGCCGCAGCTCGGGGCGGCGTCGGCCGCCATGTACCAGCGCCGCGTCGACTATTTGAGGCTCTTGCGCCAGGTGCTGGCCATCACGGAGATCAGCTACCTGGACAACGCGGGCAAGGAGCAGCTGCGGGTGTCGCGCCTGGCAATGGACATCACCGGCAGCGGCACGGACTATTCGCGGGAGCCGGAGTACATCGAGGCCAAGGCGGGCAAGGTCTATCACGGGCCCGTCTCGTTTCGGAAGGAGTCCGAGCCCTACATGACGATCGCGATGGCCGGCAGCGGCAAGGAAGCCGGCGTCACCGTCGTCGCGGTGAACCTCAAATTCATCTGGGATGTTGTCTCACGGATCACGATCGGCAAGGCCGGGCACGCCTACGTGGTCGACCGGCGGGGCACCCTGATCGCGCATCCGGATATCAGCCTCGTCCTGCAGCAGACCACCTTCGCCCATCTCGAGCAGGTCACGGGCGCGCTGGCCGGTGGGCCGGCGCGCGGTGACCGGCGGCCGCAGGTCACGATCGCGCGCGACTTCAAGAATCGCCGCGTGATGACCGCCTACGCCGCGATCCCGCCCCTCGGGTGGACGGTGTTCGTGGAGCAGCCGCTCGAGGAGGCGTTCGCGACCCTCTACGCCTCGATCCAGCGCACGATCGTCCTGCTGATCGTCGGCGTCGTCCTGTCGGTGGCTGCGAGCCTGATCCTCGCCCGGCGCATGGTCACGCCCATCCAGGCACTCCAGGCCGGTGCCGCGCGCATCGGCGCCGGCGAGCTGGAGCAACGCATCGATGTGCGCACCGGCGACGAGCTCCAGGCGCTCGGCGAGCAGTTCAACAGCATGGCCGCACAGCTCAAGGAGTCGTACGCGGGGCTCGAGCGCAAGGTGGAGGAGCGCACGCGCGAGCTGACCGAATCGCTGGAGCAGCAGACGGCGACGAGCGAGATCCTGCGCGTCATCTCGAGCTCGCCGACCGACGTGCAGCCGGTGCTGGACGCGGTGGCGGAGAGCGCCGCGCGGCTCTGCGAGACCGAAGACGTCGTCATCTTTCGACAGGAGGGTGATCGGGTCCGACTGGTTGCGCACCACGGGATGGTCCGGCCCGCCGGGCCCGTCGGCGAGTTCTCGATCGCGCTCGGATCAGGCACCGTCGGCGGTCGCGCCGTGATCGAGCGCCGCACCATCCACGTGCTGGATATCCGGGAGGCGGGCGCCGAATTCCCCGATAGTTTCGCGCTGGCTCAACGGGACACGCATCGCACGATGCTGTCCGTTCCGCTGCTGAGAGAAGGGCAGTCGATCGGCTTTTTCCTGCTCCGGCGCCCGGAGGTCCGGCCATTCACCGACAAGCAGATCGCGCTCGCCCAGAGCTTCGCGGCTCAGGCGGTCATCGCGATCGAGAACGTCCGCCTCTTCCAGGAGCTGCAGGCGCGGACGCGCGAGCTCGCGCGGTCCGTCGACGAGCTCAAGGCCCTCGGCGAGGTCGGCCGCGCGGTCAGCTCGACGCTCGATCTCGAGACGGTGCTGTCGACGATCGTGTCGCAAGCGAGCCAGCTCTCGGGCACCGACGGCGGGGCGATGTACGAGTACGACGGGGAGACCGAAGAGTTCCACCTGCGCGCCACCCAGAATCTCGCGCAGGAGTTCGTCGAGCTGCTGCGCTCGACCCCGATTCGCAAGGGCGAAGGCGCGGTCGGCCGCATGGCGATCACGTTCGAGCCGATGCAGATCCCAGACGTCGAGCAGGATGCGAGCTATCAGAGCCGGCTCCGCAGTGCGACCCTGGCTGAGGGCTATCACGCCCTCCTGGCGGTGCCCCTTCTCCGCGAGAACCAGATCATCGGCACGCTGATCGTGAACCGCAAGACGCCGGGCGAGTTCGCGCCCGCGATCATCGAGCTCCTGCGCACGTTCGCCGCGCAATCGGCGCTGGCGATCCAGAACGCCCAGCTCTTCCAGGAGCTCGAGGAGAAAAGCCGCCAGCTCGAGATCGCGGACCGGCACAAGTCGGAGTTCCTGGCCAGCATGTCGCACGAGCTCCGCACGCCGCTCAACGCGGTCATCGGCTTCTCCGAGGTTCTCCTCGACCGGATGTTCGGCGAGCTCAACACCAAGCAGGAAGAGTACCTGCAAGACATCCTCTCCTCCGGTCGTCACCTCCTGTCGCTGATCAACGACATCCTCGATCTGGCCAAGATCGAGGCCGGGCGCATGGAGCTCGAGGTGACCGACTTCAATCTGCCGCAGGCGATCGACAACGCAATCACCTTGATCCGCGAGCGGGCCGCGCGCCGCGCCATCACGCTCGGGGTCGACGTGGACCCACAGCTGGGCGAGATCAAGGGCGACGAGCGGAAAGTGAAGCAGGTGCTCCTGAACCTCCTGTCGAACGCGATCAAGTTCACCCCCGAGGGGGGCCACGTGGGCGTCCACGCCGCGCTCGCCGACGGCGTCGCCGAGATCTCGGTCACGGACACCGGCGTCGGCATCGCGCCCGAGGACCACGAGGCGGTCTTCGAGGAGTTTCGCCAGGTCGGATCGGACTACGCCAAGAAGCACGAGGGCACGGGGCTCGGGCTCGCCCTGTCGCGGCGTTTCGTCGAGCTGCACGGCGGAGAGATCTGGGTAAAGAGTCAGCTGGGACAGGGCGCGACGTTCACGTTTACTCTACCGGTGAAGCCATGGCCAACGAGCTGATCCTGATCGTCGAGGACAACGAGAAGAACCTCAAGCTGGTGCGCGACGTGCTCCAGTACAAGGGCTACCAGACGATCGAGGCCGGCACCGGCGAGGACGGCGTCCGGCTGGCCAAGGCGCGCATCCCGGATCTGGTCCTGATGGACATCCAGCTGCCCGGGATGGACGGGATCGCGGCCCTCGGCGAGCTGCGCACCGATCCGGCAACGCGTGCGATCCCGGTGATCGCCGTGACGGCCTCCGCGATGACGCAGGACCGCAAGAAGATCATGGCGGCCGGCTTCGACAGCTATCAGAGCAAGCCGATCAAGGTGAAGGAGTTCCTCGAGGCCGTGCGGGAAATCCTCGACCGGCGGAGCGGGACGTAGCGGCGATGGCCGAGAAGCTCCTCGTGGTCGACGACGTGCCGATCAACGTGAAGCTCCTGGCCGATCTCCTGGCGGTGAAGGGCTACGACGTCGTCACGGCGTCGAGCGGCGCCGAAGCGCTCGAGAAGATCGAGAAGACGCAGCCGGGCCTGGTACTGCTCGACGTGATGATGCCGGGCATGAGCGGCTACGACGTGTGCCGGAAGATTCGCCAGAACCCGGCGACGGCGATGCTGCCAGTCATCATGGTGACGGCGCTCGACCCCACGCAGGAGCGCGTGAAGGGCATCGAGGCGGGCGCCGACGATTTTCTGACCAAGCCGATCAACCAGCCCGAGCTCCTGGCCCGCGTGAAGTCGCTCCTGCGGATCAAGCTGCTCCACGACGAGCTCGCCGACTGGAACCGCACGCTCGAGCAGCGGGTCGAGCAGCAGCTGGCCCAGCTCGATCGCCTCGATCGGCTTAAGCGCTTCTTCTCGCCCCAGCTCGCCGAGCTGATCGTGAGCGGCGACGCCGAGGACCCGCTCAAGAGCCACCGGCGCGACATCACGGTGGTGTTCCTCGATCTGCGCGGCTTCACCGCGTTCGCCGAGCGCGCCGAGCCCGAAGAGGTCATGGGGGTCCTGCGCGAGTACCACGCCGCGATGGGGCGGAATATCCTCGCGCACGAGGGCACGCTCGAACGGTTCACCGGCGACGGAATGATGATCTTCTTCAACGACCCGGTCCCGATGCCCGACGCGCCCCAGCGCGCGGTGCGCATGGCGGTGGCCATGCGCACCGAGGTCGATGACCTCCTGACGGCGTGGCGCAAGCGCGGCTACGCGCTCGACTTCGGCGTCGGGATCGCGCAGGGCTACGCGACGATCGGCGCGATCGGCTTCGAGGGCCGGATGGACTACGGCGCGATCGGCACCGTGACCAATCTGGCCGCGCGCCTCTGCGGCGAGGCCAAGCCACGCCAGATCCTGATCTCGCAGCGCGTGCTCGGCGCGGTGGAGGCGATGGTCGAGGTGGAAGAGCTCGGGGAGCTGGCGCTGAAGGGCTTCTCGAAGCCGGTGCCGGCGTTCAACGTGGTCAGATTTGCCGGCCCCGTCCCTTCCAGTACGGATCGCGCAGCAACCGCTTGATGAGCTTGCCCGCGGTGTCGCGCGGGAAATTTTCCGGGAACGAGACTTCGCGCGGCATCTTGTAGTCGGCCAGGTGACGCCGGGCGAAGGCCCGAAGCTCGTCGACGGTGAGGCGCTGGTTCGGTCTCAGCTGCACCGCGGCGTGCACGCGCTCGCCCCACTCGTCGTCCGGAACGCCGAACACGGCCACGTCCTCGACCGCCGGGTGCCGGTGCAGCGCGTCCTCGATCTCGGCGGGATAGATATTGACCCCGCCGGAGATGATCATGTCGCGCTTTCGGTCGCAGAGCGTGTAGAAGCCCTCGGCGTCCACCCAGGCGACGTCGCCGACCGAATGCCAGCCGTCGCGCTCGGTCTGCCGCGTCGCCTCCGTATTCTTGTAGTACGAGTCGAACATCCCACCGAAGCGGCGGACGTAGACCTCGCCCGGCTCGCCGGTGGGCACGGGCCGGCCGTCGTCGTCCAGCAGCGCGATCTCGATGTGCGGCGCCGCACGGCCGCACGAGCCCGGTTTTCGCAGCACGTCTTCGGGCCGGAGGATCGTGTTGATGCCGAGCTCGGTCGAGCCATAGAACTCGTACAGGCACGGACCGAAGTAGGCCAGCGCCGCCTCCTTCACCCGCATCGGACACGGCGCTGCCGCCACGATCAAGGAGCGCATCGACGAGACGTCGTAGCGCGCCCGCACCGACTCGGGCAGATCGACGATGCGCTTGATCAGGGTCGGTGCCATGAACGTGCTGGTGACGCGGTGGCGGTCGATCTGGTGCAGCGCCTGCTCGGCGTCGAACTTCGGCATGACGACGACGGTGCCGCCCAGCAGGCCGGCGAACAGCGCGAACGAGCCCGGCGCCGAGTGATAGAGCGGCCCGGCCACCAGGTGCACGTGGCGGTCGTGCATCATTCCGAGCGCCTGCATGAAGGCGAGCGTGATCTGGGCGTCCGATCCCGCGCGGAGGGCCCCCTTGGGCTTCCCCGTCGTGCCGCCGGTGTAGATCATCGAGCCGCCGAGGCCCTGCGCCGGGTCGACCGGCGGTGACTCGGCGCTGCCCTGATCGAGCAGCTCGTCGAGACCGGTCGCCCACGCCCGACGCTCGGCATCCAGGGTGACCCACAGCCGCACGCGCGAGGCGTGGCGGCGCACCGCGTCGGCCATCGCCACGTACGGTCCGGCCACGAACGCCGCCACGGCGTCGGAGTGCTCGAGGATGTAGCTGACTTCCTGGGCCACCAGCCGGTGGTTCATCGGGATCGGCACCGCGTTCGCTGCGCGCGTGGCCGCCGAGGCCAGCAGGTACTCGAGCGAGTTGGGCGCGTAGATGATCACGTGCTCGCCCCGGCTCACGCCGAGCTTGCCGAGCGCGTTGGCGACGCGGTTGCGGCGCTCGAGCAGCTGGCGCCAGGTCAGGGACCGGTCACCCTCGATTTGCGCGATCGCGTCGGGCTTCGACTGCGCGTGCAGCGCGACGAAATCCATCTTAGGCTCGCCTCGGACGGCGGGCCCTAGCCCCGCGACGTCCTGCGGCTCGCAAATCCTCGCCCCTTCCTAGAGAGCCCTCACTTCGGGTAGAGGTGGCAGGCGACCAGACGACCCGACTCGGACTGGAGCGTCGGCTCTTCTTTGGAGCAGCGCGGGAGCGCGTGCGGGCAGCGCGGGTGGAAGTGACAACCGCTCGGCGGCGCCAGCGGGCTCGGCACCTCGCCGGCCAGGATGATCTCGTCACGGCGCTCGTCCGGGTGCGACGGCAGCGCCGCCGAGAACAGCGCCTGGGTGTACGGGTGCTTGGGCGACTTGGCCACGACCTCGGCGTTGCCGATCTCGACGATCTTGCCCAGGTACATCACGGCGATCGTGTGGCTCATGTGCGAGACCGCCGCGAGATCGTGCGCGATGAACAGGTACGACACGCCGAGCTGCGCCTGCAGATCGCGCAGCAGATTCAGGATCTGGGCGCGGATCGACACGTCGAGCGCCGAGACCGGCTCGTCGAGCACGACGACCTTGGGCTGGAGCGAGAGCGCCCGCGCGATCGCGATGCGCTGGCGCTGGCCGCCCGAGAACTCGTGGGGGAACAGGTCGGCCGCGCGCTCCGGCAGGCCGACCAGCTCGAGCAAGCGGAGCGTGCGCTTCTTGATCTCGGCCGAGGGCAGGGACTCGTTGGTGGTGAGCGGCTCGACGATGATCGAGCCGACCCGCATGCGGGGATTCAAGGACGCGTACGGGTCCTGGAAGACCGCCTGGACGGAGCGGCGGTAGGCGCGCAGGCTCCCGCTGTTGAGCGCTTCCAGATCCTGACCCTCGAAGCTCATGGTGCCGCCGGTCGGATGCTCGAGCAGCAGCACCATCTTCGCAGTCGTGGTCTTGCCGCACCCGGACTCGCCGACGAGCCCGAGCGTCTTGCCAGGATCGATCGAGAACGAGATGTCGTCGACCGCGCGGACGACGGCGACATGCTTCGAGAAGACGCCGCGCCGCACCGGGAAGTGCTTGACGAGGTTCTTGGCTTCCAGGACCGGTCCGGCCATCGTCGCTAGGCCTTCGCCGCGCTCGCGGGCGCCGACAGCCAGCAGCGGCTGGTCTGGGAGTCCGTGACGCGGAATTCGGGCGGCGCCTCCGACCGGCAGCGGTCCATGACCTTGGGACAGCGCGGATGGAACGCGCAGCCCGGCGGCGGCGCCGACGGGTCCGGCGGTTGGCCCTCGATCGCGGTGAGCCGCGAGCGGGTGTCGCCCAGGCGCGGGATCGACTCCAGGAGCGCCCGGGTGTAGGGGTGCGCCGGCGCGTTATAGATCTGCTTGACCGGCCCCGCCTCGACCATCCGACCGGCGTACATCACCGCGACCTGGTCACACATCTTGGCGACGATGCCGAGGTTGTGGGTGATGAAGATCAGCGCCAGGTTGTGCGCGCGCTGCAGATCGCGCAGGAGATTCAGGTACTGCGCCTGGATCGTGACATCGAGGCTGGTCGTGGGTTCGTCGGCGATGAGGATCCGGGGCTCGCACGAGATCGCGATCGCGCCCACGATCCGCTGCCGCATGCCGCCGGACAGCTGGTGTGGATACTCGCGCACTCGGCGCTCCGGAGCCGCGATGCGCACCGCCTTCAGGAGCTCGGTCGCGCGGGTCCACGCGCTGCCGCGGCGGGCGCCGTCGTGGACACGGATCGGCTCGGCGACCTGCTCGCCCACGGTGAAGAGTGGATTCAGCGACATCATCGGATCTTGCAGGATCATCGCGATCCGCTTGCCGCGGATCCGCCGCATCTCGCCGTCGGACTTCTTCAGCAGGTCGGCA
>Ga0075423_10000496_pt1 | contig 31908 bp, 29 predicted proteins | sample SoiMethybrSBSTD2_FD_80114 | JGI IMG/M metagenome (GOLD analysis project Ga0075423, IMG submission 80114) | Bulk soil microbial communities from a Populus tree surrounding site in Tennessee, USA - Soil MetaG P. TD hybrid SBSTD2 | ecosystem: Environmental > Terrestrial > Soil > Tree plantation...
GCACCGGCGACGGTGAACGACGGGTCGTGCTTGCCCCACACGACCAGGGTCGGCGGGTGCACGTCGCGCAGGTACGCCTGCCACTTCGGGTACGAGGCCACGTTCGTCCGGTAGTCGTGGAAGAGCTCGAGCTGGATGTCGACGATGCCGGGCCGCGTCAGCAGCGCGTACTCGCTCTCCCAAGTGTCGGGATCGATCCGCTCGGGGTGCGGGCTTCCGCCGACGTGCCGCTGCCGCGTGGCCTCGAGCGAGAGCAGGTTGGCCCGCACCGCCGCTTCGTGCGCTGCGCGATCGGCCCAGAAGGCGCGGCGCGGCGCCCACAGCTCGGAGAGGCCCTGCTCGTGGGCGACGGCGTTCTGGATGATCAGCGCGGCCACACGCTCGGGGTGCGCGAGCGCCAGCCGAAATCCGATCGGCCCGCCGTAGTCCTGCAGGTAGAGTGCGTAGCGCTCGATCCCGCGCTGCATCAGGAATCGATCGACGATCTCAGCGAGGTGGTCGAACGTGTAGCTGAATGCGCTCGGCGGTGGCGTATCGCTGCGCCCGAACCCCGGGTAGTCCGGCGCGATCAGGTAGAAGCGGTCGGAGAGCCGCGGGATGAGATCGCGAAACATCACCGACGAGGACGGAAAGCCGTGGAGGAGCACCAGCGCCGGCCGGCTCGGGTCCCCGGCCTCGCGATAAAAAATGCTCAGACCGTCGATCGTGGCGGCCCGGTATCGAACGGAGGTCAGGTCGCTCGAGATGATGGGCGCCGAGGCGTGTGTCATGCCGGTGAGTCCTCCCGGCGTTACGACGCCCGGGCCCGGGCGTCGGATTCGGGAGGCCGCTCGCGCGATGTTACAGTGTGGCGCGCGGCCATGGCCGCCGCCCGCGAGGTGATCCAATGAAATTCGGTCTCTACAGCTCGATCGCGAATCCACCCCGGGGTGAGCATCTCGATCGCTCGATCGACGAGGTCATCGCCGAGGCGCAGCTCGCCGAGACGAGCGGCTTCGACTCGTGCTTCTTCGGCGAGCACCACCAGGATCACGACGGCTTCTTGCCCTCGCCGCTCATCGTCGCCGCCGCGGTCGCCGCCCGCACGCGCCGGCTGCGGGTCGGGACGTCGGTCATCCTCTTGCCGCTGCACCATCCGGTACACGTGGCCGAGGACGCCATCACGCTCGACCTGGTCTCGAAGGGCCGCCTGATCCTCGGCGTCGGCATCGGCTACCAGCCCGCCGACTTTCGTGCCTTCTCGGTGCCGATGGCGCATCGCATGGTTCTGTTCGAGGAGAGCGTCGAGATCCTGCGCCTGTGCTGGGCGGGTGAGACGTTCTCGTATCGCGGCAAGCACTACACGCTCGAGAACGTGCAGATCCGCCCGCGGCCGTATCAGCCGTCGGGGCCGCCACTCTGGTTCGGCGCCAGCGTGCCGGCGGCGGCCCGGCGTGCCGGCCGCCTCGCCGACGGATTCGTGGGCACACCGAGCACGGGGCTCGCGAACGCCACCGAGCTGGCCGACATCTACAAGGACGCGGCGGCCAAGGCCGGGCGCCGTGCCGAGGTCATCCAGATGCGGGATGCGTGGGTCGCCCGGACGCGTGCCGAGGCCGACCGGGTGTACGGCCCGCACGTGATGGCCGCCTATCGGTACTACTGGGAGGCCCGGCTGGCCGAGTTCCAGAACATGCCCGCGAACATGGAGTTCAGCCTGGACAACCTCGCGCCCGACCGGCTGATCCTCGGCGAGCCCGAGACGTGCGTGCGTGAATTCCAGCGCTGGCAGAAGGCCACGGGCGCCAGCACGTTCCTCCTGCGCCTGCGCCATGCCCACTCGGGCGGGCCGCCGCACGACCAGATCATGGAGGCCATCCGGCTCTTCGGCGAGCGCGTACTGCCCTACTGCTGATCGGCCGCCGAAGTTGACTGGCATCGCGACGCTTTGCTAGTGTCGTGATGTGCGCAGCTGCAGGCCGTCGCGGGCCGGGGGCCCCGCCGGCCGAGGGGCGCCGACAAACACGCTGGGTGTACTCGAGTGCTACCCACGACTTCGTCCGAGCCTACGCCCGTGATCACGCGCTGATGGCCGCGAATCCGCTCGACCTCAGTCTCGAGCTCTCGGCGCGATCTCGCTTCGAGATCGTCGACCCGCGTACGCGTTTTTCGCCGGCGCACGCCGACGCGCTGGCGTCGTATCCGCGCTGCCTCTACTGGTCCGCGCACACGACCGCCGGGTTTCTCGATCGTAGTCTGATGGCGAGCCTCGGCGCCGGCGACATCTCGACGTACATCGAGACCCTGCGCCGCCTCTTTCCCGAGGGCGCCGGCTACGCGCACGATCGCCTGGAGCGACGGCGCGACCTCGACGCCGCGCAGCGCGCCGTCGAGCCGCGCAACGGCGACTCGCATCTGGCGTTCATCGCCGGCGGGCTGCAGCCGTGCGTGACGCATCCCAATCGCGCCGACGAGCCCGTGTGCTTCGTCGATCTCGACGGCGTCAACGAGGGCCGCGCGCGCCGCCGGCAGACGCGCGTGATCGGCTTCCATCGGGAGATCGTCGCGGCGCAGACGCGGCTGCGCGTGCCGCTGTCCGGACATCCGATCGACTCGGTCAACCTCAAGCATCGCGCGCTCGGGCTGTCCGGCCAGCTCGCGGAGCTCGTCGCGAAGGCCGACGTCGAGAAGGGCCGCCTGCACATCGCGCTGGCCCACGGCGAGCGCGACGCCGCGCTGACGATCAACGAGTTCGAGACGCTCCTGATGAAGTACGACCTCGCGGCGGTCTTGCGCAACCCGTTCCGGTTCATGGCCGAGGAGACGCGCCAGGCGCTGGCCAATCCGCGGGCGGTGCCCGGCAAGGCGCTCGGCTACGCGCGCTACGACCTGGTCCGCGTGATCAACACCGGGCTCAACGCGCTGGGGCTGCGCGGCTCGCTGCTTGAGCGCATCCTGGCCGCGACCGTGGCCGTGCCGGTCTCGCGCGTGTTCCGGGTGCGGCGCTCGATCAGCCTGCTGGTGGCCGGGACCGACGGCGGCCGCCCGGCGCCGGTCGAGGGCGTGTATCAGAGCCCGATCCTCATTCAGTGGCGCCGCGCCGCGCGCGACGTGCGCGAGCTCGACGTCACCCTGTACCGGCTGGAGTAACCGCCGCCGATCCGCGAGCGCTCAGACGCCGGTGCCGAAGCCTCCGGCGCTGCGCACCGTCGACGCCTCGCCGATGTGCCCGGCCGAGTGGAAGAGGGCGATGCCGCTCAGCATCGCCGCGCGCGGGCGCCCGGGGAATGCCTTGACGATCTGCTCGGTGCGCACGCCGAACGCGCCCTCGCCCGCGGCGCGCTGCACGGCGTCGGCGGTGACGCTGCCTTCCCAGTCCTGCGGCTTGAAGCCGCCGACCACGTCGCGCGTGCGCCGCCCGACCGCATCGCGATACTCGCGGAGCGCCCCGAGCTCGATCTGCCGCGTCAGCTCCGTGACTTCGGCGCCGCTCATGCCGATGCCGAAGTCGCGCCGCGTGACGGCCAGGCGCTTGGCCCAGCTCTCGTCGTCGAAGAGCTGCGTGCGCCCGCCCAGGATCGTGTTGATGAAGATGTCCTCGGCACGCGCGATGTGCCACATGAGCCACGCCAGCGAGTTCAGATCCTCGCGCGGCCGCACGCGCATCTGCTCGTCGCTCAAGCCGGTGAAGGCGCGCTCCGCCGCCGACATCTTGTTGCCGCCGACGGCGGCCGAGTGCATCGCGGCGTGCTGGTCCAGGAACAGGTCACGAACGTCCATGCAGTCCTCCGTTTTGCGCGCTGCAGGCGGTCGCGGGGCTGGGGCCCGCCCGCCGAGGCGCGCCGATCAATGAGTTCTCAGGCCACGTCGCGCTGGCGCGCGGCGTTGTAGTTGGCGTCGTACCACCAGTCGAGGTATGCCGCGTAGGTGATGGGCGCGTGGCGCGGTGGGTTGCCCGGCCCGTGGCAGGTGGACAGACACGCGATCTCCGTGTCGAGATGCGGTCCCATGAAGTACGGGATCGCGTAGCGCGGGCGGCCCACTGGCGGAAGCGCGCGATGCGGTGTCGACTTGAAGCGGTGGTTCGTCCAGCGCTGCATCATGTCGCCCGAGTTGACCGCGAACGAGCCCGGCACGTACGGCACGTCGGTCCAGGTGCCGCCTGGCATGCGCACCTGCAGTCCCGGCACCTCGCTCTGGGCGAGGAACGTCATGAAGTTCGCGTCGGTGTGCGGCGCGATCCCGAACTGGTTGGCCTCGGCGGGCACCGGCGGATAGTGCGTGAGCCGGAAGCTGAACTGGCTCTCCGCGAACGCGGCATCGAACGTGTCGTCCGGCAGGTCGAGCGCCGTCGCGCAGAGTGGGAGGAGCCTGCGGCCGAGCGCGTCGACCGCGTCGGTGTAGGCGAGCACCGCGTCGCGAAAGCCCGGCAGATCCGCGGGCCACTGGTTGGGCCCGGCGAAGCGGCGTCCGGCGCGCACCAGCGGATCGTCGGGGCCACGCTCACGCTTGATGAAGAACGCCTCGTTCAGATCGGGCTTGTCGTTGGCGTTCACGTCTGACGTCCACACCGCGTAGCGCCCGAGCATCATGTAGCCGTTGTTGTGCTCGTTCATGCGCAGCGCGAGCTTTTCGTCCATCGTCTGGGCGTGGAAGCGCCGCGCCTGAGCGAACGTGTCGTCGATCAAGCCCTGCGGGATGCCGTGGTTGACGACGACGAAGAAGCCGACGTCCTCGAGCGCGGCGCCGAGCTCGGCCGCCGTGGCGGCGAACGAGCCCGGGCGTCCGGCGAGGTATGGTCCCAGGTCGATCACGGGAATCATGAAGGATGAGATAGCACCCTCCGGTGTCTTTGACAACGAGCCGCGCGGGGGTTAGGGTCCGGCGCACGGGAGGTGCGTCATGGCCCACGGCAAGTTCAAGGTCCTCGATAGCGACATCCACATCATCGAGCCCCCCGACCTGTGGCCGCGATACATCGATCCGGAGTTTCGCGACCGCGCGCCGATCGGACTCTCGGAGGATCAGGGCGATCTGCGCCTGGCCTATCAGGGCAACGCCTGGGGCCGCGTCGCGATCGACGCCGACCGCAGCCGCCGCCGGCAGGGCAAGAACTACGCCCTGAATCAGGAACGCTGGCGGCCGTACGCCGAGCGCGGCTGGACCTCGAAAATCCAGCTCGAGGCGATGGATATCGAGGGCATCGATGTCGCGGTCGTCTATCCCTCGCGTGGGCTCTTCGCGCTGACGATCCCGAACATGGACACGCGCCTGGCCGCGGCGATGGCGCGCGCCTACAACGACTGGCTCTACGAGTTCTGCCAGGAGAACCCCGAACGGCTGCTCGGCGCCGGCATGATCTCGCCGTTCGACGTCAACGACGCGGTGACGGAGGCGCGGCGGAGCGTGCGCGAGCTCGGCTTCCGGGCGATGTTCCTCAGACCCAACGAGGTCAACGGCCGCAACTGGCACGATCCGTACTACGAGCCGCTGTGGACGGCGCTCGAGGAGCTCGAGGTCCCCCTCGGGTTCCATGAGGGCTCAGGCTCGCAGCTCCGCCAGGTCGGCGAGCAGTTCGGCGCCAACACGATGCTCAAGCACATCTACTCGCACCCGGTCGAGCAGATGCTCGCCGCCGGCGCCTTCTGCGCGGGCGGCATCCTCGAGCGCCATCCGCGGCTGCGCGTGGCGTTCCTCGAGGGCAACTGCGGCTGGGTGCCGTTCCTGCTCTGGCGCATGGACGAGCACTGGGAGTGGCTGGGCGACATCTACGCGCCCGAGCTGACGATGGCGCCGAGCGAGTACTTCAAGCGCCAGTGCTTCGTGTCGGTCGAGTGCGACGAGGAGCCGGTCCGGCATGTCATCGACGCGATCGGCGACGACCGGATCGTCTTCTCGACCGATTTCCCGCACGGCGACTCGAAGTTCCCGCGGGCGGTCGAGTCGTTCCTCCAGTTGCCGATCTCCGACGAGAGCAAGCGCAAGATCCTTTGGGACAACTGCGCGGCGTACTACGGGCTCCGTTAAAGCAGGCAGTGCGCGCTGCAGGCCGTCGCGGGGCTGGGATCCCGCCGGCCGAGGCGCGCATATGAATAGGAGGGTGCGATGACCTCGTACAAGCTCATCTCGGCCGACTCGCACATCGTCGAGCCGCCGGATCTGTACACGACCCGGATCGAATCGAGATTCCGCGACCGCGCGCCCAGGCTCGAGCGGCTGGAGACCCCGAAGGGGCGCAAGTTCGACGCGTGGGTCATCGGCGGCCAACAGGTGGGCACGCTCGGCGCCGTGATGCAGGCCGGGCAGCGGTTCGAAGATCCCTCGCAGATCGACTTTCTCGGGATGTGGGAGGACGTACGGCTCGGCGCGTACGATCCCCAGATGATGATCAAGGAGAACGAGATGGATGGCGTGTGGGGCTCGTGCCTGCAGCCGAGCCAGGGGCTCTTCTGGTACCGCATTCCCGACAGCGAGCTGCTCACCGCGATCTGCCGCGCCTACAACGACTGGATCGCCGAGTTCTGCAAGCCGTTCCCCGATCGTCTCAAGGGCATCGCGATGCTCAACGTCGACGATGTCGAGGAGGCCTCGCAGGAGCTCGAGCGTTGCGCGCGCCTAGGGCTGGTCGGTGCGTTCATCCCGGTGTCGCCAGTGGCCGACCGGCCGTACCGCCACGCGATCTACGACCGGCTCTGGTGGACGGCGCAGGACACCGGCATGCCGCTGCTGATGCACATCGGCACGCCGCGCGGCGGCGTCCCGGGGTGCGAGTTCACGATGAACCTGAGCGAGCTCACCGGGGCGGGCCGCTCGACCACCGACTACTGGGTGCGTTACTCGCTCGGGGCGATGATCTTCGCCGGTGTGTTCGACCGTTATCCGCGGCTCCTGGTCGGCTCGGTCGAGCACGAAGCCGCGTGGATTCCTCACTGGCTCAAGCAGATGGACTTCACGTACCGCGAGCGGCCGGTGTTCACGAAGGGCTGGCGGTCGAAGGACGGCCTGATGCCGAGCGACTACTGGCGCCGCAACATGTTCGTGGAGTTCATGGAGGACGATCTCGGGATCCAGCTGCGCGACACGATCGGCGTCGACAACATGCTCTGGGGCAGCGATTTCCCGCACGCCGAGTCGACGTGGCCCAAGTCGCGCGATTTTCTCACGCGCATCTTCGCCGGCGTCCCCGAGCCGGATCTGCGTAAGATCACCTCGGAGAACGCGGCCAAGATGTTTGGCTTCAAGCTGAACTAGGTCGAGCGCGCGGGTGCCCGGCGGCGGTCTCGACGGCTTCGTGGCGGTGACCCCGGCCTCCGAGCTGCCGCCGGGCGCAATGAAGTGGGTCGTCATCGATCGCGAGCGCGTACTGGTCGCGAACGTCGCCGGCACGTTCTACGCGCTCCGCGACGTCTGTGGCCACGCCGGGGCGCCGCTTTCCACGGGCGAGCTGGTGGGTCACGTGATCGAGTGCCCGCTGCACTACGCCTGCTTCGACGTCCGCACCGGCAAGCTCCTGAGCGGGCCGGTATCCGGCGACGTGCCCACCTACGAGGTTCGCGTCGAAGGCGACACCGTCTACGTGAAGCGGTAGCATGAAGTGTGATGCGACGCATGCTCGTGGTCCTGTCGGGCCTGTTGCTGACGCTGGCCGCGGCCGGCCTCGGCGCGGATGCCGCCGACGACGCGCTGGAGCGCGGTTTCTCCGCCGTGCGCAGCATGGCCGGCTGCTACCTGGTCGACTACAGCTACGTCGAGGTCGAGAGCCTCAAGCCCGGCTACACGCGTGACCCGCGCGTCTACGACGTCAACCGCGACAAGTCCGCGAAGGAATGGATCACCGCCGAGGCCCTCTCGCCGCGGCGCGTACGCCTGCAGCGCATTCTCTTCCTCACCGATCTCGGCGGCGCCGTCCGCGACGGCAGCCTGATCAAGCACCAGTCCGAGGACTGGGAGTACGAGGCGCCGTTCCTCTATGACTTCGTCGCGCCGCGACACTGGCAGGTGCGGGACCTGAAGTCGACGCCAGGGCTCTGGACCCGGCGGGTCACGAACCTCGACGACGGACCGCGCTATCAGTGCGCGGCGCGCTGGACGTCGGACACCGCGTACCCGGAATGGACGTGCTCGAGCTACGCGCCGATCCCCGGCCGGGAGACCCGCGACATGCGGCGCTCGGACTACGACACGCTCGATCGGACCACGCGTATCGTCGCGTACGGACAGAGCTGGCTCGAGCGCCAGGACAACGTCAAGACGACCCATCGCGACGGCGTGCGCACGCCGCTGGCGCGCGAGGTCGGCAAGAACTGGTCGATCCGTCTGCCGGACTCCGAGTGCGCGGCCGCGCGCGCGTTCGCCGCGCCTCGCCAGGCGTTCTGGACCGTCGTCCGCGAGGTCTGGGACGGAGTCCTGGACGGCGGAGCCCCATTCACCGAGACGGCGCCGCCGGGCCAGCCGCCGCGCTTCGTGAAGATGTACGAGGTCGAGGACGACTACGTCGGTCGCGACCTGTCCGACCCGGCGCTCCGGGCGGCCGCTCGCGACCGCATCCGCAAGGTGATCGACGCGTATCGGGAGCCCGCGGCGGCCGGACGCTGAGCTAGCGGGCGGCCAGGAGGTTCCGCGACTTCAGCGCGTCGATCACGGTGTCGACGTAGCGCGCGATGTCCTTCTTGATGTCCCGCGGCTCTTCCGTCTCGACCGTGCCGCTCCACACGAGCTGATTCTTCTGCACGTCGTAGAGGCTCGTCTCGGAGACGTAGACGTCGTACTGATAGTAGGTCGGCGGATCGTAGTAGCCGAGCCACGCACCGGTGTAGCCGCGATAGAAACCGTACGGGACCGGCTGGTAGACGCCGGGACTGACGCGAGTCTTCTTTTCGACCTGAACCAGCCGCGTCGTGATCATCGCGTCGGCGCCCGCTTGCTTGACGGCCTCGTTCAGACGCGGTTCCTGAACCGGCCCGTCCTCGGGAATGAACTGGTAGCTTGGCACGGCGTCCACGCCGGTGGCCTTGAGCCGCGCGACGAACTCGTCCTCGAACGAACGGCGGACGCTCGGCTGCCGCGTGATGCCGATGACCAGGATCTTCTGGAACGCCGGCGCCATGTACTGAGGGCTGCTCCACTGGTTGACGATCCGCGAGGGCGCCGCGCAGCCCACGGCGAGGAGCAAGACGGTCAGAACGAAGCCGGGGAGCCGAAGTCGCGCCGCTGGAGAAGCACTCATCCTGATTCGAGTATACCGACTTGGCGAAGCGCGGCGCGCCGCGTTCGGGAGCCCGGCGGCACCTCGAGCCGCGCGCCGGCGACGTAGTACACCGTCTCCAGCAGCGGCAACGCGAACCAGTCGTCGTGCGGGAACCGCAAGAGCAGGAACGCGCCCCAGATCGTGAGCATCGTGCCGACGTACTGCGGATGCGAGAGCACCGAGAACGGAAACTCACGGCACCGTGGGATCAGATAGCCGAGCTGCTGGCCGAAGAACACGCCGATCCGCCCCAGCCGATAGAACGTCGCGGCGACCAGCACCTGGCCGACGAGGACCAGCGCGCCGGCGAGCCCGACGAACAGTGGATCAGCGTGGGCCGGGATGGGCAGGCCGCCGGCGTGAAAGTAGCACCAGGCGAAGAACACCGAGACCTGCAGCGCCTTGAACATATGGAACAGGCCCTCGACGATCGTCGTCGGGTGCCCGAGGCGCGCGAGGCCCGGGCGGGCGCACAGCACCCTGAACGCACGCGGCGCCCGGCCGATCAGCACGTACGAGACGCGCTCGATGGCCAGCAGCACGGACGCGACCGCCAGCGCGACGAGACTCATCACGAGGGCGCCGCGGCGGCCGCCGGCGCGTCGTGCCGGTCGGCGCCCCAGGCGAGCGAGGACACGAGCTCGAGCCGCCCGTCGAAATGCTCGAGCACCGCGGTGCAGCTCTCGACCCAGTCGCCGGTGTTGCTGTAGAGGATCGAGCCCGCCGGGCGCAGCGCCGCGCGGTGGATGTGGCCGCAGACGACGCCGGCCACGCGGCGCTTCGTCGCTTCGTGGACGACCGCGGCCTCGAACGCGCCGACGAAGCGGGACGCGGACTGGAGCATCGACGTCAGCGAGCTCGACAGGCTCCAGTAGTCGTAGCCGAGGAGCCGCCGGCCGGCGTTGATCCACCGGTTGAGGCCCACCATGAGGCTGTAGCCCACGTCGGCGAGCCAGGCCAGGACGCGATAGCCGTTCAGCCCGTCGAACTCGTCGCCGTGCAGCACCCGCAGCAGGCGACCATCGGCGGTGCGATGGATCGCCTCGCGCGTGATCATGATGTTGCCGAGCTGCAGATCGCAGAAGCGCCGCAGGTACTCGTCGTGATTGCAGGGGATCAGGGTGACGATCGTGCCGGCGCGCGCCTTGGAGAGGATCTTGCGGACAACGTCGGTGTGGATCTGCGGCCAGTACGGCGTGCGCCGGAGCTGCCAGAAGTCGACGACGTCGCCAACCAGGTACAGGTACTCGCACTGGTGGCGATCGAGGAACGCGAGCAGCGCCTGCGCCGCGCACTCGCGCGTACCCAGGTGCACGTCGCTGATCCATACCGTCCGGCACCGCACGTCGTCCATGCGCGCACAGTGTGCCTGTGGAGGAATGCCGAGAGGCCATGAAGACGCGGCTACCGCTCGATGGCGGCGCGATGTCGGGGCGGCTATCGAAACGTCACGAGGCGGAGCGAGCGATTGCGGCGGCGCGCATCCGCGAGAGATGCACGGATGCGCGCCGCGCGGGAACGTGCTAGCGAATCTGCTTGTGTGCGAACTCGATGATCATCTCGAGGGCGCGATTGGAGGCCGGCGAGCCGACCTTGCGCATGATGAAGCCCTGACCTTCGCCGTCGAACAGCTCGAGATCGACCACGCCGCCGGCCTTGCGATAGGCCGCCACGAAGCGATCGAGATGCGGCCGCGGATGCGCGCCGTCATCGGTGCCCTGCAGATACAGCACCGGCGGCATTTGCACCTTCTCGCCGCGCTCGAGCGCGCTGGCCGGCGCGCCCTCGTCCATCGCCTCTTCCGTCTTCCAGTACGCGTCGTGGCACGGAATGAGCTCGTCGGGATTCACCGGGGTCGTCGCGCCCTTGGCCTTGAGGTCCTTGGCGTAGCGATAGCGCCCGAGCGGATCGATGACGGGCGAGGTCATGATCACGCAGCGCACGGTCGCGTCGAGCGCGGGCGCTGCCGCCAGCGGCAGCGCGCTGTAGCGCGGATCGAACGGCCGCATCGCCAGCAGCATCGCCTGATGCCCGCCGCTCGAGTTGCCCATCGAGCCGACCATGTCCGGCCGGCCGCCGAGCTCGGCTGCCTTCGACTTGATCCAGCGAATCCCGTAGTGGATGTCCTGGAACGACGCCGGATAGGGCGCGGTCGGCGGCTGCCGCCAGTCGAGCGTGGCCACGATCTCCCCGCTCTTGGCCAGCGCCTCGTGGATCACCCTGTCGCCGTGGCGATCCGAGCGGCACCAGGCGCCGCCGTGCAGCTCGACCATGATCGGGAACGGCCCCGAGCCCTGGGGACGGTAGAGCGTCGCGAGATAGCCCGTGTTGCCGTGGCGGAGATACTCGATGTCCTCGACTTTGACCTGGTAGCTCATGTGGTCTCCTTGTCGATTCGCGCGTCTATGGCGGCAACGATCCCGTAGCCCGAGTCCGGAGTCAAGCGCTCGCCGGGGGTAGAGTATCCTGCCCGCTATGACGAAGCCAAGGCGGATCGATGGCATCGGCGCGCCGGTCAAACGGCGCGAGGATGCGCGCCTGCTCACGGGGCAGGGGCGCTACGCCGAGGACATCAGCGCGCCGAACCAGGTGTACGCCGCGTTCATTCGCTCGCCGCACGCTCACGCCGGTCTCGTCGCGATCGACGCGACGCCGGCGCTCGCGATCGCGGGTGTGCTCGGGGTGTTCACCGGACGCGATCTCGTCGCCGACGGCGTCGGATCCATCCCGACATTGATCGCCGAGCGGGGCGGCGGCATCCGGAGCCGCGATGGATCGGCCTTCGCCGAGCCGCTCTGGTATCCGCTCCCGACCGATCGCGTGCGGCACGTCGGCGAGCCCGTCGCGATCGTCATCGCTGCCACACAAGCCGGCGCGTGGGATGCCGCGGAGGCGGTGCGGGCGAGCTACACCGAAGAGCCCGCCGTGGTCGATGCGATCGCCGCCCTGGCCGCCGGTGCGCCGCGCCTGCACGCCGGCGTCGAGAGCAATCGCGCCTACGACTGGGAATGCGGCGACGCGGAGGCGACCGCGCGCGCCATCGCCGCCGCGGCGCACGTCACGCGCCTGACCCTCGTCGACAACCGGCTCATCACCTGCTTTCTCGAGCCGCGCGCGGCGCTCGCCGACTGGGACGCGACCTCCGGACGCTACACGCTCCACGCCGGGCTGCAGAGCGTGCATCAGCTTGCGGCCAACCTGGCGCGCGTGCTGGGGGTGGGCGCCGAGCACGTGCGCTGCGTGAGCGGCGACGTCGGCGGCGGCTTCGGGTCGAAGATCCAGGTGTATCCGGAGTATGTGGCGCTCGCGTGGGCGGCGCGCCGGCTAGGCCACCCGGTGAAGTGGGTCTCGAGCCGCTCGGAAGGGTTCGTCAGTGACGTGCAGTCGCGCGACCATCGGCTCACCGGCGAGCTCGCGCTCGACGCGGCCGGACGTATCACCGCGCTGCGCGTGCATTCCACGTCGAACCTCGGCGCCTACGTGGCGCCGAGCATCCCCATCTCGACCCTGTCCAACATGGAACGGATGATCTCCGGGCTCTACGCGATCCCGGCGATCCACCTGCGGGTCGAGGGCGCGCTCACCAACACGGTGCCGATCAACGTCTATCGCGGAGTGGGCCGGCTCGAGTGCGTCTACACGGTCGAGCGACTAGTCGAACGCGCCGCGCTCGAGACCGGCCGCGATCGGGTCGCGCTGCGGCGCACCAACATGGTGCGGACGTTTCCGTATCGCACGGCGACCGGCGCGGTCTACGACTCGGGCGACTACGTCGCGCGGCTCGACGAGGCGATCGAGCTCGCGGATGCGGCCGGTTTCGCGGCGCGCCACGCCGAGTCGGCCCGGCGCGGCAAGCTGCGCGGGCTGGGCGTCGGGCCATACCTCGAGGGCACCGGCGGCGTGCCGCAGGAGTTCGCCGAGGTGCGTGTGCTCCCGGAGGGCCACGTCGAGGTGCCGATCGGCGCCATGTCGCAGGGCCAGGGCCACGAGACGGTCTTCGCACAGGTCGTCGCCGAGCGGCTCGGGATCCCGTTCGCTTCGGTGCGCATCGTCATGGGCGACACCGACCGGGTCGCGCGGGGCGTGGGCACATTCGCCTCACGCTCGATGGTGCGGGCCGGGAGCGCGGCGGTCGAGGCCTCGGACGGCGTGGTCGCGGCTGGGCGCGCGATGGCGGCGTACTTGCTCGAGGCCGCGGCGGCGGACATTGAGTATCGCGACGGCGCGTTCCGGGTGGTCGGCACCGACCGCGCGATCGGCATCTTCGACCTGGCGCGCGCGGCCGCGGCCGGCCGCTTGCCGGCCTCGGTCGGCACGACGCTCGCGGCCGCAAAGATGCACGAGAACCCGGCGTTCGCGTTCGCCAACGGCTGCGAGGTCTGCGAGCTCGAGGTCGATCCGGAGACGGGCGCGGTCCAGATCGTCGCGCTCACGATGGTCGACGACTCCGGCCGCTCGGTGAATCCGATGATCGTGCACGGCCAGATGCACGGCGCGGTGGTCCAGGGGATCGGCCAGGCGCTGACGGAGCGCTGTGTCTTCGATCCGGTGAGCGGCCAGCTCTTGTCGGGCTCGTTCCTCGACTACGCAATCCCGCGCGCCGACGATCTGCCGTCGATCGCGGTCACGAGCCGCGACGTGCCGAGCCCGACGAACCCGCTCGGCGTCAAGGGCGCCGGCGAGGGCGGCACGGTCGGCGCGCCCGGCGCCGTGATCCACGCGATCCTCGACGCGCTGGCGCCGCTCGGCGTGACCCACATCGACATGCCCGCGACGCCCGAGCGGGTGTGGCAGGCAATCCAGGACGCGCGGACCGTCAGCCGCGGCTAGGTGCGGCGACGCTCGGTCACGCGCGGCTCGGCGCGGCGCGGAAATCGCGCAGGCGCCGCCACACGACGCGCAGGCCCGCGATCACCGGCACCGAGAGGAACATCCCCGCGACGCCCGCCAGCTCGCCGCCGGCGAGCACGCCGAAGATGATGAGGCCCGGATGGAGCTCGACGCCGCGACCCATGATCATCGGGCTCGAGACGTAGTCTTGTACCAGGCGCCACAGGACGACGAAGAGCGCCAGCAGCCAGCCGTGTCCGAACCCGCTGAACAGCGCGACCGACACGACCGTGATCCCCGCGGCGGCGGGCCCGACGACCGGAATGAACTCCAGCACGCCACCGATTGCTGCGAGCACCAGCGCGTACGGAACGCCCGTGATCATGAACAGCACCGTCCATACGACGAAGGTGACCACGCAGAGAATGAGCAGGGCGCGAACGTACTCGCCGAACACGCTGTGTAGATCGTTGACGATCGTCTCCGAGAGCTCGCGCCGCCCGCCCCGTTCCTCGATGGCCGAGGTCAGGGTGTCGGCGATCCGCTCGGCGTCGTTCATGAAGAAGAACGCGAAGATCGGGATCATGACCACGACCCAGGCGCCCGACAGCCAGCCGAGCGCGCTGGTGAGACCATGCTGCGCGTACCCGAGCATCTGCGGCAGGTGAGCGCGGACCAGGTCGTCCAGGATCTCGGCGCCACCCCAGCGCGGAAAGATGCTGCTCATCAGGTGTCCGCTCCTGATCTGGTCCGAGATGTCCGGGAATTTCTGGCCGAGCGCCGCCAGCTCGCGGCCGAGCGGCGGACCGACCAGCGCCGCGAGCGTGCTGAGCGCGGCGATCAAGACGAGATAGACGGCGATGATCGCGAGCGGGCGCCGCCCCCGGCGCGGCATCACGCGCTCGGCCAGCTTCACGAGCGGGAAGACGAGATACGCGAACACCATCGAGAAGATCAAGACCATCAGCACCGTGCGCAGCAGATAGAGCAGGGCGAGGGCACCGAGCACGACGAGGACGGTCCACAGCACTCGCAGGGTCTTTGGATCGAGAGCGCGCGATGGCGAGCGTGGCGGCATTGCCCTACGCGATTCTAGACCGGCTTCGTCAGCCGCGCTGCGCGAGCGTGGTGGCGGGCCGGCGCCGGCGCTGCCACAGGCTGGCCCGCCATCTGAGCCCGATCAGCAGGGTGAACACGAGCCCGACCGCGGCGAACACGCTGATCGTGGTCGGATAGCCGAGGCGCTCGATCAGCACGCCCGAGGCCATGAGGCCCAGCGGCATCCCGTAGATCGCCAGCGTGCGCACGCCCATCACGCGGGCCCGAAAGCGCTCGTCCGAGGCGTTGAGCAGGTTGGCGGTCATCGCGATCATCGCGATGCTCTGCACGAAGCCGGCGACCAGCAGCGCCACGAGCCCAGGACCCACGCTGCGCAGATGGCCGAAGCCGAACAGGATCGCGTACCAGATGGCCGTGTAGACCAGCACGGAGCGCGCGAGCCGTCGCGGCCCCCCCGTGGCGACGGTGGCGATCGAGCCGAGCAGGCTGCCGAGCGCGAAGCTGGCGGCGAGCCAGCCGAGTCCCGTCGCGCCGATCTCGAAGATCTGTCGGGCGACGTACGGCAGCAGACCGCTCGAGATCGGGTAGGCGGTCAGGTTGATCAGGAACGCGAGCCACATCATGGCTAGCAGCTCGGGCGTTCGGAGGACGTAGAGGAGCCCGTCCTTGAGCTCGCGGCGCCGCGACGGAACCAGCGCGACATCGTGGCCCTCCGCGGACGGCTCCGCGAGCGATCCCGCTGGGTCGGGCGCGGGCCGCCGGCGCGCCACCTCCCACGTCAGCACGAGGCTGGCGGCGTAGAGGCTCGTGACCAGCACGTACGCGCGCTCGATGCCGAGCGCGCTCGAGAGCTCCGCGCCGGCCAGCGCACCGACGACCCGCGCCGAATCCATCGTGGCGCGCGAGAGGCCGACCGCGCCCATCAGGTGCTGCGGCGGGATCGTCTCGCCGATGAGCGTGTTGCGCATAACCTGCTCGTTGGGGCGCACGATGCCGGCCAGGGCGGCGATGACCAGCACCCACAAGGGCGTCAGGTGTCCCGTCAGGGTGAGCACCAGCACGACCGCGGCGAGCGAGCCGTAGATCGCGCGCATCGCGACGAGCATCGCGCGGGCGCCGAGCCGGTCGCCCAGCACGCCGAACATCGGCGAGCCGAGCGTGCCGAGCAGCAGCAGGGAGCCAAACGTCGTGAGCCACAGCACGGAGCCCGTCTCGACCATCACGTACCAGCCGAGGATGACGGTCTCCATCTCGAACGCCAGTGACGTGAGGAGATCAGACGGCCACTGAAAGCGAAAGCTGCGGATGCGGAACGCGGCGGGGATCAGGGCCGACCGGGCCGTCAGCCGGCCAGCCGCTCGATCGCCGAGACTTCCTCGGCGGAGAGCGAGAGCTCTCGGCTCGCGAGGTCCTGCTGCATGTGCGTGGCGTCGGACGTGCCGGTCAGCGGCAGCATGCCCACCGCGAGCGCGAACCGGAAGACGACCTGCGCGGGTGTCGCGCGCAGTCGCGCGGCGATCTCGCCGACCAGGCGGGAGCGGAGCACCTCGATGTTGGCGGTGAGTAGCGAGAAGCCCTGGTAGACGATCCTGTGCTGGCGGCAGAACGCCCGGATGTCGCGATCCCAGCCCGCGCGCGCGAAGCACCGGTTCTGCACGAACGCGGGCGCCTCGGCGCCGCTGGCCAGCATCTGCTGCAGATGGCGCAGGGAGACGTTGCTCACGCCGAGCACGCGCGCGCGGCCGCCGTCGCGCTCCTTCACCATCGCGGCCCACACTTCGGCGTCGTGTTCGGTCCAGCCGTGGCCCGAGGCCGGCCCGTGCAGCACGTAGCTGTCGACGTGATCGGTGCCGAGGTGCTCGAGCGAGCTGGCCATCGACTGCGCGACCTGCGTGGCGAGCGCCGCCGTCGGATCGTAGGGCAGCCGGTGGTCCTGGCCGCCCTCGTAGGTGAACTTGGTCTGCAAGAAGAGATCGCCGCGCGTGACGAGGCCCGCGCGATACGCGGCGGCAAGCGCCTCACCGACGCCCGCCTCGAAGTAGTGCCGGCGCTGATTGGCGGTGTCGATCCCGCGGAAGCCCGCCCGGAGCGCGAGCTCGGTGAGGGCTGGCGTGCGCTCCTCCTTCCAGGCCGTGCCGTAGAGGAAGTCGGGAACGCGTGCGGGCTCCGTTGCCGGCATGGCGTCATTGTGCCACGACGGCGCCGGATTTCAGTCCCGGCGCGGGATCGCGGGCGAGCCGGAACGGTCTATGGGGATCTCGGAGCGCAAGGCACCGGGACCACCATGGAGGACGTGTCGAGCTCACGCGCTTGCCGGTACGACTTCTCGGCGTCGGCGCACAGCCCCTTCTTCGCGTAGCTGTGACCCGACCGGACGTGCGTGGAGGGATCGAAGGGATCGAGCGCGATCGCCGCCCGGTACGCGGTGAGCGCCCGGTCGAGGTCGCCCTTGGCGGTGTAGGCGTTGCCGAGGCCGGCGTGCGCATCGGCGTAGAACGGCCGTAGCTCGATCGCTTTCGAGTACGCCTCGATCGCCCGATCGAACAGGTTACGCGGTGTCGAAAGGAACAAGTCGCCGAGCGCCTTGAACGGCTCGGGCATGCTCGGGTCGAGCTGGACCGCCGCGCGGAACTGCGCGGCGGCCTTCCAGCGATTGCCGAGCGCCGCGTGGACGACGCCGAGCGAATAGTTCGCGACGGCGAAGCGGGGGTCGGCGCTGGCCGCATGAAGGAGCAGATCGACGGCGCGCTCGTTCTGGCCATCGTGGATCGCGGTCTGCCCGCGCGCGAATAGCTCCAGCGCCTCGACGGAGAGGGTTGGCCGCGCGGCCTTCTCGATGCGAGCGCTCGCCGTGTCGGGGAGTGCCGGCTGGATCGCGCGGGCGTAGGCCGCCGCCAGCACAGCCAGGCGCGTCGCGAGCTCCGCGTCGGGAAATGTCGCTGGCGGCAGCGACGTCGTCAGCCCACTCTTGATGTCCAACAGGCGGGGCTGGAAGAGAAGGTCCGCATCCTTACGGCCGATGTCTCCATAGATTCCGGCGTGCGCGCGCACTGACTGGCCTGCTTGGCTCAGCTCCGCCTCGCGCCATATCGCGGGGTTGACGACCCGGCTGAACCGGTCGCGCTCGATCTGGACGACGCCCGGCTGCTGCGCGAGCCCCAGCGAGATCGCCTGCGCGGCCGCTTCGCCCATCCATTGATCACCGGTCGCGAGGCTGGAGGCGTCGAAGGGGACGATGATGACGGCCCGAGGGCCGACCTTCGGATCGGGCTCGGCGGCGGAGCCAAGCGCGGCCAGACACGCGACCAGGACCAATGCCGGCAGCGCCGACATCGGGTGGCCGGTCACGGCGGTCCAGCGGTTTCCGCGCGCCACCGCCCGAGTCTATCGCGCATCCGGCGGGCACCGCGAGACGCCCGCGTGACGTGGCCTTCTTCCTCGGCTCGTGTTAACGTCCAGCGCGAGGAGCGGCCACCATGAAGGTCTCGTTCTTCGAAACCGCGCGCTACCAGGCCTCCCAGCCCTTGCCGTCCGAGTGGCCGGTGCCCTCTGGGATCTACGATCCCGAGGCGGGCGCTCGCGCCTACCGCGGCATGATCGAGCGGCTCGAGTTCGTCGAGGAACTCGGCTTCGACTGGGTCAGCGTCTCCGAGCATCACTACTCGCCGAGGATCCTGACGCCGTCGCCGATCGTATCGGCCGCGTTCCTGGCCGCGCACTTGAAGAAGATCAAGATCGCGCTGCTCGGCCCGATCGTGCCGCAGAGCAATCCGGTGCGGGTCGCCGAGGAGATCGCGATGCTCGACACGATGGCCCAGGGCCGTCTGGTCGTCGGTCTGCTCCGCGGAACGTCGAACGAGTCGCTGACGTACGACCTGAATCCGGCCGAGGCGCGCGAGCGCACCGACGAGGGCATGGAGCTGGTCCTCAAGGCGTGGACCGAGCCGCAGCCGTTCGGCTGGCAGGGCCGCCACTTCCGTTACCGCACGATCTCGATCTGGCCGCGGCCGCTGCAGCAGCCGCATCCGCCGACATTCGCGCTCGGCACGAGCCGCGAGTCGTGCGATTTCGCCGCGCGCCATCATCTGGGTTGCGGCGTCTCGTACGGCTCGTTCGAGAGCGTGGGCAAGGCCACGCGGTACTACCGCGAGCAGTGCGCGCAGTACGGCTGGGAGCCGTCGCCCGAGCAGATCATCTACCGGGCGAACATGCTGCTGGCCGACACGGACGACGAGGCGCAGGACGCGCTGCGCAAGCTTCCCGGTCAGGCGCCGTTCTCGATGCGACCGGGCGTTCGCGACGCGATGATGAGCCTGGATTCACGGAACATCGCCGGCGAGGCGCGGGCGCCGATCGTGAGCGGCGCCCTGCCCACGACATTCGTCGGCAGCCCCGACACGGTCGTCGAGCAGGTCCGCCGCTGCCGTGAGGTTGTCGGCGCTGGCGTGATCGACCTGTCGCTGCACCCGCCGGGGTCCAGCGAGGTCGAGCCCCTGATGCGCGCGCTCGAGCTCTTCGGCAAGAAGGTCCTCGCGCGCATCCGCGACATCTAGAGCGCTCGCCATGGCCGAGATCGCGTTCCGCGAAGGTCACGTCGACGCCGACGGCTTCCGCATCCGCTACATGGAGGCCGGGCAGGGCGCTCCGCTGGTCCATCTGCACGGCGCCGGCGGGCTCAGACTGACGCCGTCGCACGAGCTCCTGGCGCGCCGGTACCGCGTGATCGCGCTCGAGATGCCCGGATTCGGCGATGCGCCCGTCAACACGCGGACCGAGACGATGGCCGAGATGGCCTCGACGATCATTCGGGCGGCGGACAAGATCGGGCTCGACAGCTTCAACCTGATGGGTACCTCGTTCGGCGGAAAGGCCGCGCTGTGGGTGGCGCTCCAGGCCACGCAGCGCGTGCCGGCGCTCGTGCTCGAGGCACCGGCCGCGATCCGTCAGGAAGGCGCCGCGCCGCCGTCGGGCACCGCCGACGAGATCGCGCGCCGGCTCTACGCGCATCCGGAGCGACTGAAATCGATTCCGCCGATCGACCCGGCGACGCGGGCGAAGACGCAGCCGCTGGTCCAGCGCCTGCTCGGACCGCATCGCGACGCGGACCTCGAGGCCCGCCTGCAAGAGCTGTCGACGCCGACGCTCGTGCTGTTCGGCACGCTCGATCGCGTCATCGCACCCGCGATGGGCCGGATCTACAAGGACCTGATGCCCAACTGCCATCTGGTCTTCGTCTACGACGCGGCGCACGCCATCAGCACCGATCGCCCCGAGGCGTTCACCGAAGTCGTGCTCGATTTCCTCGAGCGCCACGAGGCGTTCGTGATCAGCCGCGCGGAGACGGTGATCCACCCCTAGAAATCGAGGCGACCCGATCCCGCCCACCTGATGCGCTTGATGACGAGCGCCAGCAGCTGCGCGCGGCTGCCGACGCCGAAGTGGCGATAGAGCGCGGTCACGTACTGATGGATCGTCGCCTGGCTCAGCGCGAGCCGGGCGGCCAGCTGCTTCTCGCTGTCGCCCTCGAGAAGATACGCGAGCGTCTGCCGCAGCCGCGGCGGGAGCCGATCGGCGCCCGCTTCCGTCGCCCCGACCAGCGAGCGGCCGATCAGCCGGCCGAGCTCGCCGTGAAAGAAGCTCAGGAGTCGTCGCTCCCGCGGCGAGAACTCGCGCTCGTTCGATCCACGGAGCAAGGCGATCACGCTGACGGCGCCGTCGTTCGAGACCTGATAGACGGACGTGAGCTGGTTGTCGATGCCGACCGGCCGGCGATATTTCTGCCAGGCGTCGGATCGGTACCAGGCTGGGTCGGCGACGAGCTGCCGCCGAGTACGGACGACCAGTCGACCGTACACGTGTTTCAGCGCCTGGAAGATCGGATCGCCGGCGGGCCCGAGCTCGCGCTTGTACGCCGTGTACAGCTCGTGGCCGCGTGAATCGAGGCCGACGTCGATCGCCAGCGTCGGCTCGATTGCGCAGTGCGGACGGTGCCAGCGGCCTCCGCCGCCGGTCGCCGCGGGAGCTCCGATGAGAGGGCAGAGTCCCTCGAGCATCCGGCGATGCCACGAGGCGGCGTCGCCGCCCAGCTCACGACACTCGCCGATCAACCGATAGACATCGCGTACGTCCTGGACCCGCAACAGATCCGACTTGACCGTCACCACGACTCCTCCGTTTAGAGGAATTGTCACGCGCGCCGTCGCGCATTACACCCGACGACACTGATCGTTGTAACAGACACGGCAAGACGAAGGATTAAGGAGGGTTCATCTTGCGTAACCTCGCTCGGTGGCTGGCGCTCGTGCTGGTTCTGATGGTGATCGGCGGCTCTCTCGCCACGTCGTCGGTTCGCGGGCAGGACGACCGTGGTGCGGACGGCCGAGTCCTGGACGTGACAAACCAATCGGGTCAGGCCAGGACGATCAACGTCGCGGGCTTCCCGGTCGTGGCAACCGACAACGCGTTTTTCCAGGATCTGGGCGTGAACGGTCGGCGATGCGTGACGTGCCACGAGCCGGCGACCAACATGACCGTGACGCCCGAGAGCCTCGGCGTGCGGTTCGAGACCACCGGCGGCACCGATCCGATCTTCCGGACCAACGACGGCTCGAACTCACCCCTGGCGGACACCTCGAGCTTCGCCGCGCGCCGCGAGGCGTACAGCATGTTGTTGTCCAAGGCGGTGATCAGAGTCGGTCTCTCTGTGCCGGCGACGGCCGAGTTCGAGCTGCTCGCGGTCGACGATCCGTACGGCTATGCCGGCCACAACGCCAACGGTAACGAGCTCTCACTCTTTCGCCGGCCGCTGCCCGCCACGAACCTCGACTTCCTCAGTACCGTGATGTGGGACGGTCGCGAGACGCTCGAAAAGGGCTCGCCGTCGGCGATCCACTTCGACCTGGCCGATCAGTCGAACTCCGCGACGCAGGGCCACGCCCAGAGCCCCACGCCGATCGATCAGGCCACGCGCGACCGGATCGTCGCGTACGAGATGGGTCTGTACACCGCTCAGACCGTCGATCGGTTGGCCGGTGACCTGCGCGCCGCCGGCGCGCAGGGCGGTCCGGAGACGCTGTCAGAGCGGACGTTTACGTTCGGGGAGAACGACCCGCTCGGCTGCGACCCGACGGCGACGGTCTGCACCGGCAGTAATCCGAACTTCAGCCCGATCGTGTTCACCGAGTACGCCGCGTGGTCGCGCTTCCGCCCGGACGGCCGCGATGCCGGCCGCGCCGCGGTGGTCCGTGGGCAGGAGCTCTTCAATACGCTGGCGATTCCCATCGCGGGGGTGTCCGGTATCAACGATGACTTCGGCGCCCCGGGCAGCTTCAACGTGCCGATCGTCGGCACGTGCACCACGTGCCACGATACACCGCACGCGGGCGACCACTCGGTCCCGGCGCCACTCGACATCGGCATCGCCGAGCCGGCGGTTTCGGTCGAGCAGGGCGGCGACGGCATCCACAATCGCTTCGGTTTGGCGGTCGGGGACATGCCGGTCTACACGTTGCGCAACAAGGCGACGGGCGAGCTCAAGATCGTCACCGACCCGGGCCGGGCGTTGATCACCGGTCGCTGGAAGGACGTCGGGCGCTTCAAGGGACCGATCCTGCGCGGGCTCGCCGGGCGCGCGCCCTATTTCCACAACGGCTCGGCCGCCACCCTGCGCGACGTCGTCAACTTCTACAATACGCGCTTCGGCCTCGAGCTCAGCGAAGGGCAAAAGGCCGACCTCATCGCGTTCCTCGGGAGCTTGTAGGCGACGGCCCGAAGCAGCCGGCAGATCGATCGCGCGCGCAGCGTATATAATCGGGCACTGTTTCGCCTCACTCCACCACCGAGCGTGAGGACCGGCCTGCCCGGCCTCGTGCTGGATGAGGAGGCTGGATATGGCCGGCTGCACGTCGTTGGTGTCGGCAGTAGCGCTCGTCCTTGGCCTCGCCGCGTTTGCTTTCGCGCAGACGCCCGCGCGCACGGACGCGCCCGTGACCCGTTCGGAGAGCCCAGCCGGTCAGGTGACGTTCGCCGCGACGGTGACACTTGCGCCGACCTGGTTCGATCCGGCGGAGACGCCGGGCGTGATCACGCCGTTCCTCACGCTCTACGCGCTCCACGATGCGCTGGTGAAGCCGATGCCGGGCAACGCGTGGGCCCCGTGCCTGGCCGAGGCTTGGACGATGTCGAAGGACGGGCTCACGTTCGAGTTCGTGCTTCGAAAGAACGTGCGCTTCCACAACGGCGATCCGCTCACCGCCGAGGACGTGAAGTTTTCCTTCGAGCGCTACAAGGGCGGCGGTGCCGCGACCTTGAAGTCGCGGGTGGCGGCGATCGAGATCGTCGACCCCTTGCGAGTGCGCTTCCGGATGAAGCAGCCATGGCCGGACTTCATGACCTTCTACGCGACGCCGGCCACCAGCGCTGCGTGGATCGTGCCGAAGAAATACCTCGAGCGGGTCGGCGACGACGGCTTCAAGAAGGCGCCGGTCGGCGCCGGACCTTACCGCTTCGTGTCCTTCAACCCGGGCGTCGAGCTGACGCTCGAGGCGTACGAGGGCTTCTGGCGCAAGACGCCGTCGGTGAAGCGCGTCGTCCTCAAGTCCGTTCCGGACGAGGCGACGCGGGCGGTGATGGTCAAGCGCGGCGAGACCGACATCGCCTACGGTCTACGCGGGCCCGACGCCGACGATGTGCGGCGCACGCCTGGGCTCTCCTTGAAGGTAGTCCTCCCGACCGTCAGCCAGTGGCTCGTGTTCACCCAGCAGTGGGATCCGAAATCACCCTGGTTCGATCAGCGCGTGCGGCTGTCCGCGAATCTCGGCATCGACCGCAAGACGTTCAGCGACGCGGAATACCTCGGCCACGGCCGGCCGGCGCCCAGCATCATCCCGCGCGACTTCGAGTTCTACTGGACACCGCCGCCGTACGTCTACGATCCGGCGCGGGCCAAGAAGCTCCTGGCCGATGCGGGTTATCCCAAGGGATTCGACGCGGTCGAGCTCGCCACCGACGCCGTGTTCGCGCCGGAGTCCGAGGCGGTGTTGAACGGTCTGGGCGCCATCGGGATCCGGGCGCGGCTGCGGCCGATGGAGCGCGCCAGCTTCTACAAGGCCGATCAGGAAAAGCAGTTCAAGTATCTGGTGCGCGTCGGCAGCGGCGCCGCGGGCAACGCGGCGACGCGCATCGAGGCCTTCGTGATCTCGGGTGGAATCCGATCTTACGGCGGCTATCCTGACATCGACGCGCTCTTCCGCGATCAGGCCGGCGAGATGGACGCCAAGCGCCGCGAGGCGCTCTTGCACCGGATCCAGCAGCTCATGTACGAGCGCGCGATGTTCGCGCCGATCATCGAGCAGGCGGGGCTGATCGGCGTCGGCCCCAAGCTGACCGAGGTGCCGACCATCACGGGCCACCCGTTCATCTCGCCGTACGAGGACCTCCGGCTCAAGTAACGTCGGCGGTCCAAGCCGAGCGAGTTGCGCTCGCTAGCGCCGGCGCTTCGGCGTCGCCACGTGATCGCGTAGCGCGGCCAGGCGGTCGTCCCAGCGCGCGCCGAGGGCGGCCATCCACGAGACCGCGTCGGTGAGGGGCCGGGGCGAGATCTGGTAGAGCTTCTCGCGCCCGCGTCGACTCGAGGTGACCAGGCCGGCGTTGGCGAGCGCGCTCAGGTGCTTGGTGACGGCCTGGCGCGTCACCGGAAGATTGGCCGCCAGGCCGGTCGCGGTCGCGGGGCCCTGCTCGGACAGGGCGCGAATCACTTGCCGGCGAGTCGGATCAGCCAGCGCGGAGAAGATGAGGTCGGTGCGGTCCGGCCTCACGCGTCGATCGCCGCGAGCACGGGCCCGGACGCGCGTGGGCGGGCCGTCCGCCGCGGGGTCAGGGCCCCGCCGGCCACGGCGCGTGTATGGATCGTCGTCATCCCCGGCGCGAACGCCGGCTGCTCCACGACCCGCACGCGCGTCCCCTCGGGAATCTCGTCCAGCGTGATCTCGACGCGGGTCGAGGGGATGGGCTCGAGGTCACCCTCCGCCGTGCGCTGGAACGGAAGCCAGCGGAACGAGAGCTTGTGCTCGGGCTCGACCTGTTCGACCACGGCGCGCCGCTCGGTACCGTCCGACCACCGAAAGACGCCGTGCCCGCCGGGGCGCGGATCGAGCTCCACCTGGGCGCCGAACCACTCCGACACCCGGTCGGAATGCGTCACCGCCGGCCACACCTCGGCCGGCGGGGCCTCGATCGTGATCTCGCGCTCGACCGTCGCCATCGCCGCCTCCGTTTCAGGCGCAACTCGACAGTTGCGCGTGGGCGTGTTAGATTGCAACCCTGGGGTTGCAATCTAGTTGCAATATACCAGAGGAGCGCGAACCATGAGCCTGGTCCCGTACATCGTTGAGGAGACACCGCACGGCGAGCGCGCCTACGATATCTACTCGCGGCTCCTGAAGGACCGCATCGTCTTCCTCGGATCGGCGATCGACGCGGCCGTCGCGAACCTGGTCACGGCGCAGCTCCTGTACCTCGAGGCCGAGGATCCCGGCCGCGACATCGATCTCTACATCAACTCGCCCGGCGGCGACACGGCGGCAGGCCTGGCCATCTACGACACCGTGCAATACATCAGACCCGACGTGCGCACGCTCTGCCTCGGCCTGGCCGCGTCGGCGGCCGCGCTGCTGCTGGCCGGCGGATCGCCGGGCAAGCGCTACGCGCTTCCGAACGCGCGGATCATGATCCACCAGCCGTGGGGTCAGATCGGGCAGGGCCAGGCGGTTGATCTCGGGATCCAGGCCCGGGAGTTCATGCGCACCAAGCGCCTCGTGGAGGAGCTCCTGGCCAAGCACACGGGGCAGACCGTCGAGAGGATCCACCTCGACACGGACCGCGACTACTACATGGATCCGGAGGAGGCTCGCTCGTACGGGATGATCGACGGCGTTCGCGCGTCACGGTCCTGGGTGGGCGTCCCCCCGTCGCCGAACGGCGGCAAGCCGAACGGCGCCAAGGGAAGCGGCGATACGGCAGACGGCGACAACGCCTGAACGCCGCCGCTCCCGTCAGAGCCGATAGACGCGCGCGGCGGTGTCGTGGAACAGCTTGGCCCGGTCGCTCGCGGAGTAGCCCTGAGTCAGGCGCTTGAACGAGTTCCAGAGCACGGTGTAGCTGCAGCTCGCCATGTCGACCGGGAAGTTCGACTCGAACATGCAGCGGTCGACGCCGAACTTCTCGAGCGTGAACTCGTAGTAGTGCCGGGTCGCGTCGCACAGCTCCTGGCTTCCGGGCGGGCGCGAGCGCTCGTGCCAGCCGAAGCCGTTGATCTCCATGTTGATCCCGCCGAGCTTGGCGACCACGTTGGGGCAGGTGGCGACCTCGCTGATCGACTTCTTCCACTCCGCGAAGATGTCCTTGGCGTGGCCGGCGTAGGGCCCGATGCCGAGCGGGCCGCCGAAGTGGTTGAGGATGATCGTCGTGCCGGGAAACGCGCGGGCCAGCGAGGTCACGTCCGGGATCTGATGGTGGTAGAGCCACGCCTCGAACGTGAGCTTGCGCGGCGCCAGGTGCTTGAAGCCGGCGCGGAAGTCGTCGCGCAAGAGCAGGCCCTGTCCCGGGTTCGTGCGATGGCTCGGCACGGCCGGGTTCGGATCCCACGCGGCGCCCAGGCGAATACCGCGGAAGCGGCCGCCGCCCGCGGCGATCTGCGCGTCGAGCACCGCGGCCACGCCGTCGCCGATTTTCAGGTTAGCGGTGCCGACGATGCCGGCGGCGATGCGTGTCTTGCCGTAGAGCCCCGAGGCGCTCATCGCGGCGATCCCGTTCACGAACTCGGTCTCGCCGATCGGCCGCATCGCCTCCGGCCCGTCCTGCTTGAACATCGCGCCGCACTCGATGAACACGGTGGACACGATGTTGTGGCCGGCAGAGACGTCGGCCACGATCTCGTCGATCAGGTACCGCGACGCGGTGCGAGCGGCGTTCTGGTCCCAGAGATGATGGTGCGGATCGCAGATCGGTAGATCGGGCTCGAGCGCGGCCTCGACGGTCTGGGCGAGCCAGGCGTGGTTCTTCGAGCGAGCGGCCATGGCGGGTTTCTCCCTGCGTCGCGCCGTCCTCACGGCGGGCACCCGGCGCCCACGCGCGCACATCATGCGCCACGCGCGTGACGACCGCAAACGCTGGTCGCCATGTCGCGGTGCCGGCGCCTGACGACGTATACTTCTCGGGAACGCACGAAAGCAGCCGATCTCACATTGAGGAGGCCGACGATGGCGGTGGAGACCACACGAGAGCCGATCCGACCGGTGACGGGTACGCACGTGGTCCGCGTTCAGCACGAGGGCATCGCGACCGCTGACGCGGAGCGGTCGAAGGACTTCTACTGCCGCGTGTTCGGGTTCCAGGTGCTGCCGCGGCCGGCGTTCACGTCGGGCGGCTACTGGCTCGGCACGCCCGGCATCTTTCCGCAGATCCACATCATCCAGTCGCAGATGCAGCCGCCGGGCTCCGGCGCGCCCATCAGCCCGCTCGGCCGTCACACCTGCTTCGAGGTGGCCGACTACGAGGCGATGAAGGCCACGCTCGAGCGCGAGGGGATCAAGTACGTCGAGAACACCCAGCCGGGCGGGCGCGTGCAGATGCTGTGCAACGATCCGGACGGCAACACGCTCGAGTTCCAGCCCGCGACGGTCTGAGCGCGCGAGACGCGCGGGCCCGGATCGTCGCGTCGAACCTCAGAGGCTCGAGGCGTCGACCAGGCCCGCGACGTCGTTGACGTTGACCCAGCCACCCCGGCCATAGACGACGCGGACGGGGTGTCCCGCCGCCAGGACGCGCGTCAGCAGATCTCTGACGCCCGCGTTGCGCAGGCTGCCGTCGGCGCGCGCCGCGCGAACCGCCTCGACGATCCAGACGGCGCCCTCCGCGCCCAGATGCATGAGTCCGATCCACACGCCATGGGCTAGCTTCGGCGCGACCTCGTCACCGATGACGCGCAGACGGATCTCGTCGAAGCTGAAGCGGCCGGAGTCGGCGCGGTCGGCCAGGACGCGGTCGGTGTCGGCGGTGCCGGCGAGCGCGCTGTCGACCGCGAGCGTGATCCCGCTGCCCGCTTCCTCGAGCAGCGCCTGGATCAGGTGGCGCTTCAGCACGATGTCGCCGAACGCGACGAGCGTTCCGGCCCGCAGGTCGTTCGACGCGAGCGCGAGGGAATACGCCTCGCCCGTCGAGGCGAAGTCGGGATTGTCCACGAAGCGGGCGCCCGCCACGTCGATGGCTTCCGCGCGATGACCGCGCACCACGACCGCGTTGCGGACGCCGAACGCGGCGAAGTCGTCGAGCAGGCGCGCCAGGATGGGCCGGCCCTGCACCCGGAGCATCGCCTTCGGGACACGCGCCGTGAGCCCGGCGAAGTCGGTGCCCTCGCCGGCCGCGAGCACCACCGCCGAGAGCGACTCGCGCGCCGGTAGATAGCGCCGCTCGGCCTCGGCCAGCTCGGCGTCACCCTGAAGGCGGAAGACCTCGTGGAGCGGGGCCACCTGAGGCTCCACGGCCAGGAGCGATTCGTCCGCGCGAACGCGGTGCGCCGTCGCTTGCATGGCGCTGATCGACGCTCGCAGCAGATGATTCGCCCAGATCACCGTGCTGACCTGCCGGGTGCGGAAGTCCTCGGTCGAGGTGCGCCAGTAAGTGGTCGGGACGAGGACCACCGGCGAGCGGGCGGCCCATTCGTCGAGGAACGCGAAGATCTCCGCCGGGCTCGACTGGCGCGAGTGGATCAGGATCGCGTCGGCGCCGGCCGCATAGTAGGCCTCGGCGCGCTTGAGCGCCTCCGGGAGCCCCCAGCCCGCGATCAGCGCCTCGACGCGCGCGATCAGCACGAAGTCGGCATCGCGCTGGCTGTCCTTGCCGGCCTTGATCTTGCCGCAGAACTCGCCGATATCGGCCAGCGGTTGGAGCTCGGAGCGCAGGAACGAGTTGGTCTTGGGGAAGAGCTTGTCCTCGATCACCACGCCGGCCACGCCGACCTGCTCGAGCTTGCGCACGAGCCGGCGCATGTTGTTGAAGTTGCCGTAGCCGGTGTCGCCGTCGAGCAGCACGGGCACCGCGCACGCCTCGGCCATGAACGCGACGTGATCGACGACCTGCGTCCAGCTGAGCTCGTTGTTGTCCCGGACGCCGAAGGACGCCGACAGCGTGAGCCCGCTGGCCCAGATGCCCTCGAAGCCGGCTTCCTCGGCGATGTGCGCCGAGAGGCCGTCGTGGGCTTCCATCAGGAACGCGATCTCCGGGCGGGTCACCAGGCGCCGGAGCTGGGTGGTGGTGCGCATCGATCGGGCTCCTTGGCTACGCGCGAACGCTCCGGCGGAAGCGATCGCGAATCTCGTGCGGGGTATAGGGAATACGCGGAACCTCGGCCTCCTGCGTCGTCACCTTCGCCAGGATGAAGTGCGGCCCGGCGCCGTCGAGCGCCGCGCGCACCGCTTGCGTGATCTCGTCGGCCGCGGTCACGGCGGTCACGGTCCGATAGCCGGCCGCGGCGGCCATGCGATCGAGACGAATCTCGGCGCTGATCGAGCGCTGGCTGCCCGTCGAGCCGTAGACCTCGTTGTCGAACACGATGTGGACGAAGCGCCGGGGCTGGAGCGCGGCCACGAGCGGGACGATGCCGAGGTTCATCAGCAGATTGCCGTCGCCATCGAGGACCACGGCCGGCCTCGCGGGATCCGCGAGCGAGAGCCCGAGGCCGATCGCCGAGGCGAGCCCCATGGAGCCGATCATGTAGAAGTTCTCGGGTCGATCGCCGAGCGAGAACGACTCGCGGCACATGTAGCCGTTGGCGTGGATCACGGACTCGCGCCCCAGCGCCGTTCGCGCGGCGGCGATCGCGTCGAGCCTGGACAGACGCGGCGTGAGAACCGACGGTCCGGCGACCTGCTGGTCGGCGGGCACACCCGCTTGGCTCGCCCGAATCGGCGCCGGCGTCGCGTGCCCGGCCTTGCCGATCTCCACGACGCCCGGCGGCACGAGGAGCGCGACCGGCTGCATCGCCTTGTCCATCGTTTCCACGGTCCACGCGAGATCGGCCTCGAGCGTGTCGGCGGCAAGCACGCGATGTGGAATCTTGAGCAGGTCGAGCAGCGCGGGCGAGATCTCGCCCGTCAAGATGTGCTCGGGCGCGTCCTTACCGAGGTGACCGCGCCACGTCACGATCAGCAGGGCGGGTAGGCCATACATGAGCGCCAGCGAGGCCAGCGCGTTGAGGCTGGTGCCGAGGCCGGAGTTCTGCATGAGGACCGCCGGCCGCCGGCCCGCGAACCACGCGCCCGCCGCCAGCCCGACCGCGACGTCTTCGCGCGGGACCGGAACATAGGGCAGGCGCGGGTGAGACTCGAGCGTCGCGATCAGATCCTCGATCAGCGAGCAGGGCACGCCGGCGAAGAAATCGAATCCGTGCCGCTCGAGAAGCCCGGCGAGCTCGTGCCCGGATACCGCCATCGCCGTTCAGTCTACCGCAGGGCATACTGATCCCATGCAGAGCCCTTTACCCCAGGCCGATCGACTGACGATCGCCCGGGCCCTGCGCGAGATGGCCGCCTTGCTCGCGGCCTCAGGCCAGGAGCCGTTCAAGGCGCGCGCCTACGCCCGCGGCGCCGAGGTGCTCGAGCGCCTCGACGCGGACCTGGGCGAATTGGTGGAGCGCCGCCGGCTCACCAGCTTGCCGGGCATCGGCACGGCGCTCGCCGCGATGATCACCGAGCTCTATACCACCGGTCGCTCGCAGGCCCTCGAGGAGCAGCGCCGGCTCGTGCCGCCGGTCGTGCTCGAGCTCTCGCCGATTCCGCGGCTCGGGCTCGACAAGATCGCCCTGCTCCACGAAACCCTCGGCGTCGAGACGCTCGACGACCTGGAGGCCGCGTGTGTGAACGGCCGCGTGCGGGGCATCAAGGGCATGGGCGAGAAGACCGAGCAGCGGATCCTCGAGGAGATCCGGCGGCTGCGAGCGCCCGAGGCCCACCGCGTGCTGCTGCCCGACGCGTTCGCCACCGCCGAGGCGCTTCGCGCCTTCCTCGCGAAGACGCGGGGCGCGGTCGCCGCCGAGACCGCCGGCGAGCTGCGCCGCTGGGCGGAATCGATCGACGAGCTCGCGCTGGTCGTCGCCTCGGACCGGCCCGCCGACACGCTGACGGACGCGCAGCGCGCGCCGGCGCTCGCCGAGATCACCTCGAGCGACCGGTCGGCGTTCGCGGGACGGCTGGCGACAGGGTTGCCGGTGCGCGTTCACGTCGCTGCGCGCAGCGCGTACGCGACCACGCTCCTGCGCGCGACGGGCTCGGCGGCCCACGTCGAGCAGCTCGAGCGGTTGGCCGCGGAGCGCGGCGCGCGCCTCGCGGGCGCGAGCGAAACGGAAATCTACCGGCGACTGGGGCTGCCGTTCATCCCGCCCGAGCTTCGGGAAGGCGATGGGGAGATCGAGGCGGCGCTGGCCGGCGATTCGTTCGACGATCTCGTCAAGGTCGAGGACATCAAGGGTTTCGTGCACTGTCACACCGTGTTCAGCGACGGGCAGCACACAGTCGAGCAGATGGCACGGGCGGCCGATGCGCTGGGGATGCAGTACATGACGATCACCGACCACTCGCCCTCCGCGGCCTATGCCGGTGGCCTCACCGTGGATCGCCTGAAGGCGCAGTGGGAGGAGATCGCGCGCGTGCAGGAAAAGGTCTCGGTGCGGCTCCTGCGCGGCACGGAGTCGGACATCCTCGTCGACGGAAGCCTCGACTATCCCGACGCGATCCTCGACC
>Ga0075423_10000497_pt1 | contig 31877 bp, 29 predicted proteins | sample SoiMethybrSBSTD2_FD_80114 | JGI IMG/M metagenome (GOLD analysis project Ga0075423, IMG submission 80114) | Bulk soil microbial communities from a Populus tree surrounding site in Tennessee, USA - Soil MetaG P. TD hybrid SBSTD2 | ecosystem: Environmental > Terrestrial > Soil > Tree plantation...
CGAGCGCGCCGCCGAGAAAGCCGGTGCCGCCCGCGATCACGACGGTCATGAACGCGATCGTAGCGTCTCGTGCGAACGCGGAATAGGCTCCTCAACCTCAAGAGATCCCCGTTTCCCCCGTTCCCCCGTGTGAGTCTTTCCCGATCTCTGCCCCCTCAGGTTGACGCCGCGACGGCAAACGATCTATTAACTAACTAGTTGGTTAATCAGATGGCCCGGACGCGCCGACGCTCCGCGCGGGATTCCAAGACCGCAGTTTTTCAAGCGGCGGCCCACGAGTTCTCCGCGCGCGGCTACGACGCCGCCGGCATCGACCGCATCGCTGCCCGCGCTCGCCTGAACAAGGCGATGCTCTACTACCACTTCGGCAGCAAGCGCGATCTCTACCTCGCCGTGGTACGCGACATGGTGGCGACCGTCGGCACTCGCGCCCGGGCCATCGCCGACGGACCCGGCACCGCCGAGGACAAGCTCGATCGCTGGATCGAAGCGCTCGTCGAGGAGGGGGCCGCGCGTCCGTGGTTTCCGCCCATTATGCTGCGCGAGATTGCCGCCGGCGCGCCGCACTTCGACGCCCGCATCTTCACGCTGATGAACGACGTGTTTGGCGCCGTGAAAGACATCATCGTGCAGGGTCAACGCGAGGGCATCTTCCGCGCCGCCGATCCGCTGCTGTCGCACCTGACGATCATGCCGCCCATCCTCATCTACTTCGTCCGGCAGCGTGTCATGGCCAGATCGAAGATCGCGAAAGACCTGGCCGAGCCGCGGCCGCTCGATCAGTTCATCCACCACATGCAGGCCTCGGTGCGAGGCATGCTTCGGAAAACGTCATGACGAGATTGCGCGTGCTCGTGATCGCTTCCATCGCCGTCGCCGGCTGCACCGCGAAGCCGCCCGACACTTCGATCCGTGTGTCGGGCCATGTCGAAGCGACTGAGGTGCAGATCGCCGCCGAAGTCGGCGGCCGCATCGTCGACCTCAAAGTCGATGAAGGTGCGCGCGTGATGCAGGGCGATGTCATCGCCGTGCTCGACGCGCGCGATGCCGAGTTGCAGATCCAGCGAGCGAAGGCCGATCGGGCCGCGGCCACCGCGCAGCTGCGGCTGCTCGAGGCCGGATCGCGCGTGGAAGACATTCGTCAGGCCCAAGCGCAAGTCGATGCCGCGCAAGCCGACGTGACCACGATCGAAGCCGAGCTGAAATCCGCGCAGCTCGATCTCGATCGCTTCGAGACGCTGCTCAAGGCCAACGCCGGGTCCGTGAAGCAACGCGACGATGCCAAGGCGCGAGTGGACGTGGCGGTCGAGCGGGCGCGGGGGGCCAGGGAGCGGGAGCGCGCGGCGCGCGAGGGGCTCACGCGTTTTCAGAAGGGCTCGCGGCCTGAAGAGATCGCCGCGGCGCGCGCACGCGTCGCCAGCGCCGACGCGCAGATCGCGATTCTCGAAAAATCGGCTCACGACGCGTCAGTGGTGGCCCCGGTCTCTGGCGTGGTGACGCAGAAGCTCGTCGACACCGGCGAGATCGTGGCCCGCGGCACGCCGCTCGTCGTCATCACCGATCTCGATCGTGCGTGGGCCAACCTGTTCGTGCCCGAGCCGTCGATTCCGCGCGTGAAGCTGGGACAGTCGGCAACCGTGCGCACCGATGCGGGCGGCCAGGCGCTGTCGGGCACGGTGACCTACATCTCGCCGAAGGCCGAGTTCACGCCGCGCAACGTGCAGACCGCGGAAGAGCGATCGAAGCTGGTCTACCGGATCAAAGTCACAGTGGACAACCGAGCCGGCGTGCTCAAGTCGGGCATGCCGGTCGACGCGGATCTGGGGCTGCAATGACCGACGCGATCGCCTTTCACGCGGTCGTCAAACGCTACGGCGCCGTCGACGCGCTGGCCGGCCTGAGCCTCGACGTGCGATCCGGAGAGATGTTCGGCGTGATCGGCCCCGATGGCGCCGGCAAGACCACCGCGATCAGATTGATGTGCGGGTTGCTCCATCCCGATGCCGGCGACATCCGGGTGCTCGGCCTCGATCCGCTCGCCGATCACCGCCAGCTCACCGAACGCGTCGGCTACCTCTCGCAGCGATTCAGTCTGTACGGCGATCTGACCATCGACGAGAACATCGCGTTCTTCGCCGAAGTGCACGGCGTTCGCGACTACGCGCGGCGTCGCGATCAACTGCTCTCGATGACGCAGCTGACGCCGTTTCGCGGCCGTCTTGCCGATCGTTTGTCGGGTGGAATGAAGCAGAAGCTCGCCCTGGCCTGCACACTGGTCCACGAGCCGGCACTGATCCTGCTCGACGAGCCGACCACCGGCGTCGATCCCGTGTCGCGCCGCGAGTTCTGGAAGCTGCTCTCCGAGTTCCTGGCCCAGGGCATCACCATCCTCATGTCGACGCCGTATCTCGACGAGGCCGAACGATGTACGCGCGTGGCGCTCGTGCACGAAGGGCGTGCCCTCGCGATCGATGAGCCGGAGCGGCTGCGCACGCTGATTCGTGGCCGGATGCTGGAGCTCGTGGCGCATGGCCGCGCCGCCGCCGACACCGTGCGCCGTCTGCCCGGCGTGAGCGATGCGCAAGTGTTTGGCGAGCGCATCCACGTGACGCTGAGCGGTGACGACGAGGCGGTCGAAGACGGCTTCAGGCGCGCGTTGCAGGCGACGCCGCTGGCGGGAACGCCGGTGCGGCGCGTCCAGCCGTCGCTCGAGGACGTGTTCATCGCGCGGCTGTCGACCGAAACGGAGGGTTCCCGTGCTGAGTCGTAGCGTACGCGTCACGATATTCATCGCCATCGCCGAATCGATGGTTGGTTTCGCCGCTGCGCAAGACGCGCCGGTCGTGCGTCTCGGCGTGGACGAGGCGCAGACGCGTGCGATCGCGGCGAGTCACCGCCTTGCCGAGGCGCGCGCCAGAGAAGCCACTGCCAACGCAACCATCGACGTGCGTGGCTCGGCCGACATGCCCACCGTGTCGGTTGGCGGCGGGTACACACGCACCAATCACGTGCAGCCATTCAGCGTCCCTGGTCCGCCCGGCGTTCTCCGCGTGCTGTATCCCGACGTTCCCAACAACTATTACTCTCGTCTCGATCTTCAGTGGCCGATCTATACCGGTGGCCAGACCAACGCGCTCGAACGCGCGGCACGGGCCGAGGCCGCAGCTGCCGGCGCCGACGTGTCGGTGGCGCAGTCGGACCTTCGGCTCGAGGTCGCGCGCGCATTCTGGGCCGTCGTCACCGCACGGGCATCGGTCGACGTGCTCGAGCAAGGTATTGCGCGATCGCAGGCGCACGTTGCCGATGTGAAGCAGCGCTTCGATGCCGGCCTGGTGCCACCAAACGAGATCGCATCGGCGGAGGCGCAGGAGTCGCGCTCCCGCATGCTCGCGATCGAGGCGCGCAATCAGCGGGACGTCTCGTCAGCGGAGCTCGCGCGACTCGTCGGGCTCCAACCAGGACAGGTGGTCGAGCCGGTGGGATCGCTGGAGAGTGCCAGCGATCGCGCGATCGCCGTCGATCCGCTGATCGCCGAAGCGCGCACCTCTCGGCAGGAGCGTCGCGCGCTCGAGGACCGCGTCGATGCGGCCGACCAGCTTCGCAGCGCCGCCGCGGCCGGCCGACGGCCAACGATCGCGATCGCCGGCGGCACCGATTACGCACGCCCGAATCCCAAGATCTTTCCGAGAACGGATCGCCTGGACAACTCGTGGGATGCGGGCATCAACGTGCGCTGGCCGTTGTGGGACGGCGGGCGCACCGCCGCCAATGTTGCGCAGGCCGCCGGCGGCGCCGAAGCCGCACGCCAGCGGCTCGCCGAGTTCGACTCGGTGCTGCCGGTCGAAGTACGGCAGCGCGCGCTCGATATCGAATCGGGGCGTGCCGCCATCGCGGCGGCCTCCGATGCGGTGACAGCGGCCGCCGAGGCGCGACGTGTCGTGGCGGAGCGGTATCGCGCCGGAGTGATCCCGCAGATCGAGGTGCAAGACGCGGAGTTCGCCCTGCTGCAGGCCGAGCTCGATCGCACTCGAGCGCTCGCCAATCTTCGGATTGCCGAAGCCCGTCTCTCGAGAGCCATCGGACGATGAACGATCGAATCGCCATCGAGGCGCGTCATTTGACACGCCGATTCGGCGCCTTCGTGGCCGTCAACGACGTCTCGTTCGAGGTGCGGGCCGGCGAGGTGTTCGGTTTTCTCGGCAGCAACGGCGCCGGCAAATCGACCACGATCCGCATGCTGTGCGGACTGCTGAAGCCGACATCGGGCACGGCCATCGTCGGCGGCATCGACGTCGGCAAAGACCCCGAAGGTGTGAAGCGACGCATCGGCTACATGTCGCAGAGGTTCTCTCTCTACGAGAAGCTCACCGTCGATCAGAACATCACGTTCTTCGGCGGCATCTACGGCCTGAACGCCGATCAGCTCTCGGCGCGGCGCGACTTCGTGCTCGACATGGCGGGATTGCGCGGCCGCGAGCGCACGCTCACTGGCGCGCTCTCGGGCGGCTGGCGCCAGCGTCTCGCGCTCGGATGCGCCGTCCTCCATGAACCGCCGATCGTCTTCCTCGACGAGCCGACTGGCGGTGTCGATCCGCTTTCACGCCGCCAGTTCTGGCGCCTCATCGACGACCTGTCGCAGCGCGGCGTCGCCGTTTTGGTGACGACGCACTATTTGGATGAGGCCGAGCACTGCCATCGCATCGCAATCATTCAGGCCGGGCGCCTGGCCGCGCATGGCACGGTGCAGGAGCTGAAGGCTACGTTCGCGTCGCGCCCGATCCTCGAGATCCGCACGCCTGAAGCCGTCGACGCGATGCGCGCGCTCGATGCGATGCCGGAGGTCGAGAAGACCAGCATCTTCGGCACCGCCGTGCACGCGGTGCTCAAGTCCTCGGACACCACGCCCGACTCGATCAGGGACCATCTGCAACAAAAGGGCATCGACGTGACGTCGTGCGGCCGCGTCGAGCCATCGCTCGAAGACGTGTTCCTCGATGTGGCGGAACGGACGGCCGCATGATCCACCTCCGCTAAAGCTACGGTGGACAAGCCTATGTGGAAAACCATCGCCGTCGCACGAAAGGAGATGCGCCAGATCGTCCGCGATCGCCGCACGCTCCTCATCCTGCTCTTCGTGCCGGCGTTCTTCCTGCTCGTCTACGGCTACGCGCTCAACTTCGATATCCGCCACGTGCTGATTGCCGTGCAGGACAACGATCGCAGCACGGCGAGCCGGGAAGTGATCTCGGCGTTCGTCAATTCCGGCTACTTCGATCTCTATGACGACGTCCTCGACGAGGCCGCGATCTCGCGTGTGGTCGATCGCAACCTCGCGCGTGCAGTGCTCGTGATCCCGGCGCGATTCGGCGACGATGTTGGCGCCGGCCGTCCGACCAGCGTTCAGTTCATCGTCAACGGCGACAACGCCAACACGGCGACCACCGTGGTGGGCTACGCCATCGGCCTGGTCAGCGCCCTCTCGGCCGGATACGAAGTGCAGGCGCGAATCGGCTCGCCGACCGGCCCGCTGCTCAGCGTCGAGCCGCGCGTCTTCTACAACCCGGAGCTGCGCAGCACGCTCTTCCTCGTCCCTGGTCTGATCGCCTACATCGCGATGCTGACGGCGGTGGTGTCGACCGCGCTTTCGATCGTGCGCGAGAAAGAAGCCGGCACGATGGAGCAGGTGCGGATGTCGCCGATTGGGCCGGTTCCATACATTCTCGGAAAGACGGCGCCCTACTTTGTCGTGTCGCTGTTGTCGGCGATGGGCATCGTGCTGGCGGCGATGGTCATGTTCGACATGCCCATGCGCGGATCGTGGCTGGTGCTGCTGGCGGTGATTTCGCTGTTCTTGATCGGCGCCCTCGGTCTCGGTCTGCTGATCTCGAGCCTGGCCGAGACCCAGCAGGTCGCGTTTCAGATCGCTTTGCTGTCGTCATTTCTGCCGACGTTGATGCTGTCGGGATTCATCTTTCCAATCGCGAGCATGCCGGTGTTCCTGCAATGGTTCACGCGAATCGTGCCGGCCCGCTATTTTCTGGTGGCACTCCGCGGCATCGTGCTCAAGGGCACTGGGCCAACGGTGTTCTGGAGCGATCTGGTTGCCCTCGGTGTGTTTGCGGTTCTCATCCTCGGGCTCGCCTCGCTGAGGCTGAAGCGGCAATGGGCGTGACGTCATGAGGCGGCTGCTCCATGTCATTCGCAAGGAGTTTCTCGAGCTTCGACAGGACCCGCGTCTCTTCGGCATCGTCATCATCGCGCCCATCGTGCAGCTCACGATGCTCGGCTATGCCGCGACGACCGACGTCCGCAACGTGCCGGTGCTCGTCGTCGACGAGGATGCCTCGTCCGAGAGCCGCGATCTGGTGAGCCGCTTCGAGGCCTCGGGCAATTTCGTCGTCGTCGATCGGATGGCGTCTGCCAACCGCATCGATGAATATCTGGACAGCGGCCGCGCGTGGATGGCGCTGCAGATTCCGCAGAACTACGGTGATCGGATTCGAGCGGGGCAACCGACGACGGTGCAGGTGGTGGCCGATGGCACGGACGCCAACTCCACCAATGTGGCGCTGGGTTATGCCGGAACGCTCGTTGCCGCATTCGCCCGTGAGCTGGCCGCGGAGTCGGGACGCGGACGCGCCACACCGCTGGTATCCGCCGACGTGCGCGTGTGGTTCAATCCGCAGCTCGAAAGCAAGGACTTCATGATCCCCGGCATCCTCGCGTTGCTGCTGCTGGTCGTGACGACGAACCTGTCGTCGATGGCGATCGTGCGCGAGCGCGAACTGGGGACGCTCGAGCAGTTGAACGTCACGCCGATCGCCCGCTGGCAGCTGATTCTCGGGAAGATGCTGCCGTACGCGTTCATCGGCCTGATCGATGTGCTGCTCGTCGTTGTGGTGGCGATCGTCTGGTTCGAGGTGCCGCTGCGCGGAAGCTTCGCGCTGCTGCTGCTGATGTGCCTCGTTTATCTGCTCACCACGCTCGGCCTCGGTCTGTTCGTGTCGACGATTTCGTCAACGCAGCAGCAGGCGATGATGACGGCGTCGTTCTTCTTCTTGATCCCGATGGTGTTCCTCTCCGGCTTCGTGTTTCCGATCGAGAACATGCCGGCCATCGTCCAGAAGGTGACCTATCTGATCCCGCTCCGCTACTTCCTGATCATCCTGCGCGGCATCTTTCTCAAAGGTGTTGGACTGGAGACATTCTGGCCCGAGGCGCTCGCGCTGACGGCGTGGGGCGTCGGGATCCTGACGCTGGCCACGTTGCGATCGTCGAAGCGTCTGGCATAGTAGACGCCGTGCGGTGGATCGCCCGGCCTTTCCTTGTGTATTTCGCGTGCGCGGTCGTCATGACGTGGCCGCTCGTGCTCCACCCCTCATCGCTGATTGGTGCGCCGGTTGGTCCCGGCGATCCGTTCCTGTATCTCTGGGTGCTCGGGTGGGGGATGCACGCCGTTCTCCACGATCCGATGTCGCTGCTCAATGGGCAGGTGTTCGACGCCAACATCTTTCATCCGGCGCTCGGCACGCTGTCGTATTCGGATCACTTGCTGCTTCAAAGCGTCGTGCTGTCGCCGATCTACGCGCTCACCGGCGATGTGACGCTCTGTTACAACGTGCTGCTCGTCGCCTCGCTCGTCGCAAGCGCGCTGGCGATGCACGCGTTCGCTCGAGAGGTCGTCGGCACGACGGGCGGCGCGTATGTTGCGGGTCTGGCGTGGGGCTTCGGATCGTTCCGCTTCGCGCACCTGCTGCACATCCAGCTGCAGGCGCTCTACTTTCTTCCGCTGACGTTTCTGTTCCTGCATCGGCTCATGGCAGGCCGTCGACGTCGCGACGCGGTTCTGCTCGGAGTGCTGATAGGGCTGCAGGCCGTGTCGTCCGTGTACTACGCGGTGATTGGCGGTGTCGGCCTCGTGTGCGGCGTGTTCGCACTCGCGATTGCGACCGGTCGTCGATCGAATGGTCTGCTGGTGCAACGTCTGCTGATCTCAGGTGTGATCGGCGGCGTCATCGCGTTGCCGTTTGCGATCGTGTATCTGCGCGTGCAGCAGTCGGAGGGCTTCGGTCGAACTCTTTACGACGCTAGCCGAAGTGCGGCATACGCGAGCAGCTATCTCCAGGTGCCGCCTGGGAACGTGACATACGGGCGCACGGATCTGCTCCGCGACCATCGCGAGCCAGCGAGCGGGGAGCCGCCGCGAAGTGGAGCGGAGCGCGAGTTGTTTCCAGGCTTCTCGATCGTGCTGCTGGCCGCGCTCGGAGTCTGGTATGGGCGTCGAGCCGACGCACGGCCCACCGTGACCGCGATGAGCACGCTGGTTGTCGTTGGATTCGTCCTGTCGCTTGGTCCCGATGGCCTTCGCAGCGTCTACGCGGCACTGCATCGATATGTGTTTGGCTTCCAGGCGATCCGGGCGCCGGCTCGGTTCGCCGTGCTCGTATCCTTTGGCCTCGCCACGCTCGCCGCCATCGGATGGCGAGAGCTGTGGGAGCGTCGCGGCGCAATCCTGCCGAGCGCGCTGCGTTGGCTTCCCATCGCGGTCGTCGGCGTTGCCGCGATCGAGCTCCTTCACGTGCCGCTGACGCTCGCTGCGGCGCCGCCATCCAAGACCAACGTTGGTCAGTGGCTCCAACATGCGGCTGGCGCCGGCGCCGTTGCGGTGCTGCCCTTGACGATCGACATCGAGAACACCGCGGCAATGGTGCAGTCGTTGGAGCATCGGCGGCCGCTGCTCAATGGCTACAGCGGACAGCGCCCGGCGTTCTACCCGTCGCTCGTCGACGCGCTCAGCGCGTTTCCCTCGGACGAAGCGCTCCTGGCCCTGCTCGAAAGTGACGTGCGATTCGTGGTTGCGCCGCGTCCGGTCGATTCGGGGCCCGCCTCGCCGCTGGTCGAGCGCGCGCGTTTTGCCGACGGAACGATCTACGAGCTGCATTGGACGCCCGAGACCGAATCGCGCGTGCGTCAGCAATCGGTCGTCGAGCCGCCCGCTGCCGGGCCGATTCCGTTCCACGCCGGTGAAACCGCTACCTACACGGTCGAGTGGAACGGGGCCGCCAATGTGACGGCGGGTACAGTGGTGATGCGCGTGGACGATCCGCCCTATCGCTTTGTCGTGTCCGCGGATACCGCTCCGTGGATTGCGCGCTTCTACGAAGTACACGCCGTGTTGACGACGATCGCCGATGCGGCGTTGATGACCGTGCGGCAGGAGCGTCTACTGCGCGAGGGCACGCGCTCCACGAATCGCATCTACCAGTTCGACGCGACCCGCGGCGTCGTGCGCATCGGACAGTCGATCGAGGACGCGACGTCGCCACAGGCCATCAGCCTGCCACTCGCAGCTCACGCCCGCGACGCGGTGGCGGCGCTGTTTTACGCTCGCACGCTGCCGTTGACGGTTGGCTCACGGTATCGGCTGCCGGTCAACGAGGGCGGTCGCAACAGCATCGTCGAGTTCGTTGTGAGCGGGCCGGAGCCGGTCGTCGTACAGGGTCAGATGCGGCAGGCACTGCGGATCGAGCCGCGCATCGAGCATCGAGTCGAGCGGCGCGCCTCTCCGACGGCGACGGTGTGGCTCGACACCGAACGCGCGCACGTTCCGCTGGCCGTCGACGTCGACGCGGCGTTCGGCCGCGTGCGCATGGAGTTGACGCAGTACGAGCAGCGCCCACAATGAGCCTGGTGAGCGACCGGGCCATATAATCGACACAATGATCCTCACGTGCGATGTGATCCGGCGCGAGATCGAGGCGGGGCGAGTGGTGATCGATCCGTTCTTCGCCGACCAGCTAGGACCGGCGTCGATCGACCTGCATCTCGGCGACGAGATCCGCGTCATGCACACCGCAGACGAGCCCGTGCCGGTGACTGACGATGTCGACTACCGGACGATCACTGACGTGCGCTCGCTCGAGACACCGTATCCGCTTGCACCCGGCGAGACCATCCACGGCATCACCCGCGAGCGCATCACACTTCCCGGCGACATCGGCGGATGGCTCGAGGGCCGCAGCCGATTCGCGCGCCTCGGCCTCATGATCCACGTCACCTCGGGTTTCGTGCAGCCGGGCGTCGCGAGCCGCCAGGTGCTCGAGATGTCGAACGTGTCCGGCCGGACGCTGCTTATTCATGCAGGCGTGCGGCTCCTCCAGATCGTGCTCCAGCGCTGTGAAGGCAGCGCCGTCTACCACGGACGCTTCGCACGCCAGGACAATCTGTAAGTCCGCGGCGCGGACCGTGGCGTTCAGAAGCCCTGAGCGATTCTCAGGATCCGATCGTCGCCCACCGCAGGCGTGCCGCGTCCGTCACGGTTGTTCGTGCAGACGTAGAGATTGCCGTCTGGCCCCATGATCACGTCGCGAAGGCGCCCGAACGTGCCATCGAGCAGCCGCTCCTGGCCGGTGATACGACGTCCGCTGTCGTCGATCGTCACGCGCAGCAGATGCGTGCCTCGTAGCGTGGCGACGAACAGGTTGTTCGTGAACTGCGGGATCCGATTGCCGCGATAGAACGTGGCACCCGAGGGAGCGATCGACGGAGTGAACGACGTGACCGGCGTCTCCATGCCGGGAAACGTGTCGTTGCCTTCGATGCGCGGCCAGCCGAAGTTGAGCCCGGACGAGATCGTGTTGATCTCGTCGTTGCCGACGTTGCCGTGCTCGGACGACCACATCAAACCGGTTGTCGGATGCCAGTCGATGCCCTGCGGATTCCGGTGACCGTAGGTGAAGACGGGCGAGCTGAATCGGTTGCCGGGCGCCGTCGAGCCGTCGCGGTTGAGGCGAAGGATCTTTCCCGCGAGAGACGCGACATCCTGCGCGAGCGCTTGCGACGCCGAATCTCCGACGGTGACGTAGAGGAAACCGTCCGGTCCAAACTTCAGCCGGCCGCCGTCGTGAATCTGGCCTGCGGGGATGTTGTCGAGGAGGAGCACGCGCTCGATCAACTGAGAGCCCGACTCTCGATAGCGCACCAGCCGATTCACGGCCGTCGTCTGCGATGTGGCCGCCGAGTAGTACAGATACACGAAATGGTTTTGCGCGAAGTCCGGATCGAGCGCCAGACCGAGGAGGCCGGCTTCACCACTGGTGAAGACCCCGTCGATCCGCAGCGCCACGTCGTACATGCCGGACGTGATGTTGACGATCAGCACCCGGCCGACTCGCTCGGTCACGAACAAGCGTCCGTCGGGAGCGAACTGCATCGCCCACGGCACGCCGTCGAGTTGATTGAGCACGGTGTCGACGCGGAACTTTGCACCGTCGCGGGTGGTGAACGGATCGTTCGACGTCTGCGTGTTGTCCGGCGTGTCGTCTTTGCAGGCCGGCGTTGAAGTGGTTTGCGCGATCAGCGCGAGGACGAGAACGCCACTGAAGACGGCTGTCCACATGTCGCGATCATGCCATGAAGGTCGCGCATGGCTGACTGAGCCGCGACCTGATCCGGGGAAAAACCGCGCTGAGTAGAGAGAAGACCTGACTAGAACGCGTACTCGAGGCCAACCAACGGCGACGCTTTATCGCGTAGACCGACATCGTTCAACTTCACGAGCAGGTTCACCGTCACCAGCAGTCGACCGAACGCGTTGATCTTGAGACCTGCGGCGGCGCTCACCTCGTTGAACGATCCCGACGTGAACGTGATGTTTGGAAACACTGACGTCCCGTCGAGTGCGTGGAAATCGACACGCTGAAGACGCGGCGAATCGAGCACGTATCGTCCGAGAATATCGACGGCGGCAGTGACGCGCGGATGGATCTCGACGACCGCGCCGGCCGAGTATACGCCGACATCAGGAAGATCTTTCGAGATGCCCGCCCCAGGATCGCCGCCGAGGATGCTCGAGCCGTTCCATTGATATCCGATGTTGAGGTGCGGCGACACCGCGCCATACGACCCAGACCACACCGCAAAGGGCTGCACGCCCGGTGCTCCCGTCCCCAGCAGGTTCTTCTCGTCGCCGGTCGGGAGGCGCAGGTCGGCGCCGATCGCAAGCCCGCTGGCCTTCGACTTCTTGACCGTCTGTTTGAGACGAACCGTCACGTCTCCCGGACCGGATGCATGGCCGAATGCGGTGAAGATCCGCCGCGTGCCGATGCTGTCGTCGATCGCGCGGAAGAAGTGGGTGAGCGGGTCTGTGGTGCCGATGCGTCGGATCGTCGCGTCCGACGTGACCACCATGTCAGTGGTGATGTACGGCAGCACGACGGAGATGTCGAGTGCGTTGGTCACGCCGTAGCTGATGAACGTCGCCGATCGCGTGACGGTGGAGTCGATGGAGTTGATCGTGGTGACCACGTCTTCACGACCGCCCCGCAGCTCGGCGCTGTCATGGGTGAACACGGCGGGCACCGCATTGAGATCCATGCCCTCGATCGAATCGAACTTCAGGCGCTGATATGCGAAGCCGATTGAGACGCGACGGGCACCGAGCGTATCGGCGCGCTCGGACATGATCGGGCCGAAGCTGGTGGTTGTTCGTGAGAAGACACCCAGGGCGGGATCGAATTGATACGTAAACCCCGAGGCTGGCGGCGGCAGCGCCAACGACACGATCTGACTGGTGAGCGCGGTGCTGAACTGGGAGAACTCGCTTTCGAACCCGCTGTTGAAATGGCCCGAGTGCGTGGCGCCGCTCGGCAGCGGCGTCAGGCTGTTGACCACGAGGCCCTGGGGCCCATACAACTGCGTGAAGATGCGCGACAGCTCGGTGACCTGCACCGCCATGTTGATGGGTTCCTGCGCGTACGCAGGGCAGGTCACGACCAGCAGCGCAATCGCGCCCGCGAATCCAAACCGCATGATGCCTCCAGTGGTCAGCCGCCGATGGCGGTGATGATCCAACCCGTTGCCGACTTCTCGAAGCGGAGCGTCTGCCGGCTGCTCTGTGTTTGCCGGCGTCCTCCGCTCGTGATCACGTCCTGACGCGAGATCCGCACCGTCGCCGTTTTGCCGTCGACATGGAGCTCGTCGATCGAGAGGGTGATCTGCAGCGAGTCGACTTGACGGAAGCTGTCGCGCAGCCGCGTTTCTTCTGCGGCGGTCAAACCTGGTCGGACCGATCGATAGAGCCCGACGCTCTTCGTCTCGATCGCGGTCTTGTAGGTACCGACGACGCGGCGGATTGCGGCATCGTCGGATTCGACCGGCGAGGTGGGAGGCACTGTGTCGGCGGGCGGCGCCGCGGCTCGCGGTGCGGGTGGCACCGGAGGGGGCTGCACGGCGGCCGGCGCAGGTTGCGCAGGGGTCGGCGTGTCGACGGGTCGCGTCGTCGTGGGTTGCGGCAGCGGTTGGGCGGCGGCGGCTGGTGTTTCAGTGACAGCCGCGGGCGGCGGTGCAACAGGCGCAGGAGGAGCAACAGGCGTGGGCGTTGGAGCCTGCACCGTCGCCGTTTGTGAAGGCGCGGGCTTCGCCGTGGTCGACGGCGCAGGTCCGCTCGCCGTCGCTCGTGGCGGCGGAGTCGTCCCTCGAGCGGCGAGCGGTGGAAGCGTAGATGGAGGCGTCGTCACGGGGGGTGCCGCATCCGCCGCCACAGAACCACTCGGCGGCGCCGCTGGCGTGGTCGGTAGGGGCGTAGGTTTCGGAGCCGTCGGTGATACTGGACCAGTTGGTGAAACCGTTTCAGTTGTCTGCTGCGATCGACCCGACCAGATCGTGTAACCCACTGCGGCGGCAGTCAGCAGCGCCAGCACACCAATCGCATACGGCCACGTTCGCTTCGACTGTGCGGTCGGTGTGGCCTGTTGCGACGACGCGGGTCGCGACGAAGACGCGGCGGTCAGGCCGGTGCGAGAGGATCCGACACCGACAAGCGTGCCCGAGTCGAGATCGCGGCGCAGCCGTTTGAGCTCCGCCTGCAGATCCGACGCGTGCTGATGGCGCAGGTCGCGATCTTTTTCGAGCAGCGTGGCGATGATCTGCTCGAGACGTGGCGGCACCATCGGGTTGAGCGCGGGCATCGACGGCGGCGTGTGATTGAGGATGGCGTCGAACACGACCGCCGGCGTGCTTCCTCCGAACGCCTGCGTGCCCGTCGCCATCTCGTACAGCACAGTGCCGAGCGAAAACAGATCGGTGCGCGTATCGACGTCTTCGCCGCGTGCCTGCTCGGGCGACATGTACGAGACGGTGCCGAGCGCCGATCCGGGGATGGTGATCTGCTTGACGACGGTCTGATGCGTGCTGGCGTCGCCGCTCGTGCCCGTCGGCCCCGACGCCAGCTTGGCGAGGCCGAAGTCGAGGATCTTCACGCGGTTCTTGTCGCCAACGAAGATGTTCGACGGTTTGATGTCGCGGTGGATGATTCCCTGCGCGTGTGCCGCCTCGAGCGCATCGGAGAGTTGGATGCCGATGTCGACGAGCTCGCCGATCTTCATCGGCCCGCGGTTGATGCGGTCGCGGAGGTTCTCGCCCTTGAGCGCCTCCATCACGATGAACGGCGTGCCGTCGTCGTCGCCGATGTCGTAGATGGCGCAGATGCCGGGGTGGCTCAACGAGCTCGCCGCGCGTGCCTCGACACGAAACCGATCGAGCGCCTGGCGATTCTGCACCGAATCTGGCGGCAGAAACTTGAGCGCGACCTGCCGCCCGAGTCGTTCATCCTCGGCCAGGTAGACGATTCCCATCCCGCCCGAACCGAGCGCGCTCAACACGCGATAGTGGGAGATGGCACGGCCTATCATGAACTACCACCGATGGTGACAGACGTCCCGCCCGAGACGGACCATCGAGAATGACGCAAACCGTCGCGTCATGTCAAAGCGACGCGGCCTGCGCTTCACCAGCCGCGACGTCGACCTTGGTCAGCGCCAGCGCGCCGAGCACGAAGAACAGCAGCACCGACAGCACGGCCATCCGGCTCGACGCGAACAGCGCGATGGAGCCGGCGAAGACCGCCGGGCCGGCAATGCCGGCAAACTTCTCGAATACCGCGAAGAAGCCGAAACACTCCGACGACTTCTCCTTCGGAATCATCCGAGCGAACAGCGATCGGCTGAGGGCCTGACTACCGCCCTGGACCAGACCAACAAGGAAGGCTAACGCAAAGAACTGCCATTCGGTCATCAGGAAATACCCCAATACGCTGACGCCTGCGTAGACGACCAAGGCGATGAACAGCGCCGTCTTTGCGCCGATGCGATCGGCCAGCGCGCCGAACAGAAACGAGCAGGGGACGCCGACAAACTGAACCATGACGAACGCTTCGATCTGCGCGTTGCGATCGATGCCGATCTCGGCGCCGTAAATCGACGACATCCTGATGATCGTCTGAATGCCGTCGTTGTAGAGCAGGAACGCGATGAGCAGCCACAGCGCGTTGCGGTTGCGGCGGAGCTCCTGAAAGGTGTGCCAGGTCGTCTGCACCGTGGTTGTGAAGTCGAGGTGCGCCGGAGCGCCTGGCGGCGCCGGCGGTTCAGGCACGACGCGAAAGAGCGGTATCGAGAAAACCAGCCACCACACCCCGACACTGACCAACGACAGCTTGATCGCCGCCACGGTGCCAGGAAGACCGAAGAGGTCGGGACGGAGGATCCACACCAGGTTGATGACGAGGAGTATGCCGCCGCCAATGAAGCCAATTGCGAAACCGGCGGTCGACACGCGGTCGAGCTCGTCAGGCGCGGCGATGTGCGGCAGCAGCGAGTCGTAGAACACCAGCGTTGAAGCCACGCCGATGTTGGCGACGATGAACAGCATCAGCGCATAGAACCATGCGCCGCGATCAATCGTCCCCATGAGCAGCGTTGCCACCACGCCGATGATCAGAAACACGCCGAGCAGCGGCTTCTTCATCGCGCGCTGATCCGCAATCGTCCCCAGGATGGGCGCCGCGATCGCGACGATGGTGACGGCGATCGTCGTCCCCCAGGCAAAACGCGCGGTCGCCTCTTGCGGCGTCAGTCCTGTGGCCGCGTACTCGCTGAAGAACGGCGGGAACACCGCGACGATCACCGTCGTCCAGAACGCCGAGTTGGCCCAGTCGTACATCGCCCACGCGCGCAGCTCGCGCCGGCCCAATCCAATCCGATCGAGCCAGGTCAGAACGTCCTCCGCGCGACCCACTCGCGGAAGAGCGAGTCGACGACGACGTACTTGGAGTCTTCCTTCATGACCAGGTCCTGCTTGGCGAGCGCCGTCAGCGACTTCTGCACGCTCGATGGGCCGCGAAGACGATGTCGCGTGCGGGTGTCCACCGACAGCAGCTCACGTCCTTCCTGTAGAACCACCGCGCGCAGGGCGGCTCTCTGGACGAGCGTCAAGCGTTGCCAGACCGCTTCGAAGAGCGTTTCCTGCTCCGACAGCAGCCGCCCGAGAGTCGTGTGCAGATGATCGAGCGTGGCGCGTCGCCCGCCGGCATGCTTGATGTCGTCCCACGTCTCGTGTGCGAGCCGCTGGACATCGTACGGGAGATTGCCCGCGAGCTCGACGATCGCCGCGCCGAGGCCCGCATCCGCGCGAATGCCGCTGCGCGCGAAGCGCGACTCGATGAACTCGGTGAAGATATCCGGCGGAATCTTGTCGAGCCGCATGACTGGACCAGCCTTGTAGAACGGACGCTTGGGCCCGATCATCTTCTCCATCAGACTGGGCTCCGAGCCCGCGAACACGTAACCCACCCGCCGCTGCTGCTGGACCGCGGCCCGCAGCGCGTGCTCGACGCTCCCGCCGTTGAAGCTCTCGACCGCCTGAAACTCGTCGAGCGCGACGACGACGGCGCGTTTGCGCTCCGCAGCCAGGCGCCCGGGCAGCGTGAACACCTCGTTGGCGACGCGATTGACGTCGCGTTCGGACTGCACCAGAGGAAACGCCACTGTCAGGCGGCCGGGTCCCGAATCGTCGGGCTCGTAGCGCACTTCCGGCCGCGTCGAGGACATCACCTTCATCAGCCAGTTGCGCGCCCGCTCCCACCGGGTTTCGACGGTGGCAAGCGCGCGGGCGTACCCTTCGAGGAACGACAGGTACGAGCTGTAGCTGCTGACCGTGATCTCGATCGTCAGCGCGCCGTGGCGGGTGAGGGTCGCGAGCGCCTGCCGGATGAGGGAGGACTTCCCGTACCGCCGCGGCGAGATCAGGAAGACCTTCTGTGCGTCGTCGAGGTCGCTGATGAGACGATCGAGCTCGGTCTCGCGGTCGACGAACGCATCGCCGGGCACGATCTCGCCGTAGACGAAGGGGTTCTGCGCCATTACGTTGATCGGCGTAATGATTACGCTAAATGGCGTAACGAATCAAGGGCGCTCGCGTTCGAGCGGCAGCTGGCCGGTGTAGATCGCCATGCCGACCACCGCATCGACGCCGGCGTCGTCGAGGCGATCGATCTCGTCCCACGTCGTGATGCCGCCGGCGGCGGTCACTCGCCGCGACGTCGCCTGGCGCACGGCCAGGATCGCCGCCATGTCCGTGCCCTGCATCAGCCCTTCCGTGTCGACGTGGGTGTACAGGAATTCGGCGCAGAACGGTTCGAGCGCACCGACGGCGTCGACAGCGGTGATTGGCAGCGGCGTCTTCCACCCGTGAATGACCACGTGCCCGCCGCGGCTGTCGACCGCAGCGATCACACGCTCAGGGCCGACGGCATCGGCCAGGGCGCGGGCGAACACGACGTCGACGCGGCCATCGCGAAACAGCGCCGAGCTGGCGATGACCGCATGCGCGCCGAGCGCCAGCACGGCCGCGGCGCGCTCGACGCTGCGGATGCCGCCGCCGACCCGGCAGGGGAGCCGGCGGCAGATGTCGGCGACCATCGTGCCGTTGTCGCCGCGCCCGCGCGCGGCATCGAGATCGATCAGCTGTACCCGAGGAAAGCGCGAGAAGCGCTCGATCCACGGCTCCGGGCTCGCCGCTTCAATCGCCAGCTTCTCGCCCTGCACGAGCTGAACGACGTGGCCGTTCTGGAGATCGATCGAGGGTATGAGCACTTGTGCTCCGCTAGCTGTTGACGACACACAGAGACACCGAGGCACAGAGGATCACTTGAATGTTTTCCTCGGTGCCTCGGTGCCTCGGTGTGTCGCGGTCGTCAACGGATGGTCCGATGAATTCATAGCCGAACAGGAATGTCTCGGCTTCGTAGGTGCTGCTTCAAGTCAGCGACGCTCGATTCCGCGTAATGAAAGATCGACGCGGCGAGCGCCGCGTCGGCATGACCGCCCGTGAAGACGTCGACGAAATGATCGAACGTGCCTGCGCCGCCCGATGCGATCACGGGAATGTTCACGGCGTCGGACACGGCGGCGGTCATCTCGCAATCGAATCCGGCCTTCGTGCCGTCGCGATCCATCGACGTCAGCAGGATCTCGCCGGCGCCGCGATCCTCGGCCTCGCGCGCCCACGCCACGGCGTCGCGTGCCGCGTCGGTCGTCCCGCTTCGCACGAACACCGCAAAGCCATCGGCGCTGCGCTTGGCGTCGATGGCGACGATGACTGCCTGACTGCCGTATCGGCCGGCCAGCTTGGTGATCAGATCGGGCTGACGGAGTGCCGCCGTGTTGAGACTGACCTTGTCGGCTCCCGCCTCGACCACCGCGTCCGCATCGGCCTCGGTGCGGATGCCGCCGCCGACGGTCAGCGGCAGAAAGATCTCGTGTGCGACGGCGTTGATCGTCCGCGCCAGTGCCTGCCGCGATTCGAGCGTCGCGGTGATATCGAGGACGACGACTTCGTCGATCCCCTCGACGTTGTAGCGACGGGCCAGTTCGGCCGGATCGCCGGCGTGGCGCAGCTGCTGAAACTGCACGCCCTTGACCACCTGGCCGTCGCGCACATCGAGGCAGGCGATGATTCGTCGCGACAGCATCAGCGGATGATGTGAAGGAAGTTACGCAGGATTTGCAGTCCCACGTCGCCCGACTTTTCGGGATGGAACTGCACGCCGAAGATGTTGTCGCGCTCGACCACCGACGCAAACGTGTTGGCGTGAGTGGTCGAGGCGACGCAGTCGGAGGTCACCGGCGCGGCGTACGAGTGCGTGAAGTACACCTGCGAGCCAACGCCCAGACCGTCGAGCAGACGTGCTGGTCGCGAGAACGTCAACGCGTTCCACCCGACGTGCGGCACCTTCAGACGTTCGATGGCATCGCCGGCGAGACGGGCGATGCGGCCGCTCATCACACCCAGGCCGGCGACGCCAGGCGCCTCGTCGCTCCCGTCGAAGAGCCACTGCATGCCGACGCAGATGCCGAACAGTGGGGTGCCGCCGCGCGTCGCCTCGCCGATGGCCTCACGCCACGGCGCGTCGAGCCGTGCCGTGGCGGCGAAGTGGCCAACGCCGGGCACGATCACCGCGCGGGCGCCTCGGCATTCGTCGGGAGACGAGGGCACGACGAACGAGGCGCCGAGTGAGGTAAGCGCTTTTTTCACCGACGTGAGGTTGCCCGCACCGTAGTCGACCAGCGCGATCACAGCAGCCCCTTCGTGCTCGGCAGCATCTTTGCCAGCCGTGCATCCTTCGCGCAGGCGACCCGCAGCGCGCGCGCAAACGCTTTGAATACCGCCTCGATATGGTGGTGGCTCGATCGTCCGTACAACACCTTCGCGTGCACGTTGGCGCGTGCGCCCGACGCGAACCCGTCGAAGAAGTCGTGGACCAGCTCGCTTTGCAGATCGCCCACCAGCCGCGCACGCATCTTCAAATCGACGACGGCGTGCGGCCGCCCGCTCAGATCGATGGCGACCACTGCCAGCGTTTCGTCCATGGGCATCACGAAGTAGCCGGCGCGGTTGATGCCCTTGCGATCGCCGAGCGCTTTGAGCACCGACTCGCCGAGCACGATGCCGACATCTTCGACGGTGTAGTGCTGATCGACGTCGAGGTCGCCGGTGGCGTGCAGAGTGAGATCGAAGCCGCCGTGGCGGGTGAACAGCTCCAGCATGTGATCGAAGAAGCGGATGCCGGTGCGAACGTCATAGCGTCCGCGGCCGTCGATCGTCAGCGTGCCGCTGATCTGCGTCTCGGTAGTCCGCCGGTCGAACGTCGTCGAACGGGTCATCGCACCTGCCTTCCAGCGACCACCGATTCGAGCGCCTCGATGGCCGCGTCGGTGTGCGTGGTGATGCCGGCCGTGATGCGGATGCATCCCGGCGTGGCCGGATCCTTCGAGCGATCGCGTACGTGCACGCCTCGCGCGGCCAGCGCCTGCACGAACAGCCCCACGGCATCGCCGACGCGCACCATGACATAGTTGGCTGCACTCTCCCAGAACTCGAGGCCGAGCGCACGACACGCCGCGTACAGACGTTGCCGCGACTCGACGACGTGCGCGGCATAGCGAGGAAGGAACTCGTGGTCCTCGAGCGCCGCCTGCGTGGCCGCCATGGCCACGGCGTTGATGTTGAAGGGAAGCGTGACGGCGCGAACGGGATCGAGCGCCGGCGCCTGACCGATCACGATGCCGACGCGCATGCCCGCAAGCCCGTACGCTTTCGAGAACGTGCGGCCGACGAGCACGTTGGGGAAGTGTGGTAGCTCCGGGAGAAATGTCTCGCCGCCGAACTCGATATACGCCTCGTCGATCAACACCACTGCCTGTGGCGCCGCGGTCGCGATTCGTCTGAGATCGGCGATCGAGATCAACTGACCCGTGGGATTGTTCGGCGTGTTGAGAAAGATCATCCGCGTGCGCGGCGTGATCGCCGCGATCACCTCGTCGGTCTGAAACACATAGCCTGGCCGTGGCGGAATGCGGATCGCCGTGGCACCCACCGCCGCGGTCGAATTGGGATACGGGTCGAATGCCGGCTGCGGAATGATCGTCTCCGCATCGAACGTGCGCGTGCGGGCGATGTGACCGACCGCAGCCATCAGAATGCCTTCGTCGAGGCCGTTGGTCAGCAGCACCCAGTCGGGATCGACGTTGAAGTGCCGCGCACACGCGGCCACCAGAGCCGGATACGACGGGTAGGTCGACACGTCCGTCGTTCGCACGCGGCGGATGGCCTCGAGCACGCGCGGCGAACAGCCGCCGGTGTTCTCGTTCAGGTGGAGACGCAGCCCCTCGCCGGGATCGGGATAGCCTTGGATCGTCATCGGTCGTCAGTCGTCAGTCGTAGTGTCCGGCTTCAGCCGGACCGTTACTGATGCGGCGTGCGCGGTCAATCCTTCGGCGTTCGCCAACGCGATCACGCTAGGGCCGATCGTCGACAGGCCTCGGCGCGTCAGCCGCTGAACCGTGATCTGCTTCACGAAGTCGGCGGCCGAGAGGCCGCCGCGTCCGCGCGCGGCGCCGGCAGTCGGCAGCACGTGATTCGACCCGATTGCGTAATCGCCTGCCACCTGCGCCGACCAGTTCCCGACGAACACCGAGCCGGCACTTCGTACCTGTGCGGCCAGCCGATCGTCATCGACGACGAGATGTTCCGCGGCGGCGCTGTTGGCAAGCGCCATCGCTTCCTTGATCGATTTCGTGACGATGATGCCGCCGTGCGCGCGAAGCGATTCAGCCGCCGGTCCGGTGGTCGGCGTCGTCTTGTCGACGATGGCCGCCACCTGTGCGGCCAGCGAGCGGCTTGGCGTGATGAGCACGGCCCGCGCATCGGGATCGTGTTCGGCCTGCGCGATGAGATCGGCGGCAATCCATTCGGGCGTGCCCGTGGCGGCGACGATGACGATCTCGGTTGGGCCGGCGTAGAAGTCGATGCCGCAGTCGGCGGCCACGAGTGCCTTGGCCGCGGCGACATAGCGATTGCCCGGGCCGACGATCTTGTCGACGCGCGGGATCGACTCGGTGCCGTAAGCGAACGCGGCGATCGCCTGCGCGCCGCCAATTCGAAAGAGACGCGACGCACCGGCTTCCAGAGCAGCGGCCATCACCACTGCATCTGGCTTGGGGCACGCGACGACCACGTCTTTCACGCCTGCCGCCGTTGCTGGAATCGCCGTCATCAGCAGCGTTGACGGCAGCGGATAGCGGCCGCCGGGCACATAACAGCCGACGCGATCGAGCGGCACGATGCGTTGTTCGACCGTGATGCCGGGCCCGACCGAGACTCGCCACCCGCGCGGCACCTGCTTCTTCGCGACGGCGCGGATGTTTCTGGCGGCGACGCCAATCGCGCGCCGCACCGCGGGTGACACGGTCTTCGCCGCCGCCTGCATCTCTGTCCTCGACACCTCGAGCGGTCCGTCGAGCCGATCGAGCTCGCGCGCGTAGCGCAGAAGGGCCGTTTCTCCTTCGCGCCGGACGTCCGACACGATCGTCGCGACTCGCCGCTCCGTCTCTCCATCGCGATCGCGATCGGGCCAGAGCAGGTCGCGAACGGCCGCGGCGTCGCCGGCTTCAACGATTCTCATCATGCTCAGACAACGATCTTGTTGAGGGGATACTCGACGATCCCCTGACCACCGGCGGCCTTCAGCTTCGGAATGAGATCCCTGACGGTGCGCTCTTCGATGATCGTGTTCACCGCCACCCACTCGCCCTCGCTCAGCGACGAGATCGTCGGACGCTGCAGTGCCGGCAGCAGCGCCAACACCTTGTCGAGATCGACGCGCTGCACGTTGAGCATCAGCCCGACGCGACCCTGTGCTTCGATGGCGGCCTTGAGCAGCAGCGCGATGTTCTCGATCTTGGTCCGCTTCCACCCGTCGCTGAGCGACTGCTCGTTGGCAATCAACTGCGTGTTCGACTCCATCACCGTGTCGAGTATCCGCAACCGGTTGGCGCGCAGCGTGGAGCCGGTCTCAGTGGCTTCGACGATCCCGTCAGCGAGGAGGGGAGGCTTGACCTCGGTGGCGCCCCAGGAGAACTCGACCCGTTTCACCTTGACGCCGAGCCGATCGAAGTAGTGCCGCGTCAGATGCACGAACTCTGTGGCGACCACGGCCCCGGCGAAATCCTGCGGGGTCTTGAAGCGCGAGTCTTCGGGCGCGGCCAGTACCCAGCGCACCTTGGCGAAGCCCTGCTTCGAGTAGACGAGATCGGCGAGGCTCGTCACGCACGTATGCGGATCGCGTCCGTAGCGGTGCTCGGCGGTACAGTCGAGACCGGTGAGGCCGGCGTCGAGCACGCCCTCGCAGACGTAACGGGTCATCTCCTGCGCGCGAATGAGCATGCACTCGATCTCGGGATCGTCGATCGACGGGAAGTAGGAGCGCGTGCTCGCGTAGATGTTGAAACCGGCGCGTGCGAAGAGCTGCACGGTGGCTTCCTGCAGCGAGCCTTTCGGCAAACCGAGTTTGAGCGTCATGGAATCGTGATCCCTTCAGCGCGTTGGAAGAAGCACGTCCGCTCGCCGGTATGACACACGTGGCCATCACCGAGGCGTTCGGCCTTCACGAGCACCGTGTCATCGTCGCAATCGATCAGGATATCGCGGACGGCGAGACGATTGCCCGAGGTCTCGCCTTTGGTCCACAGCTTCTGCCGCGTGCGGCTGTAGAACGTCACGTAGCCCGTGCGGCGCGTGATGTCCCAGGCTTCGTCATTCATGAAGCCGACCATCAGCACTTCGCCGCTCTTGTGGTCTTGCACCACTGCGGGGATCAGGCCGTCGAGTTTCGAAAAGTCCATATTCCGAAGTTCCCAAGTTCCCGTACAAAACAAAAGCCCCGCGTTTCCGGCGGGGCTGCGTGGGTTGCGAGCTCAGGGTGTTGCTGCCTGGCGATCAGTCCTCTCTCGCGCGCAGTCCGGCCGGGCGGCCATGATGGCCGTGGCGATGGTGATGCGCATGATGGAGAACAGCAACCATGAGCCACCAAGCGTACCTGAAACGGCCTAGCGCCGGCAAGCGGCTCCCGAGGAATACGACCTTCGCTCCTAACTCGGCGTTGACGGCATCTTCCCGGTCGAGTCATTCTGTGGCGATGACATTCCGCCGCCTTCTGTTCGTCGCCGTGTTGTCAGCTGCCTGCGCTGCGGGATGCCGCCAGCCCGATGGCACATGGCCGAAGGAAAACGAGGACACTCCCAACCGGCTGCACGATCTGCAGCGCGATCTTCAGAGCGTGGCGGCCGGCGAGGCCGACGCTCCCAAAGACCTGGCCGACGATCTTGCGGTCTTCGCCGAGCAACCGGCGGGCGCATCGGCGGCTCGCAATCTGGCCGACGGCGTCAGCACCAGCATCCGCAAGCGAAACGCCAGTGAGGACGCGTGCAAGCAGCTGGCGTCGATTCTCTGGAAGGCAGTGGCCTCTCGGCAAATCAGCGCGCGCCAGGCAGACAGCCTCAAGGACGACATGCGGGGCGTGCTGGTGTCGATTGGCGTCGCGCAGGCCGAAGCCAACGCAGTCGCCGAGCGCATCGATCAGACGCAGAAGGCGGTCAACGTGAGACCGCGGAAGTGGTACGAGCGCTACTAGAAACGAAGAGGGCCGCCTGAAGGCGGCCCTACGAATAGCGTGAGAAGAGCCGCCGAGGCGGCCCTTACGTGTTAGCGAGCGACTGCCGCTGCCTTCTCGACGGTTTCCCACGGAAGGCCGGTGCGGCCGAAGTGACCGTAGTTGGTCGACTGGCGATAGATCGGACGAAGCAGGTTCAGCTTCTCGATGATCGCGCGCGGACGGAAGTCGAAGTTGTTCATCACGAATTCCGCGGCCGCCCGCTCGTCACCCGTGCCGAACGTATCCACCTTCACCGACACGGGCTTGGCCATGCCGATCGCGTAGCCCACCTGAATCTCCGCCTTCTTCGCGAAGCCGGCCGAGACCACCTGCTTGGCAACGAAGCGGCAGAAGTAGGCGCTGCTGCGATCGACCTTCGACGGATCCTTGCCGCTGAACGCGCCGCCGCCGTGACGGCCCCAGCCGCCGTAGCTGTCGACGATGATCTTGCGGCCGGTGACGCCGGCATCGGCCGACGGTCCGCCGTGAATGAAGCTGCCGGTCGGGTTCACGAAGAGCGTGAGGTTCTTGTTCCACCACTGACCGAGCGCGCGCGGACCGAGGTCCTCGCGAACGTACTCGGTGATCTTCTTCTGATCGGCGGCGGGACTGTGCTGGGTGGAGACGACGACGGCGGTGACGTCGAGCGGTGTGTTGCCGTCGTAATTGAGTGAGACCTGCGACTTGCTGTCGGGACGGAGCCACGCGATCTTGCCGGAATGACGATCGTCGGCCATCGCCTTCATCAGCTTGTGCGCGAGCAGAATCGGCAGCGGCATCATCTCCGCTGATTCATCGGTGGCGTAGCCGAACATGATGCCCTGGTCGCCGGCGCCCTGATCGCCGCTCTGACTGGTGGTCTCGGTCACGCCCTGCGAGATTTCGTTCGACTGTTTGGTGATGAGCGAGATCAGCTTGAGCGTCGTGTCGCAGAACGGCTCCGACGTATCGGTGTAGCCAATCTCCTTGACCGCCTTGCGGACGATCGCGTCGAAATCGAGTTTGGCGTTGGTCGTGATCTCGCCGGCGAGAACAACATGGTCGCTCTTCACCAGTGTCTCGCACGCGACGCGGCTCTTGGTGTCCTGTTCGAAACAGGCGTCGAGAACCGAGTCGGAGATGTAATCGCAGACCTTGTCGGGGTGACCTTCGGACACTGATTCAGATGTGAACGTAAAACGCGACATGTTGCTCCTCAAAAACAAAAAGGCCCGCCGACGTCGTCGCGGGCCTGGGTTCGCGACTTAGATAGGTCCGCCTTCACTGCCTCGGCAGCTTTGGCGCGAGAAGCGCGGCCCATCAAGTCGGTGAAATCGCCGCGCCCAGGAAACGGACCAGTATAGATCATTTTGGCCAGCCGCCGCCCAAACTCCTTCGTCTAGCGAAACTTACCGCGTCGCCGTTATTTCTTGGCGGGGTGTTCCTTGATGTAATTGGTGGCAAATTCCTTCAGCTGCGGGTTGGTCAGCCCGATGGCTTCGCCCTCGGCCTGCGCACGGTCGACGGCCCAGCCGTCCTGAAGCGCGCGCTTGATCATCCACATCGCGCCCACACGGTTGGCCGACCCGCAATGTATGAACACTGGCTGGTTGGTCTTGTCCGCCACTGCGCCAAGAAAATCGCTGACGACCTTGGCGTCGGGCATCGCGGCGTTGAACGGCAGGTGGATGTACTTGAGGCCAGCAGCCTGCGCCGCCGCGCGGCCGGCGTCGACGTTGGCGCCCTCTTCGGTTGGCAGCCGAAGGTTGATCACCGAGACGTAGCCTTCCTTTTTCAATGCGGCCATCGCGCTCGGATCCGTCTGCCCGCCACAGCCGACCGTGGCGTCGACGCGCGAGTAGTTGCGGATACCCGGCATCTCCTGTTTCTTGACCTGTGCCGCCGCCGGCATCGCGACGCCCACGAACAAGGCTGCGATCACGAGGAATCGTGTCTGCATGAAAACCTCCAGCGAGGGCCGATCTTAAGCCACGAAGAGCACGAAGATCACGAAGAAAAGGCCGCCACGAAGAGCACGAAGATCACGAAGAAAAGGCCGCCACGAAGAGCACGAAGATCACGAAGAAAAGGCCACGAAGATCACGAAGACTTCGTGTCCTTCGTGTGCTTCGTGGCCTGTTTCTTTGTGATCTTCGTGCTCTTCGTGGCTCAGCGTTCGACGGTTACGGTGACGGGTTCCTCGAGTCGAACCGTCACGGGCGATCCCGATGCGAGCGCGGCGCTGTTGCGGCTGCCGGTCATCACTGCTGCCGTGCCGGCGCCGGCGCCGACCGATCCGCCGATGGCCGCGCCCTTGGCGCCGCCGAGGATGCCGCCGATGATCGCTCCGCCGATCGCGCCGCCACCGATCTTCGCCGAGCTCTCACGTCCCGGCGAGTCGCCCTCGCGATAGATCGTTTCCGTGTCGATGGCTAGACGCGTGCCGTCGGCAAGGACGATCGAGGTGAAGCGAATGCCGAGCCTCGCGCGATCGCGCACACGGCCACCGCGTTCGACAACCGTGACCTCGCCGTTGGCTTTGGCGCCCGCGGGAATCGCGACGCGATCGCCCACTTTCACCTCCCGAGTGACGCGCGCCACGACCGGATCTTCAACGCGCGCGTGTTCGCTCGACACGCTCGACTCCATCTGCAGTCCGATCACCGACTGCGCCGCAACCACCAGGTCCTCGTAAACCGGTCCGGGCGGATCCACCGATCGTGACGGTTGATTGTCGGCAATAGCCGCGGGTGCAATGGCAACCGGCGCTTCCTCACGAGCGGGAGGCGCGGGAGCTGACGATGGGGCCGTGGGTGCTGGATCACTCCGTCGTGGTGCAACAGGAGCAGGTCGCGACGGTGCAGGAGGTGCGGGTCGGGTAACCGGCGCCGCCTCGGCGCGCGGAGACGGCGCGACAGGGGCTGGCGATTCACCCACGACGCCCTCGGACTGCTCGACCGTTGCAGTTGGCGTGGGGTCTTGAGCTGGGGCAACCTGCGCGGAGGCAGGTGCTGGACTGGTGGACCTCACGATCATGTAGGTCCCGCCGGCGCCGGCCGCGACGCACAGCAACGCGAGCAACGCCTTGCTCATCATGGCTCTCTATCCTCTCAACCCCTCTGCACGAGCAAGGGCTATGCCTGCAGAGATTGCGAAAACTCGAACGAAATCAGCGAGTTGCCCCCGCGTCCCTGGCCTGTTTTTCGGATCGTGTCCTCTTGGAAGTTAACGGGATGCAGAGGGAACGCGGATTTTCACACGGGGGAACGGGGTAACGGAGATTGGATATCGTGATCCCCGTTCCCCCCGTTCCCCCCGTGTGATCCCGTTTCCCCCGCAATCCCCGTCCCATCTGGTTCAAGCCACGAACTTATACCCCAATCCGTGCACCGTGAGAATGTGCTGTGGATGCCGCGGGTTGTCTTCGATTTTTTGTCGAAGCCATGCCACATGTACGTCGACGGTGCGCGTCGATGGCATGGCGTTATAGCCCCAGACCTCATTGAGCAGCTCGTCGCGCGACAGCGCCGCGCCGCGATGTTCGACGAAGTACTTCAGCAGCTTGAACTCGCGCGCGGATAGATCGAGCGGCTGCCCAGCCTTGTTCACTTCCGCTTTACGGAAGTCGACGCTGATGTCGCCGAACTGGAACGCATCGATCGATCCAGAAGCCGTCCGCACCGCTCCGCGACGCAGCAGCGCCTCAATACGCGCCAGCAGCTCGGCCATCTCGAACGGTTTCACCAGATAGTCGTCGGCGCCGAGCTTCAATCCGACGACGCGATCGACCACCTGGCCGCGCGCGGTCAGCATGAGGATCGGGGTGAGGACGCCGCGCTGCCGCAGCGTGCGGCACACGTCGAATCCGTTGCCGCCCGGCAGCATCACATCAAGCAGGATGGCGTCGAACGTGCTCGTGCTCGCGCGCGCGAGACCACGCACGGCATCACCCTCATGGTCGACCTCGTACCCTTCCGCGGTGAGGCGATCGGTGAGCGTGAGAACCAGACCGGGTTCGTCCTCGATGAGCAGCAGACGCCGCGGCTGCATGAGGGGAGTTTACTTGTAAGTGGAAGAAGTGGAAAAAGTGGAAAAAGTGGAAAAAGTGGAAAAGTGGAAAAGTGGAAAAGTGGAAAAGTGAAAGTGCTCAAGTTCTCAAGTTGGCGGAAAGTGCAACAAGCCTGGCAACAGCAACGACAGCCTCGAGTGACCCGCCTGCACTTTCCGTGAACTTCCAAACTTCCGCACTTCTACTTTTCCACTTTTCCACTTTTCCACTTCTTCCACTTACTCACGTGTGCGTCGTCTGGAGTTCCTGGCCGACCGCGCGGGGCTGGATATCCGGACCGGCCGCCGGCAATGCGATCGTGAACGCGCTGCCGGCGCCGGCGCGGGTGGTCACGCTGACCCGGCCGCCATGTGCGGCGACGATGCGCCGGACCAGCGACAGGCCGAGGCCGTTGCCATGAACCTGACGGGCCACGGCGTCGGCGCCACGATAGAACGGATCGAAGATGTGCGGCAGATCCTCGGCGGGAATACCAGGTCCGTGATCGCTGATGGTGATGCGGACTTCAGACTGCCGAGGATCGGACACCTGTTCGGCCTTGATGCCCACCCATCGATCGGAGCCGCCGTATTTCACTGCGTTTGCGATCAGATTCTGCACCGCTGACCGCAGCGCCGCCGCGTCGCCGACGATCGGCGGCAGATCGGACGCAATCTCGCGGTGCACGACCACGTCGCCGTCGGACGCCGACATCGAGCCGTCGACGGCGCTCTCGATGATCTCAGCTGGCGACAGCGGCACGCGCGACGCGAAGCCGAGTCCCGACTCGATGCCCGCGTACTGCAGTACGCGCTCGACCATCTCGCCGAGACGACGGGCTTCGGTTTCGACGAGCTGTCCGTACCGCTTCACGCGATCGCCGGTGACGACGCCCTGCGACAGGTTTTCTGCCGCCGATTGGATCACTGCCACGGGCGTGCGCAGCTCGTGAGACACGCCGGCGACGAACTCCATCTGCTGCCGCGCAAGCCGATGCGCACGGCGCGAGGTGGCGGCAAGCAGCGCCACGCTCACGGTGAGGAGCAGCAGGATGCCGAAGCTCGCGGCGAGATTGCGGCGTCGTGCGCTAGCCACGGCGGCTTCGAGCGATCCGCTCTGATGCTGGACGAGCAGCAGCCAACGGCCCGGCACGTCGTCTGGGGATCGTGGTGGTCCCGGGTTCGGCTGCGCGCCTGCCGGTCTGATGCGGTTGGCGCCCGGACGATCGTCTCCATCGGCGGGCGGACGTGGTCGCCCGAAGAAAAATGCGGAATCGGCGCGGCCGAGCAGGTTCGATGTGGCGTCCGCGTGCTTGGGATCGAGCGGTGCACTCGAATCGGAACGGAAGAGGATCTGCGACGGGTTCTCGGACGAGATCACGGCGACGCGATAGGCGTCGCCATCGGGGTGCGTGAAGTGGCGCTGCGCCAACTCAGGGATCATCTGTCCGCGGATGTACTCCATGTTCAGTTGGAGGATCGTGAAGCCGAACACGGGTGTGACGGTTTGCGGACCGGGCGCGGGAGATGTCTGCACCACGCGATTGCGCAACGGCGTGACGATCAGCGACTCCTCGTCACGAAACGCCGGGCGACGATTGAGTCCGTGGCCGGCTTTGAAATCGGTGAGCTCCTGTTCGAACTGCGGCCGCCAGCGCGCGAGCACGGCAGGCCACTCGCTTTGATCGAACGTATGCGAGTCGTCGTTCCATCGCCGGAGGCGCAGGCCGTGATCGTCATCGAGCAGGAAGATGGCTGCAACGAGCTGCGGGTGCGCCGCCGTATTGAGCCACGTGTCATAGCGATCGGTGTAGCGGTCCGACGCGCCTTCCTGCGCCGTCTGAGGACCGACCTGGAGGGTGATCACGGCGCGCACGATCTCGCCGTCGAAGCCTTCGCGGAATTGTGCCGCCGCGTTGCGAAGGTTGCGCTGCATGCGTTCCCGTTCTGCGGTGCTGACCTGACCGACCCATCGGTACTGGAGGACAGCGAGCGCAGGAAGCAGCACGAGCAAGGCCACGGTCACCAGCGTGGCTCCCGATGGCCTCTTCAGCGTCACGAGAGGAAGTCTAGCATCAAGAAAATTGCCGTAACACGCTGAAAAATGGGCTTTTACAAACTTAACAAACTCTTTGCGCGTGCTTAACGACGTGCCCGAAACCGGGCGGGAATAATTTGAGGTCCATGTCCCTCTCGCGTGGCGTACTTGTCGTGTGCGCGCTGGTTGGAGTTGCAACACTTTCAGCTCGGGTCGCCGCTCAATCGGAAGACCCTGCCAAGGGGGCGTCGCTGCTCGCCGAGGCGCGCAAGGCCATCGGCGGCGACGACAAGCTCGCCGCGATCAAGCGTCTGCAGATCAAAGGCGACATGAAGCGCGGTCAGGGCAATGCGACGCTCGAAGGCGACAGCGAGATCTTCCTCGAGCCTCCCGACAAATTCCGCCGCAACGAGTCGCTCAGCATTGGCCTCGGTGGTCCCGGCATCGAGCGCGTCGAGATCTTGAACGGCACCGACGTCATCGACGAGAACAACGGAGGCGGGCGCGGCGGCTTCGCCCGCGGCGGCGGCGATGTCGGCGGGAACCGCGGCCGCGGTCAGATCGATCCCGAGCGTCTCAAGGAGGCGCAGCGCCGCAATCGTCAGGCCGAAGTGTCGCGACTGCTGGTGGCGATGCTGTTGAACACCTCGTCACCCGTGGCCTGGATCGGCACGGCGCAGTCGCCGGAAGGGACCGCCGATGTGCTCGAGATCAAGACCGAAGGCGCGCCCACGCGATTGTTTCTCGACAGTTCCACGCACCTGCCGCTGATGCTGACATGGGCCGGTGGTGGAGGCCGAGCGTCTGCGCGCGGGGGGCAAGGACAAGCCGCGCAAGGACAGACGCCGCAAGCCGCGTCCGCGGGCCGCGCGCCTGCCACGCAGGAGATACATCTCTCCGACTACAAAGTGGTCGGCGGTATCACGCTGCCTCACCTCATCACGCGCGGGGTCAACGGCGAGACGAGTGAGGAGTGGACCATCAAGAGCTACAAGATCAATCCGAACTTCAAGGCGAACACGTTCACCAAATGAAACGGTTTCTGATCATCCTCGTCGCACTGTTCATCGCCAGCCCTCTGGCTGCGCAACAGACTGCCGGCCAATCGCAGCTCCGGCTCGTGGTTGTCGACGAGACCGGCGCCGGTATTCCGTCGGCCACCATCGTCGTCAAGGTTGGCTCCGGCCCCGGCGTGACGTTCACGACCGACGAACGCGGCGTCGCGTCGTCGCCGGCGCTGCCGGTCGGCGCGGCAACGCTGCACGTCGAGTTCGAAGGATTCGAGCCGTACGACGGTCCGCTCACGCTGCGCCGCGGCGCGATGAATCAGAACGTCACGCTCAAGATCGCTGGTTTCAAAGAGGAAGTGGTGGTGAGCGACACCACGGCCACCGACGATCGTCGCGGCAACTCGTTGAGCACCACGCTCGAGCAGAGCGAGATAGAAGAGCTGCCCGAAGATCCCGACGAGCTCGCCGACGTGCTGAC
>Ga0075423_10000498_pt1 | contig 31859 bp, 29 predicted proteins | sample SoiMethybrSBSTD2_FD_80114 | JGI IMG/M metagenome (GOLD analysis project Ga0075423, IMG submission 80114) | Bulk soil microbial communities from a Populus tree surrounding site in Tennessee, USA - Soil MetaG P. TD hybrid SBSTD2 | ecosystem: Environmental > Terrestrial > Soil > Tree plantation...
CGCTGACCGCCGGAGAGCTCCCCGAACTGGCGGTCTGCCAGCTGCTCCAGGCCGACGCGGCCAAGGGCGCTTCTGGCGAACCGCCGCTCCGACCGGCCGTTCGGCCGCCACCAGGCCAGGCGGCTGAGCGTCCCCATCAGCGCGACGTCGAGCGCGCTCACCGGGTAGTCGAGGCGCGAGCGCTCCGTCTGCGGGACGAAAGAACAGGCGCCGCCGACGGTGATCTCCCCCGAGGTCGGGCTCAACTCACCGAGGATGACCTTGAAGAGCGTCGACTTGCCCCCGCCGTTCGGGCCGAGCACGCTGATCCGCTCGCCCGGCCGCAGGTCGAAGGTCACCTCCTCGAGCACCGCCGGGCCGCGGTACCCGGCGGCCAGACCCGCGACGGCGATCGCTACCCGGCCGGATTCGCGCACCGCTTCGCACCTCCCGTGAACCCGCGCACCATCGCGTCGGCGTTGGCCGCCTCCATGCGTATGTAGGTCGCCCCGCTCGAGTCCGCGGGCCCGAGCGTGTCGCCGTACAGCGTGTAGTTCGAGCTCGCTCCCGTCTCCCGCGCAATCGTCTCCGCCAGCCGAGCGTTCACCGAGCTCTCGGGGAAGATCGCACGGACGTGCTCGCGGCGAACGAGCGCGATCAGCCGCGCGGTCGCGCCAGCGGAGGGCTGCGCCTGCGTCGTCTGCGCCGAGATGACCGCGCCGACGACCCGGATGCCGTAGCGGCGGGCGAAGTAGCCGAACGCGTCGTGGTCGGTGACGAGCTTCCGCTCGTCTGCCGGGATCGGGCGAAAGCAAGCCGCGATACCGCGATCGAGCCGGCGCAGCTTCCCCAGATAGGAGGCGGCGTTGCGGTCGAACGCGTTCCTTCCCGTCGGGTCGGCGCCTACGAGCGCGGCGCGAATCGCCCGCACCGCGGCCTGCGCGTTCCTCGGGTCGTGCCACCAGTGCGGGTCGTACGTCGACGGCTCCGGCCCGGACCGCTCGCCGGCGAGGCGCACGGGGACGTGCTCGCCCAGCACCACCACCGTCGGGTTGCCGCCGGCCTCGGACACCACCTTGTCCATCCAGTCGTCGAGGTTGTCCCCGTTCTCGAAGACGACGTCGGCCCCACTGGCGGCCTCGACGTCCGCCGGTCGCGGCTCGTACTCGTGCGGATCCGTGTTCGGCTGCAGGATCTGGTGTACGTCCACCCGCGACCCGCCGACGTTCCGCACCCAGTCCGCGATCTGCGTCGTGCTTGCAACCACCGAGACGCCCGACCCGTTGGCGCCGGACGAGCCGCCGCACCCGGCGAGGAACGCGCAGGCGACGGCGGCCGCGGCCGCGAGCGCCACGCGTCTCCACACGACCACGTGCCGGGCGGCGAGGACGGCCGCGAACACGCCGCCGGACAGCACCGCGATCGCGGCGCCGGGCGGGACGTTGACCTCCACAGAGAGCCACAGCCCGACGATCCCCTCGCACGCCGTCAGCGCGACGGCCGAGAGCTGCCAGGCCGGCAGGCGCGACGACCAGAGGCGTGCGGTCGCCGCCGGGACGACGATCAGCGCCGTGACGAGCAGCGCCCCGAGCGCGGCCAGCCCGGCGACGACGGTCAGCGCCACGATCACGAGCAGCACGAGCTCGGGGAGCCGCGACCGGGCGCCGAGCGAGCGCGCGCTCAGCGGATCGAAGCCCGCCACGAGCCAGCGGCGGCCGAGCACGATCGTTCCTACGAGCGCGGCCGCGCTCACGACGGCCGCGAGCACGAGGTCGCGATCGCCGACGAGCAGCAGGCTCCCGAAGAGCAGCGTCTCGACGTTGGCGCCGGAGTGGAAGACGTCGCTCGCGAGGATCACGCCGGCCGCGAGCGCCCCCACGAGCGCAAGCGCGGTTGCGCCGCCGACGCTGGCCCCCCGCGGGCGCCGAAGCACCTGAACACCGGCCGCGAACAGCAGCACAGCGCCGACCGCGCCGAGCGGAGCCGAGAAGGCGAGCCCATCGGCGACGACGAGGCCCGGGAACGCCGCCGTCCCGACCGCATGTGAATAGAAGGCGAGCCCGCGAAGGACGATCCAGGTCCCGATCAGCCCGCCCGCGACGGACAGCAGGACGACCTCGAGCAGGCCGCGCTGAACGAACTCGAACTGAAAGGGCTCGAGCACGAAAGAGAACGATACTCGTTCTCATCAACCATCGTCGTCGTTATCATGTGCGCCGATGACCGCTCCGGTGAGCTCTCGGGACTGGGCCGAGGCAGCGCGTCGCGTGCTCCGGGGGCAGGGCCACCGCGCCGGCGCCGCGCGCGCCGCAGTCATCGAGGTCCTTAGTCAGGCCGATTGCTGCCTAACGGCGCAGGAGATCTGGGACGCGATCCGCGGTCGTGGCGAGGCCGTCGGCATCGCGAGCGTCTACCGGACGCTCGACCTGCTGCAGGAGCGCGGCCTCGTCCAGAAGATCGAGCTCGGGGCCGGACGGGCGCATTACGAGGCGATCCGGCCCGAGGCGCACCACCACCACCTGGTGTGCGACGAGTGCGGCCGGGTCGACGCGTTCGAGGACGACGCGCTCGAGACGACGCTCCAGCGCGTCGAGCGCGAGAGCGACTACGTCGTCGCGCGGCATGACGTGCTCCTCCGCGGCACGTGCGACGACTGCCGTCCGGCGCTGAGCGGCTAGCGGCCGTACTGCGCGACGGCCCGCGGCGATCGCGGTGCCGTCCACGACGTGGTAACGAGGGGCCCGCACAGCGCCGCGAAATGTCGCTCGGGGGGATACCCCACCCCGCCGGCACCACGACGCGCAACTGCTCGTCACCAGCGGCGACGCCACCCGCACGCACAACGAGTCAACCGGCAAAACACCACGCGAAGCCCGCCGCCGCATCAAACGCGCCCTCGCCCGCCACTTCTACCGACAACTCACCACCCTCACCACCACTCGACAACGAGAAGCGCCGGGGCTTTGCCCCCGGAAGGTGCAGCGCGTCAACTCAAAGCGACCGAGCCGAAGGCGACAGGAGCTAGGGAGGCCAACGGGGCAAACCCCATTTCCCCCATTAGGAAGACGCGATAGCGTGAGGGCATGCTCGCGCAGCCGGCGCAATCGCTGACCGATCTCGCACTGGCGACGGTCACGCTCCTGCTGGCGTTGGAGCTGCGGCGCACGCCGTCCCTGCACGGCTACTGGCGCAAGGCGTTCTGGTTCTTCGGCCTGGCCGCGCTGGCCGGCGCCCTTCACCACGGGGTGCTCGTGCGCTGGCCCGAGGCGGCGAGGGTCAGCTGGGGGCTGATCAGCGTCATCGTCGTGGTCGCGGTCTCCTACCTCCTCGCCGGCACCGTCGCCGAGGTGCTGGCGCCGGATCGGACGCGCGTGTTCTGGCTGCTGCGGTCGCTCGGGCTCGTCGCGTACGTCGGGATGGCCGCCAGCGGTCGCGCCGGAATCGCCGCGATCCTCCTGTGCGAGAGCCTGACGATGCTCAGCGTGCTCGGGCTCTGGGTCTGGGCGGCGTACCGCCGCCACCCGCTCGCGGGGCCCGTGCTCCTCGCGATCGCGGCCAGCATCGCCGCCGCGAGTACGAAGGCGCTGAGCCCGGCGCTCGTCGGTCAGGTGGGGCTCGATCCCACGTCGGCCTGCCACGTCGCGCAGATCGTCGGCACGGTGCTGCTCTACGTCGCCGTGACCCGCCCGCAGCGCACGACGGCGGATCGCCTCGCCGCGCCCGCATAAGCTACGCCGCGTGCTGGGCCTCCCGAACGCGATTCGCGCGTGCCTGTTCGACCTCGACGGCGTGCTCACGAAGACGGCGAAGGTGCACGCGGCGGCGTGGAAGCAGATGTTCGACGCGTACCTGCAAGAGCGCGCGAGCCGAACCGGCGACCCCTTCGTTCCATTCGACGAGCTGAAGGACTACGACGAGTACGTGGACGGCAAGCCGCGCTACGACGGGGTCCGGTCGTTCCTCGCCTCGCGCGGAATCGAGCTGCCGGAGGGGAATCCGGACGATCCGCCCGGGAAGGAGACGGTTCGCGGTCTCGGCGACCGCAAGAACGAGCTCGTGCTCGAGCTGCTCCAGCGGGACGGGATCGAGGTCTACGAGGGGTCGGTTCGCTACGTCGAGGCGGCTCGTGACGCGGGCCTGCGCCGCGCCGTCGTCTCGTCGAGTGCGAACACGAAGGAGGTCCTGGCGGCCTCCCGCATCGACACGCTGTTCGAGGCGGTGGTGGACGGCGTGGTCACCGAACGCGAGCACCTGAAGGGCAAGCCGGCCCCGGACACGTATCTCGACGGCGCACGCATCCTCGGCGTGGAACCGGCCGAGGCCGCGGTCTTCGAGGATGCGCTGGCGGGAGTGGAGGCCGGACGGGCCGGGCGCTTCGGCTGTGTCGTCGGCGTCGACCGGGTGGGGCAGGCCGATGCGTTGCGCCAACACGGGGCCGACCTCGTCGTGCAGGACCTCGCGGAGCTCCTCGAGCGCTCGTGACGATCACGCACCCCGCGTTCGCCGTCGAGCCGTGGGCGGTCCGGGAGACCGCGCTGGACCTGGATGTGCTGGCGCAGAGCGAGTCGGTCCTTTCGGTCGCGAACGGGCACATCGGGTTGCGCGCCAACCTCGACGAGGGCGAGCCGTACGCCGTTCCCGGGACGTATCTGAACTCGTTCTACGAGCTGACGCCACTGCCGTACGCGGAGGCCGGCTACGGCTACCCGGAGTCGGGTCAGACGGTCGTAAACGTGACGAACGGGAAGATCATCCGCCTGCTAGTCGACGACGAGCCATTCGACGTTCGCTACGGACAGCTGCGCTCGCACGAGCGGGTGCTCGACCTGCGCGCCGGCGTCCTGCGACGCCGGGTGCACTGGACGTCGCCGACCGGCGTCCAGGTCCTGGTCTCGTCGACGCGCCTCGTCTCGTTCGTCCAGCGGGCCGTCGCCGCAATCCTCTACGAGGTCGAGCCCGTCGACGGAGCGGTCCGCATCGTCGCGCAGTCCGAACTCGTGGCCAATGAGCCGGGACCACCCCGCTCCGACGATCCTCGCGCGGCTGCTGCTCTCGAGTCGCCACTAGAGTCGGAGTGGTGCGGTGACCACGACGCGCGCGTCATCTTGGTCCATCTCACGAAGCGCAGCGGGCTGCGCATGGGCGCCGGTATGGACCACCTGGTCGAAGGCCCTGAGGGGTTCGAAGTGCACGCCGAGAGCGGCCCCGACCTCGGCCGCGTCACCGTCGCCGCCGACCTGGCTGAGGGGGAGCGCCTGCGGCTCGTCAAGTTCCTCGCCTACGGCTGGTCGAGTCAGCGGTCGATGCCCGCGGTTCGCGATCAGGTGGTCGCGGCGCTCACCGAGGCCAAGCACGCCGGCTGGGACGGACTGAACAAGGGCCAGCAGGAGTATCTGGATCAGTTCTGGCAAGGGGCCGACGTCGAGATCGACGGTGACGCCGAGCTGCAGCAGGCCGTGCGTTTCGGACTCTTCCACACGCTCCAGGCCGGGGCCCGCGCAGAGCAGCGCGCGATCGCGGCGAAGGGGCTGACCGGCCCGGGATACGACGGCCACACGTTCTGGGACACCGAGCGGTTCGTGCTCCCGGTGCTGACGTACACGGCGCCACACGCCGCCGCGGACGCGCTGCGCTGGCGGTATTCGACGCTCGACCTCGCGCGCGAGCGCGCCGGCCAGTTGAACCACGGGGGCGCCGCCTTCCCGTGGCGGACGATCCGCGGGCAGGAGTGCTCGGCCTACTGGCCCGCCGGAACCGCGGCGTTCCATATCGCCGCCGATATCGCGGATGCGGTCACGCGCTACCTCCTCGCCACGAACGACGAGGAGTTCGAGCTCGACGTGGGGCTTGAGCTACTCGTCGAGACCGCCCGGCTATGGCGCTCGCTCGGCCACCACGACGCAGAGGGCAGGTTCCGGATCGACGGGGTCACGGGGCCCGACGAGTACAGCGCGATCGCTGACAACAACGTGTACACGAACCTGCTCGCGCAGCGGAACCTCACCAACGCGGCCGACGCCGTCTCCCGACACCGCCGTCACTCGGACCGGCTCGGTGTCACGCTCGAAGAGGCGGCGTCATGGCGCGACGCGGCCCAGGCCATGGTCGTCCCCTGGGACGAGGGACTCGGTGTCCACCCGCAATCCGAGGGCTTCACGAAGCACCAGGTGTGGGATTTCGCCGGAACCTCGCGCGAGCAGTACCCGCTCCTCCTCCACTTTCCGTACTTCGACCTCTACCGCAAGCAGGTCGTCAAGCAGGCCGATCTCGTGCTGGCGCTGCACGTCTGCGGCGATTCGTTCAGCGACGACCAGAAGGCCAGGGACTTCGCCTACTACGAGGCGCTGACCGTCCGCGACTCGTCACTTTCGGCCTGCACGCAGGCCGTCGTCGCAGCCGAGGTCGGCCATCTCGAGCTCGCGTACGACTACTTCGGAGAGGCGGCGCTGATCGACCTGCACGACCTCGCGCACAACACCCACGACGGCGTCCACATCGCGTCGCTGGCCGGCGCGTGGATCGCCGCCGTCGCCGGATTCGGCGGCATGCGCGATCACGGCGGCGAGCTGACGTTCGCACCCAGGCTGCCGCCGCGTCTCGAGCGGATCGCGTTTCGGGTCATGTTCCGGGGACGGCGGTTGCTCGTCGAGGTGCGGCAGTCGCGAGCGACCTACACGTTGCTGGACGGGGCAGCCCTCGACCTCCGCCACCACGGCACGGTGTTCGAGCTCACGATGGACGAGCCGGTGACACAGCCGATCGCGCCGCCTCCGATGCGGCCTCGGCCGGCCCAGCCGGCCGGCCGCGAGCCCATTCCCCGCGGCCGGGATTCATCCGAGGACTGAAGCCGGCCGCACGTTAGGCGGCCGGTCTTATGTTCTGGTTCACATGGAAGAAGTTGTCCGGGTCGTACTTCGCCTTGATCTGCGCGAGACGGTCGTAGTTCTCGCCGTACGCGGCACGCACCCGGTCTTGCCCCTCTTCCATCAGGATGCACTCGCGCAGGCGCTCGAGCGCTACGAGCGAAAGCGCAACCTCTCGATGGCGCGCACCGTACGCAACCGGCTCGCCGAGCTGCAGCCGGCGTAGCGACTAATTTTTCGTCCCCAACCTCGATGACTAGGTTCGAACGTTGAGACGCTCAGAGCGGGTCGGTCGTCGGTGCGAAGCGGGCGCGGCCACCCGTGCATCCGGTCGCCGGCGGATCGTCGCTTGGTAAGGCGTCCGTTCACCCCTCGGTCTCACACGGACGGGGGTTACTAACGTCGAGCTCGCGGGAAGTCCGCAAGGGCGCCTGTGTTGACCCCTCTTTTTTGGAGGCGTAGGTTCACCCACGGGAGTTCGGATGAACAAACGCCTTGTTGTGCTCTTGCTCCTTGCGAGCGCCGCGGTCCTCGGTTCGGCCATACGCGGAGCGCAGGCGAACGCGGCCGTTGACCCGCCCTTCAAGGCAAGCGCTGGCCGACAGACCCACGCCGGGGCCGCTGCCTCGCGCCGCTCGAAGCTTCGGACGATCGTCCGCGGCCTGGTTGCCGCGGGAGCCCCGGGCGCGCTCGCGGTCGTCCGCACCCCGGCCGGGACCGATCGGGCCGCCGGTGGTCTCGCCAGCCTCCAACCCCGAGCCGCGATGCAATCGACCGATCGCTTTCGCATTGCGAGTGTCACCAAGACGTTCGTGGCCACGCTGGTGTTGCGACTCGCCGCGCAGGGGCGGCTGAAGCTCGGCGATCCTGTCGAGCGCTGGCTGCCAGGGCTCGTGCCGAACGGCGGATCGATCACGCTCCGCGAACTGCTCAACCACACGAGCGGCCTTTACAACTACACCGACGACGAGACATGGGAGAAGGCGGAGATCGCGGATCCCGGACGCCAGTGGACGCCGCACGAGCTCGTGGCGTTCGCGACGTCTCACCCCCCGCTTTTCCCACCCGGCACGAGCTGGTCGTATTCGAACACCAACTACGTCCTGCTCGGGCAGGTCCTCGAGGCGGTCACGGGAGAGCCGCTCGACCAGGAGCTCCAGGGTCAACTGTTCCGGCCGCTTGCCCTCGGCTCGACCTCGTTCGCGAGCGGGACGGCGATCGCCGGCACCTACGCACACGGCTATCTCGGCAGCGCATCGGGGTTGGTTTCGCCGGGGACGCTGGTCGACGTCAGCACGGTCGTCGATCCGTCGGAGCTGTGGGCCGCTGGCGCGATCGTCTCCAATGCGGACAACCTGACGCGTTTCTTCGCCTTGCTGCTCAAGGGCCGAGTGCTCCCGAGGGCGCAAATGAAGGCGATGAAGACCGCTAGTGGCGCGTCGATCGACTACGGGCTCGGGCTTCGTATCGCGGTGACGCTCTGCGGGGCGGCCTTCGGGCATAACGGAGATGCCCCCGGCTATCGCAACATCGTCTGGGCAACCGCGAACGGGCGGCGCGTCGCTTCGATCATGGTCAATATCGACACGACACACGTGTCCTGGGCCAGGCTTGAAGCAGCCGCCAAGAACGCGCTTTGCCACGGCTGACTCGCGCTGTACCCATGTCCCGACGGTGGTTCGGATTGCGTTCGTCCCCGACGGCGATGGTTGGTTTCGAACTGATTTGATCGAGGTGAGTGCGTCGTAGGGCGGGACGGGGCCGTGCCCGAGCCCGGGACGACACCCGCGTGACCGGTATCCAGCGAGCCAGGCAGAAGATCTCGGGTTTCGCGAAGGAACGCCAACCGCCCCGCAGCACATCGCCTTCGCCGCCCCGGACCGTGAAAGCGTCGATCGTTTCCACGAGGCGGCGATCGCCGCCGGGGACAGTGACAACGGCAGGCCGGGAGAACGCCCCCACTATCACCCCGGCTACCACGCCGCATATGCCATCGTTTCCTGATGGAAACAATGTCGAGGCCGTCTTCCGTGGCGAGCGAGCCTGACATTCCAACGTTCGTCCCCAACCTCGACGGCAACAACGTCGAGCTCGTCAACCATAATCGCCGCTAATCTGATTTATCTGATAGTGTGAAGCCTTGGCACGCCTCACAGCGACCGAAGCCGCTCGCTCGTTCTCCGACCTGCTGAATCGCGTCGCAACAGGCGAGGAGCTCGAGATCACCCGTGGAGGCGCCCCCGTCGCCGTGATCGGCCCTCCTGTCGTGCGCTTGCTCGGTGCCGATCGGTTCCGCGAGCTGCTTCGGAACGCTCCCCCAGTCGACGACGAGTTCCCCTCGGACGTTAGGAAGATCAAGAAGGACATTCGTCCGCCGGAGGGAGCCTGGCCGTCCTAGTCGACACTGACCTTCTCATCGACTGGGAGAGGTCACAGGATGCCGCGATGCTCGAAGCTCTCGTGGGCGATGAAGAGCGCGGGATCAGCGTGATCACCGTCAGCGAGTTGCTTCACGGCGTCCATCGATCGTCTGGCGCCCGACGCGCGCGCCGGCAGGCATTCGTGGAACACGTCCTCGGCGGCCTCCAGCCGGTACCGATCACGGCGCCCATTACTCGAGTCCATTCCGAGATTTGGGCTGACCTCGAGCGCCGAGGCCATGTCCTCGGAGCACATGACCTGTGGATCGCCGCGACCGCACTGACGCACGGTTTCGGCGTCGTCACACGAAACCGTGATGATTTCAGGCGAGTTCGAGGCCTGCGTGTTCTTTCACCGCCGGTCTAGCGAATGCAAGTGCGTCAGGGGTCCTGCCTAATACACAGGGAGCTGGGATGGAATCGCTGAAGCTGTACGACTACGCCGCTTCGGGCAACTGCTACAAGGTGCGGCTGCTCCTCGCGCAGCTCGGTCGGCCGTACGAGCGGATCTCCATCGACATCTTCGCCGGCGACACGCTCACCGATCAGTACCGACTGAAGAATCCCGCGGGGGCCACTCCGGTGCTCGAGAAGGGTGACGGACGGGTGCTCCCGGAGTCGAACGCGATCCTCCTCTACCTGAGTACGGGAACGCGGTTCCTCCCCGACGACCCGTTCGACCTTGCCCAGGTGGTCCGCTGGCTCATCTTCGAGCAGACGGACGTGATGATGACGATGGGCGGTCTGCGATTCCGGCTACTGACCGGGCGCCTTACCGCCGACAGCCCGGACGCGATCCGCAGGCGAGAAGGCGCGGAAGCAGCCCTTGAGTTCCTCGACGAGCACTTGCGTCGGGACAGCTTCCTCGCTGGCGGCCGCTACACGGTTGCCGACATCGCAACCTACGCCTACACACACGTCGCGCCCGAGGCCGGTCTCAGCCTCGGCAAGTACCCGGCAGTGCAGGCGTGGCTCTCGAGGGTCGAGGAGCAGCCTGGCTTCATGAACGACCTCGAGCCGTATCCGGAGAACGCGAGGCCGGGCGCCGGCACCTCGACTTACGACTGAAGGGTGTTGCCGCGTGGGAGACGACCCCGGTGAGCGCGCTTCGACCGAGGGAATGAAGGCCGGCGGCTACTACGACCTCCACTCCGAGTATCAGCGACGCGTCGTCGAGGGGGGCGAACACCTCATCCGATCCGCGACCGCGGCCCTCGACCTCCGCTCGATTGCAGGCGCGCTGACCGTCGTCGACTACGGCGCCGGAACCGGCGCGACCTCCGTTCAGGCGATGCTGACCGCCGTCGCCGAGGTCAGGCAGCGGGACCGCGACCACCCCGTCGTGGCTGTCCACAACGACGTCGTCACGAACGACTTCTCACAGCTGTTCCGCAACATCGCGGCGCCCGGCGGGTACCTCGCGCTGCCGGGCGGTCCCATCTACCCGAGCGCCGTCGCAGGATCCTTCTTCAACCAGGTCGTTCCCTCCGGGACGGTGCACCTCGCGATGTGCTCGAACGCCGCGCACTGGTTACGCGAGCAACCCGACGTGCGAGTCGAGGGCGGGATGTACTTCGACGCGCACGAGGCCGCCGGCGCTCGGCTCGCGGAGCAGGCGGCCGGCGACTGGCTCGAGTTCCTCGGGTCCCGGGCCGCCGAGCTCGCGGCCGGCGGGCGTCTGGTCGTCCAGGGCATCGCAACGTCGCGGTCGGACGACGGGACGGACCGAGTCTCGGCTTCGCGCCTGCTGCGGACGATGTGGCAGGTCGCCGACGAGCTCGCCGACGAAGGTCTCCTTGCGCGCGATGTGCTCGAGCGGTACGTGTTTCCTGTCTATTGCCGGAGCCTCGAGGAGTCGCTTGCGCCCGTGCGGAGCGGCGGCCCGCTGGCCGGCGCCTTCGAGGTGGTCTCGCATGCCGTCGACGAGGTTCCGAGCCCGTACTGGGAAGCGTTCCGGCGCGACGGTGATGCGGCGGCGTACGCCGAGAGCTACGTCCAGTTCGTGCGGGCGTTCGCCGAGTCCACGATGATGAAGCACCTCTTCAGGCCCGGTGCTGCAGGCGTCGACCCGCCCGCGCTCTGCGAGACGTTCTTCGAACGCCTCCGCGCGGCGACGGCAGCCGATCCCGAGGCCGGCCGCTACGAGGCGTGGGTCCTACGCCTCCTCTTCGCCCGTCGTTGAACGACGCAACTGCCTCGCTCCCGAGCTCGGCGTCGCCTCGGTGTCCTTATCACGAGACTTGCTCGCCAAGGCGGGCGTAGTGCCTTGCATCGAACTCCCGTCCGATCGGGTCGAGGCGGTCGGAATCTTTGGACACGCGTATGAGCGCGGCGCGGTAGTCGTGGTCTTTCACGGCGTCCGCCGCGGCGACGGCGTCGGCGACGTCTTCCCGAACGCTGGAGAAGACTGCCAGCAGCCGCCTATGGAGGTCCTGCACATCGGTGGGCGGCCTCATGCGCCGCAGGCTCCGCAGGAACCGGTCCATCGACTTGCGCACCCGGGCTAGTGCCTCAGCGGCTCCTTGCGCGGTAGGGCCGCTGCTGATGTGTGGCGGGGTCTTCCGGTCCGCCTCCATGATGACGGCGTTCGTCGGACGGTAGGCGTCGAGCAGTTGGTTCTGGTACGCGTCCTTCGAGAGCGGCTTCGGCGCCGACTCCCCGCGGCTCATCACGACGGCAAGCGTCCCGGCCACGGCGGCGAGGACCCCCACGGCTGCGGCGAGCAAGAGTGCACGCCGCCGTGAGATGCGCAGGCCGGCGGCGACGTGCGACGCCCCGTCGCCCTGCGGTTCGGGCTCGGCCGGTCCACGTCGATCATCGACCGTCCTCACCGGAGGAAAGTCGGCCGGTAGACCCGCGATTTCGAGTTGGAACAGTCGCTCCGGCCGGTCGAGATCCTTCAGCCGGTGATCACCGAGGTCGCGGACGCGCACATCCTCGGGCAGCTCGTCCTCGACCAGGTCACACGTCGTGCTCGACAACAGCACTTGCCCGCCGTGACCCGCTGAAGAGATCCTGGCGGCTCGGTGCACAGCCAGGCTGACCAGGCCGGCCTCCGAGAGCGACGGTTCGCCGGTGTGCACACCCATGCGGACGCGCACATCGAGCCCGTCCGGCCAGGCGTGCTCGGCGAGCGCGCGCTGGGCCGCGACCGCGGCAACGATCGCATCTCGGGCGCGCGGGAAGACGACGACGAACGCGTCGCCCTGGCTCTGCAACTCATGGCCGCCCGATTCGTCGAACGCGGCCCTCAGCAGGCGATGGTGATCGGCGAGCAGCTGCCCGTAGCGGCCACGTAGTTGCTGTAGCAGGCGAGTCGATCCCTCGATATCTGTGAAGAGGAAGGTGACCGTCCCACTCGGCAGCTCGGTCATCGTGCGGTGAGACAACGATAGTCCTGTGCACAGCGGTTATCCACGACGCTCCTGGCGGCTGACCGCCGCGAGGACGGCGGCATCACCCCTTCCCGACTCGGCTTTCGCCATCCATCGTTCGGTGCGTACTTACCGCAAAAGGAGAAGCCAAATGCTGTGGGACCTGGTCATCGACGTGCTCATGCCGACGGGGCTCCCGTCGCGGAAGGAGCGCGAGAAGAAGAATGAGAAGCACCCCGACACCATCCCCGTGGAAGTCCAGGTGCCCGGCGCCTTCAAGCGTGCCATGAACGAGAGCGGCGAGCTCGACGAGCAGGCGATCGCGGTCGGCGTGCTGCGGCAGGGAAAGCAGCGCTCGGTGCTCGCGCTCGTCTCCGGCCTCGCGCTTTTCGAGGTGCTGCGGCCGCGGCGGTCGAAGTCGCTCCCGCGGGAGTTCGCGATCGCGGTCACCCCGCACCGCGTCGTCGCCTTCGCGATGAGCCTCTGGGCGGAGGGAACCGATACGACGACGACGCTGGTCAGGATCAAGCGCGGGGAGCGCGGCTCGTGGCCCCGCGACCTCGTGCGGATCCTCGACCGGTCGAAGAACATCCTGCAGAACGGCGCGACGCTCGAGGTCGCCGGGGAGCGGATCCCGGTCGTGTGGGAGAGCTACTCCGGCACGGAGGAGCTCGTCGACGTACTCGTCGGCTAGCGCACCGTCGTCAGCGCGAACACGCTCTGGAGCGGCGCGGTGACGGTCCCAACCCCGAGCCCGTCGCTGCGGACGGACGGGGCAGCCGCGAGCCGGCCGCTCCCGTCGCCGTTCCAGAGCTCGAGCTGGAAGGCCGTGTTCGGCGGGAGCCCTTCGATGCGGTACGAGACCTGCGTCGCGGATGCCGCGTTCAGCGGGGCGCCGTCGGTATCGAGGCCGATCACGGTCAGCTGACCGTTCGGCCCTGCGTAGGCGCTGACGAGCTTTCCGGCCGGTGCGCCGTTCGCGCCGACCACCCTCCACCCCGCTCGCGTCGCCTGTGTGAAGAGGCGGGTGAGGTAGTAGATCGGCCGTTGTGGCCATCCCTGCTGCGGCGGCCCGATCAGCGAGTAGTCCTGCGTTCCGCTGTCGTACTTCCCGAAGTACCCGTCCCACTTGACGACGCCGTAGTAGCCGAGCCGGGCGGCGAGGACGTCGAACCAGGCGTGCTGGAACGCGTTGATAGTCGTCTGCTCCAGCGGCGTGCCGTCGGCGTAGAGGCCCGGCTGCGGGTAGCGGGTGCCGTTGACCGTGCGCAGGCCGCGGACGCCGAACTCGGTGACGTAGACCGGGCGCCGGCCGCCCGCCGGCAGCGCGTCGACGATCCGCCGAACCTCGGTCAGCCGGCGGACGAGCTTCGGCGCGTTCCAGTAGTCCCAGTAGACGTGGATCGAGTAGGCATCCACGAGCGACGCCATCCTCGTGGCCATGAAGCGGAACCAGTCGGCCTGCGTCTGGCCGAGCGGGCTCACGGTCCCGACGAGGTCACCGCCCATGATTCCGACCTTGCCTCGGATGCCGCGCGCCCGGAGCGCCTGGTCGAGCGCGCGGTAGATGTTCAGGTAGAGCCCCTGCGTCAGCAGGCCGGAGTTCGGCTCGTTCTGCGCCGTCACCCACTTCAGATTCGTGACGCCCCGGTTGTTGACGAGATCGGCGAGCACGTCGGCGAACCGGCCCATGCTCGTCACCGGCTGGTCCGCCCAACCACCGGTCCACGTGACGTTGATCGTCGCGCCCGCACGCTCGGCGAGCTGCGCCGTCCGGATGAAAGACGCCATCTGGTCCGGCTTCCGGAACTCGGACGGGTTGAAGAAGATGCGGACGAACTGCGGCTGGAGCGCGACCACCTTCTGCTCCAACTCCTTGACGTTCGTCTCGTTGACGCCCGCCTGGGCGCTGATGTCGGCGTACTCGTGCTGGTTGAACTGCATCCCGTAACCGGCGAAGGACGGGACCAGGGCCTGGGACGCGGCGATCTGGAAGTCGAACGCGTCGAGGCTCACCGGTGTCCGGTTGTCGGCGATGTTCGCCTCGCGCCGGGTGGCGTCGGCGACCGAGACCGTGAGCTGCTGCGCGCCCCCCGCCGGTACGGTCACGGTCACCGGGATCTTCGCCGTCTTCCCGGCCCGCACTCGTGCGGGACCGCGGGAGCCGAGGACCGCATCGCCGTCGGACACGGTCACGGCCGCGCGGGTGCCGATGTCGCCGGCCTGCTCGCCGACGAAGACGGCCAGCGTGAACGGCACGCCGGCGACGACATTCTCCGGCGCATTCACACGCGCGACGGTCAGATCGGGCCGGATCCGCACGGTCGTGGTGCGCCTCACCAGCGGCTGGCCCGGCCCCGGTCGGACGGTCACGTTCAGGCGCTCGCCGCCAGACAAGCCCTTCAGCCCGAGCCTCGCCCGGCCGCGAACCGCAGGCACGCCCTGGCGCTGCCAGCGACGGAGCGACTGCCCCTTCGCCGATGACGCCTGCACCAGGACGCTGACGAGGGCGCCGGGCAACGGGCACGCCGCCTGCAGCCGAATCACCGTGACGACGAGCTGCGCCACCTTCCGGTTCGACAGCGCCTCGAGCTCGAGCCCGTACGCTGGCTTCGCCGGCGTCGGCTTGCAGCGAGCCGCGGTCGCGGCATGGGCCGGAGACGACGCGACGCCCGACACGACGAGGGCGGCGGCCAGCGCGGCGAAGCCGCTTCCCCACAGCACACCCCTACGACCCACCGGCGTCATCATCGCGCGCCGGCGTGCCCGCGCCAACCCCGTCTGTCAGCGCGAGCGCGGCCGCGGAGGCGGTGGTGGCGGCGGGCGACGCGGCGGCGGCGCGCCCGAGAGCAGCGCCTCGACGTGCGGGAGGAGGCGCGAGAGCGCATCGGCCTCGGGCGCCGGCAGGTCGCCGAGCAGGCCGGCCAGGCGATCCCGTAGAAGCGCCTCGGCCGATCGGAAGACCCGAACGCCCTCGCCCGACAGGTCGAGCTCGTGCCGCCGTCGATCCGTTCCGGGACGGCGCTCGAGGAGCCGTCGCTCGTCGAGCCCCGCCAGGAGCTGCGAGACGGCGGGGCCCGAGACGCCGGCTCGCCGCGCGAGTTCCGAGCCAGAGACGTGCTCGCGGGAGATTGCACGCAGCGTGAGGTACTGAGGCACCGTCAGCGGTGGCTCGTGCGCTGCGAGGAGGCGCTCGATCCACCGTGTCGCCAGCGGCGCCACGGCGGCCAGCGCCTCCGCTGCATCGGTTTGAACGCGGCGCGGTTTAGGCAATATATAAGCTGACTTAACTTATAACCGTGCTTATCTTCCATGTCAGTCTTGCACTCGTTGCGGTCGGCGCGCTTTCGCTCCGATCGAGGAGCGCCGCCGTCGCGGCGGGCGTCCTCACCGCCGGCGCCGTCGACGCTGCCTTCGGCGCCGACCCGCTGCCGGCGTTGCAGGTGGTCGCGCCGCTTCTGGCGTTCCTTGCCGCCGCGCTGACGCTGGCCGCCCTTGTCGAGCGCGCCGGCCTGGCGGAGCGAGCCGCACACCTCATCGCCGTGTGGTCGCGAGGACGCCCGCTCGTGCTGTACGCCCTCGCCTGCGGTCTGTGCGCCCTGCTGACAGCGATCGTCTCGCTCGACGGCGCGGTCGTCCTGGTGCTGCCCGTCCTTCTCGTCCTGACGAGGGACTTCAACGCGCCGTTCCGCCCGCTCTTCCTCGGCGCCGTCGTCACCGCGAACGCAGTCTCGATCGCCGTCCCGCAAGGGAACCCGACCAACCTCGTCGTCATCGGCCGGCTCGGATTGTCCCCAGCCGGATTCCTCGTCCACATGGCGCTTCCCGGCCTTGCCGCCGCCTCCCTCTGCGCAGCGGCGATTGCGTACCGCGCGCGCGGCGAGCTCGCCGGAGTCCGCCCGGCGACGAAGCTCGACCGGCAGCCGCTCTCCCGGAAGGAGCTTCACGCCGCCGCGAAGCTCGTGGTCGCCGGGCTCGCTGCCTGGCTCGCGCCGTTCGCGGGCATTGCTCCGTGGTGGCCGTTCGCGGGCGTCGTCGCGGCCGCGCTGGTGGCGCTGCATGAGCGGCCGCGGCTCTTCGTCCCCTGGCGCATCGGCGCGCAGGTCACGGGCCTGCTCTTGCTCACCCGCGCTGTCGGCTTGCACTTGCCCGTCGACCCGGCGCGCGGGCTGCCCGGGCTCTTGCTGATCGCGAGCGTGGTCGGCGCTGCCTCCGCACTTGCCAACAACCTCCCGGTGAGCGCGGCCGCGACCGCGCTGCTCTCGGCCGGGCCGACTGCCTACGCAGCGTCCATCGGGCTCGCAGTCGGCGCGCTCGCCGCTCCGCAGGGCTCAGTGGCCACGCTGATCGCAATCGACCTGGCCGGCTCGCAGGCGCCGACAGTCTCCGTCCGGTCGCTCGCGCCGCTCGCCGCCGGCGGCGTCGTCGTGGCCACCCTGCTGCTGTGGTCGACGGTGTGAAAGGCCACGGATAAGGTCCGCCCGTGGACGCGAAGCTCGACGAGTTCGGCCAGCTCTTCGGCGAGTTCGTGCGCGCGGCGCTCGAGGCGGAGTCGAGCAAGGAACCGCCGTTCCGCGCCGTCCTGCGCGACCACCTCGGCGCCGAGCCGGCCGAGCTGCCCGTTCTGGCGGAGCAGATTCCGACCTGGGACCAGGCGAACCTGCAGCTCGGCCTCGAGGCGCTCTTCGCCGCTCCCGGTCGAAGCGTCACGCTCGTCGGCATCGGCGGCGGCCAGAAGCGGTTCATGGCCCTGAGCCTCAGCGACCTCGTCAACGAGCGGCACTTCAGGCCCGGGTCGGTCGAATACGAGAACGTCGCCGTCGGCCCTGGGAAGACGCATCCCTGCATCCTCTTCGGCCTGGCGCTGCTTCGCGACGAGCGCGGGCCCGCGGTCCTGCTGGTGCGACGCGGAGAGCATCACGGCCCCTCGCCCGGGCTGGAGGTCGAGGCGACGTCGACGGACGAGCGGCACGCCGCCGCGCTGCTCGAAGAGCTGAGGCGCCTGATGCGGGAACGCAACGTGTTCCGCGGGCAGATGATCTCGCTGGAATCGACCATGTGGGGCCAGGTCCGGGTCGCCTTCCACGAGCGGCCGTCGCTGGCACGCGACGACGTCGTCCTCCCCGCCGACCTCCTTGACGACATCGAGCGCCACACGATCGGAATCGGCCGTCGCGCCGAGGACCTGCGGGCGTCGGGTCGCCACCTCAAGCGCGGGCTGCTGCTCTACGGGCCGCCGGGCACGGGGAAGACGCACACCGTCAAGTGGCTCTCGGGCGAGCTCGGCGCATCGACGGTGGTCATGCTCGCCGGCGGCTCGCTCGGCATCGCGGGACCGGTCTGCCGGCTGGCGCGTGAGGTCGCGCCGAGCCTCGTCGTGCTGGAGGACGTCGACCTCGTCGCCGAGGAGCGGACGATGCCCACCGGTTCGGGCCCGCTCCTCTTCGAGCTCCTGAACGAGCTCGACGGCATGGCCGACGATGCCGACCTCGCCGTCGTCCTGACCACGAACCGAGCCGATCTCCTGGAGCCGGCGCTCGCCGCCCGTCCCGGACGCGTTGACCTTGCCGTCGAACTTCCGCTGCCCGACGCCGCGTGCCGGCTCCGGCTGTTTCATCTCTACGCGCGCGGCCTGCAGCTCGAGATCGACGACCTCGACGCGATCGTCGAGCGCACCGACGGGGTGACCGCGTCCTTCTTCCGCGAGCTGCTTCGGCAGGCCGCGCTCGAGGCCTCGGACGAGGGCACGTCGTCGATCGCCGATCGTCACCTTGCGGCCGCGCTCGACCGCCTGCTCACGAGGACGGGCACCCTGACCAAGGTGCTCCTCGGCGCTGCCCGGCCGAGCGAGACTCGCACCGGCATCCCCGGCCCGCACGGCTGGCTCGAGGCCCCGCAGATCCACATCGAGACCGACTGACACGCCGCGCGCCGGTACGTCTGTAAGGTCCGGCTTACAGATGTGGTATGGCTGTCCAACCGCAGAGGAGCTCGCCCGGCGGAAGCAGCTGCTGCGGCGATCCGCGTGGGGCCTCGTTGCCGCAGCGGTAATCGGGGCGCTCGCCTGGAAGGCCGTCACGTCGCCAGACGGCGTGGCGGATCCGACTGCGTCGGGGGCGCACCTCGGTCACCGCGCGGTCGTCGTCGACAGCGCGCTACTCGTCTTCCGCGAAGGGCTGGAGGCGGTGCTCGTGCTGGCCGCCTTCACGGCCAGCTTCGTCGGCGCGAACCGAGCCCTGCGACGCCCGGTGGCCGCCGGCGCCGGCGCGGCGCTCGCCGCCTCCGTGGCGACGTGGTTCGTGATGATCGCCGTGATCGGCCTCCTCGGCGGGCCCGGCCTCGACGTGCAGGCCGCAACCGGCCTGATAGCCGTGGCCGTGCTGCTGGTGGTCATGAACTGGTTCTTCCACAAGATCTACTGGACCGGCTGGATCTCGGCACACAACCGCCGGCGCCGGGAGCTGGTCGCCGGCGACTCGACGACTCGCCGCGTCCTGCTCGGACTGGCCCTGCTCGGCTTTACCGCCGTCTATCGCGAGGGATTCGAGGTCGTCCTCTTCCTCCAGAACTTGCGCCTGCAGTCCGGGTCGGCGACGGTGCTCGAGGGCGTCGCGCTCGGGCTCGCGTTCACCGTGGCCGTGGGCGTGGTCACCTTCGGGCTGCAGCACCGGCTCCCCTACCGGCGGATGCTCGTCGCGACCGGCGTCCTCCTCGGGTTCGTCCTGCTCGTGATGGTGGGCGAGAGCGTCCAGGAGCTCCAGCTGGCGGGGTGGCTGCCGACGCACCCGGTCGGCGTCGACTTCCCCGGCTGGCTCGGGCTCTGGTTCGCGCTCTTCCCGACGGTGGAGGGTCTCGTCGCGCAGGCCCTCGCAGCGGCGCTCGTCGTCGGCTCGTACCTCCTGGCGGACCGGATGCGCGATCGCCGGCCGCGTGCGGAGAGCGCCGAGCCGCAGCCGGCTCCGATCAGGACGCTCGCCGAAGAGCGGGCATAGCCGGGCCCGGCACTTCGGATCGCTTGCCAGCGCCTTCGTGCGAGCGCGAGGTGATGTGGCGCGCGATGTGACCGGCGTCCCGACCGACCCCGCCGACGTTCTCCGAGTTGAAGGCGTAGAGGAAGTCGAGGCCGACCACGTACAGACCGGGCTCCCCCGGGAACACGCCCCGCTCGGTCTCCGGGTCGCTCTTTCCGCGCAAGGGCGGAAGGTCGATCCAGCCGAGGTCCGGGCGGAAGCCGGTGCACCAGATCACGTTCGCGACGTTGAGAACCCGGCCGTCCTCCAGCTCCGGCAGGCCGTCGCGCACTCCCACTGTCCTCGGGACGCGCTCGACGCCCGCGGCGGCCAGATGCTTCGGCTTCACCCGAATCAGTGGGGCCCCGCTGGCCAGGACCTTCGGCCGCACGCGCCGCCCGATGGGCGTCCTCACGGTCACCACGTGTGACCAGAGGAACCAGAGCACCGGGAAGACGAGCCGCGCGCCTCGGCTTTCGATGCTAGCTGGGATGTGGCCCTTGTCCGGCCCCGAGAGCCAGACGTGGCGTTCGGCGGCGAGCTCGAGGGAGATGTCCGCGCCGGAGTTCCCCGCGCCGACCACGAGGACGTCGCCGTCCTCGAGCTGGGACGGGTCTCGGTACTCGCTCGCATGGAGCTGCAGAATCTGTGAGCTCAGGTCCTCGGCAAAACCCGGCGTGACCGGCTGCCGGTGGTAGCCGGAAGCGACAACGACGTTCTCGGCCTCGAAGTGGACCTCGCCGGCGCCGACGAGGTAGCGATCGCCTACCCGCGTGATCGTCTCCACGTGCGTGCCGGTGCGAACCGGGAGCTCGAACCGACGCGCGTACGCCTCCAGGTAGTCGGCCATCTCGTCCCTCGTCGGGAAGGACCAGGGCGCTGCGGGGAAGCCCCAGCCGGGCAAACCGTCGTAGCGGGCGGGCGTGAACAGCCGCAGCGATTGCCACCAGCGTTGCCGCCAGTTGTCGCCGATCCGCTCGCGCTCCTCGAGGATCACGAACGGCCGGTTGAACTGCGCCAGGTGGTATCCGACCGATAGCCCGGCCTGGCCGCCGCCGATGACCACCGTCTCGATCTGCTCCGTCTTCATCGCCGCCTCCTTGGACTCGAGCTGACCCAATCACGGTACGGCGGCATGGATCTGGCTGCATCGCCCGGACGCACCAACTTTCGGCCGGGGCGCAATGGTCATTTCTGACCATTGCGCGGCCGCTCAGGCGAGATCGTGCTGGAAGGCGTACGCCCCGGCGGCTGCGCGGGAGGAGACGTCGAGCTTGCGGAAGATGTTCTGGACGTGGCGCGCGACGGTGTGCTCGCTGATCACGAGCTCGGCGGCGATCTGGCGGTTGCTGCGGCCAGCAGCGAGCAGGCGCAGCACCTCCCGCTCGCGGGCCGTGAGACCGTGGGCAGCTGCCTCGCTTCCAAGTAGGGCATCGACGCGACCGACATCTGGCCCGGCGCCGAGCCGCTCGAAGGCGTCACGCGCGGACGCCGCCTCCAGAGCAGCCGCGTCGTCGTCGCCGAGGGCCCAACATGCAAGGGCGACGAGGACCCGGGTCCGGGCCACCTCGTAGGGCGCCTCCAGGTGCTGCCAGGTCTCGCCCGCCTGGCGAAGCGAGACGAGGGCCGTCGCCGGGTCACCCCTCGCGAGCGTCACCTCGCCATGGGCCTGTGCCACGGTGGCGCGGAGGACGTCGCTGCCATATTCGTCGGCGATCTGCTTCAGCTCCGCGCAGGCCCGCGCGGCGTCGTCCGCGCCGCCGACGGCGAGCATGATCTCGACGAACGCCGGCAGCAGAGCGGCGCGCCGCGACCGATCGGTCGTCTCCGCGAGCACGCGCCGGATCGTGGCCGCCGCCGCGTCGGCGCGGCCCTGGGTGAGCCGTAGCAGCGCGAGCCCGGGCTGCGGTTCCCACCCGTACCGGCTGGCCTCGCGGTATGCCTGCTCGGCCGGCCCGATCGCGCCGGATAGCCGATGCAGCTCGCCCTGGCGGTAGAAGGCCTGCGCTGCCGCCGCGTCGTTCTGACCCGGCGGCAGCCGGCGCGCCGCGTCAAGTGCCTCTTCGAGCGCGTCGTTCCAGGCTCCCTGCAGTTGGAGGATTTCGGCCCGGTGCACGCGGCAGCGACCCGTGAAGGCCACGAGGTCCGGCTGGCTCTCGCACCAGGCCGCCAGCGCTGTCGTCCACTCGCGCGCGCGGCCGAGCTCGTACGCCTGCTGGCACGCGAGGATGACCCCGCAGTAGACGAGCCCCGTGACGATCGGCGAGACCTCGCCTGCGGTCACGGCGACCATCGCCTCGTCGAGCAGCCGCAGCCCGTCCGCAATGCGGCCACCAGCGATCAGCATCTGTCCCTGCCCGTGAACCGCGAGCGCGAATAGATCGGAATCGCCGAAGCGCTCGGCGATTTCGGCGGCGCCCGCCGCCGTCGCCGCCGCGGCGTCGAAGTCGCCGGCGGCCTCGTGCTGAAAGATCAGCGGGACGAGGAGGTACCCCTGCTCGACGCACTCGCGCCCGTCCCGCTCGAGCAGGCGCTGTGCCCGACCGAGCCACCCGGACGCACGGGCAACCTCCCCACTGAACGCGAGGTTCATCCCGATCCAGAACGCGCAGCGGACTGCGGGCTGCACGTCGTCGTTCTCCAGGTATCGATGGTGCGCGCGCTCCAGGGCCTCGAGCAACTCGGCTTCGTGGCCGATCATGTACGCCGCGATGGCCAGCAGCACGAGGTCTTCCGCATCGAGGTCGCCGGCGGCGGAGAGGGAGGCGTGCGCGTCTTTCCAGGCGCGCTGTGCATACGCCTGGCGACCGCGCTCGATCAGCTCGGGCGTCTGGACGGCGTTGGGCTCTCCAGCGCCCCGGACGGGCATGGCTGCACTCTATCCCGCTCCCTCGCCGGATATCGATTTCCCTAGAAACGGTACGGCGATCGCAGTAGTCTCCAGCGGTCAAATTCGATCGTAAGGGGGTCCCTGTGCGAAAGCTGGTGTTCGGGTTCATGGTCGCCGTTGCCCTCCTCGCCTTCCCGGCGGTTGCCGGAGCGAAGGTGGGCGGTGGCGGCACGATCCTGCGGCACGGGCCAATCACGAAGCTCAGGCACAGCACGAGCACGAACTGGGCGGGCTATGCGGCTACCGGGGGAGGCTTCACGACGGTCACGTCCACGTGGACGCAGCCGTCGGCGACGTGCGGTTCCGCGACGACCTATTCGAGTTTCTGGGTGGGTCTCGACGGCGACGGCAGCAGCACCGTCGAGCAGACCGGCACGGAAGCGGACTGCAGCGGCGGCCATGCGAGCTACTCCGCCTGGTACGAGATGTATCCGAAGTACCCCGTGTACCTTCCGTCGTCCTTTGCCGTCCACCCCGGCAACTCGTTTACCGCGACGGTGACGGCATCGAGCCGGGGCCGCTACACGCTCACGCTGAAGAACAACTCGACAGGCCAGACGTTCACGACCTCGCAGAGGGGCCGCGGCGCCAACTACTCCGCCGAGGCGATCGCCGAGGCACCGTCGAGCCGGAGCGGCGTCCTTCCGCTGACGAACTTCGGCACCGCCAACTTCAGCAACACCCGGGTCAACGGCTTGCCGATCGGCAACTTCCGCTACGACCCGATCACCATGGCCTCTGGAAGCACGATCAAGGCCCAGCCGTCCGGGCTCAGCGGCGGCACGAACTTCAGCGTCACCTGGCGGCATTCGTAACCGCTTGTCGTGGAGGGGGCCGTCGCGGCCCCCTCCACGGGCACAGCGCAAGGCCGCGCCCTCCTCGGCATCTACAAGGAAGCGGATACCCACGAGTGCAAAGGAGGATGATGAGCGTGACGAAGAAACGTGCCGGACTTCTGGTTGCGGTCGCGGCGCTCGCGATCCCGGCGGCGTCGCTTGCGGCGGGCCAGCCGAGTCACCCCGGCAACGGCAAGCAGAAAGCGGCCACGCAAAAGTCCAACTCGTCGCAGAAGGGGAAGAGCGGCAGCCATCCGTCACAGGCAAAGTCACCCGGCTGGTACTGCCAGGGCGAGAGCAAGAAGCACACCCCGCACGGCGACAAGGGAACGCCCTTCAGCCAGTGCGTGACGGCGATGGCGAAGATCGAGAAAGGCACGGCCACGTCGCCGAAGGCCGCGTGTGCCGGAATGAGCAAGAAGCACGTCAAGGGTCAGAAGGGAACGCCGTTTAGCATCTGCGTCCAGGCGGGCAGGAAGCTGATGGCGTCGCAACAACGCTGACCGGGTCTCCTCGGGCTCTCGCCGACCTGTCCGGATCTGGCGAGAGCTCGTCGCCGCGCGAGTTCCATGATGCTTACGAAGCCACCGATGGTCGCCACCGAGCTCTGGATCGCCGGGATTGACGAGACCGCTGCGGTTGCGACGCTCCACGACCTCAATGCCGAGTTCATGCGGGCGTTCGCCGAGGGCGATGCGGCGTGGTACTGGGCACACCTGAGCGACGACTTCGTCTGCACGCTCTCGGACGGCCGGCGCGTGAACCGCCCCGATTTCCTCGACCTCCGCGCAGACGGACCCCGCGCCGATCGACTGACGTACGACGAGGTCGACGTGCGCTTGCTGGGCGACGCCGCGCTCGTCCAGGGCGTCATGCACTGCATGACCGAGGACGAGTGCGAATCGATTCGCTATACGCAGGTCTGGCGCCGCCGCTGGGGCGTCTGGTATGCCGCCGCCGCGCAGCTCACGCCTATCGAACTGGATTCCGAACTGACGAGGGCCAGCCGTGGAGGGCGGCTCGGGATCCGACGCCAGGCGTGACCTAGGTCGACCCGCCGAAGGGGGGCGCAGAGTGATGCCCACTCCGTGCATCCTCCCCTCTGACCCACCAAGGAGGTTTCTGTGTCGACGGTGCCCGCCTACCCTGTCCGTCTCGAGGGCGACCTCGACCCGGCGATGAGCCGGGGGCTGTGGCTCGTGAAGTGGCTGCTCGCGATCCCGCACTACATCGTCCTCTTCTTCCTCTTCATCGGGTTCCTCGTCGTCAGCGTGATCGCCTTCTTCGCGATCCTGTTCACGGCGCGCTATCCCCGCTCGCTCTTCGAGTTCAACGTCGGTGTTATGCGCTGGTCGTGGCGCGTCGGCTTCTACACGTTCCATGCGAACGGCACCGACCGCTACCCGCCGTTCTCGCTCGCACCCGAGGACTATCCGGCCTCGTTCGACGTCGATTACCCGGAGCAACTCTCGCGTGGCCTAGTCCTCGTCAAGTGGTGGCTGCTCGCCATCCCGCAGTACATCGTCATCGGGTTCTTCTTCGGGGCCGTCCCGTTCTGGACGACCTGGGGCAACCGCGGCGAGTCGGGGTATCGCGGCGGCCTGATCTTCATCATCGTGCTCTTCGCCGTCGTCGTCCTCCTGTTCACGGGTCGCTATCCACGCGGCATGTTCAACTTTGTGATCGGAATGAACCGATGGGCGTATCGGGTGTTCGCTTATGCGGCGCTGATGCGGGACGAGTATCCGCCGTTCCGGATGGACCTCGGCCCGGGAGAACCCGAAACGGAAACCCCCGAAACGGCCGAACCGACGAGTGCCTGACCGCAACCAGGCACGCGACGCGTTCTGGGAGTTCGAACGCGACGGCTGGCATCGCGCGGCGCCGCTGTACGAACGCAGCTGGAACGACACACGCCTGTTCGTCGAGCCGCTGCTGAACGCGGCCGCCGTCGGCGAGGGGACGCGGCTCCTGGACGTGGCATGCGGCCCCGGATACGTCTCGGAGGCTGCGGCGGCGCGCGGCGCGCGGCCGGTCGGGCTCGACGTGGCGCCCGGGATGCTCGAACGCGCTCGTGCCCGCAGCCCGGGCATGCAGTTCGTCGAGGGCGACGCCCACGCGCTGCCGTTCGCCGGCGCGTCGTTCGAAGCGGTGACGATGAACTTTGGCATCCTCCACCTGTCCCGACCCGACGCCGCCGTCGCCGAGGGCCGCCGTGTTCTCGCACCTGGAGGCAGCTACGCGTTCACGGCGTGGGTTGCGGAGGACAACGCGCAGGCCGAGATCGTCGAAGCGGCGCTGAGCGAGCACGCCTTGCCCGTCGACGTGCCCGAGGGTCCCGGCTTCTACCGTTTCGCCAATCCCGAAGTCTGCCGCGGCGCGCTCGAGGCGGCCGGGTTCGATCCGGGCTCGATCCGGAGCGAGACGATCAGGACGCACTGGCGCGTGCCGTCGGCGGAGTTTCTCTTCGAGGCGGAGCTCCACGCCGGCGTCCGCATGACCGCCGTTCTCGCGGCGCAGCCGCCCGAACGGCTAGCGGCGATCCGCGAGGCGATGGTAGAGGGCGTCCGCCGCTATGACGACGGTGACGCCTTCGCGCTCCCGATCGTCGCGCGGGTAGCGTCGGCGCGGGCGCCTGGCCCGTAAGCCGTATGGAGGCGCTCGAAATCGGCACGCTCGCGCGTCGTGATCACGATCCCTAACCGCCTGGCCGCCTCGCGCACCTTCCGCCGTTTGCGAGTGACGTGGCGCGGGTTCCTCACCGTGCACTCGATGTAGACGTCGAGCACAAAGCTGAACGTTGGGTCACTGACCCAGAAGCGCGAGGACGGCGAGCACACGGCGGTTGTTGTCCTCGCTGTCCGGCAGTCGCAGCTTCAGGAAGATCGACTGGACGTGACGCTCGACGGCGCGCGGGCTCAGGAACAGCTGGTTGGCAATGGCCCGGTTCGAGCGGCCCTCGGCGATGAGGGACAGGACGGCCCGCTCGCGCTCGGTCAGGTCGTCGAGCGCCGATCGTCGGTGACCGCCGACGAGGCCCTTGACGACCTCGGCGTCGAACGCGGTGCCGCCGTCGGCGACGCGCTCGACCGCATCCATGAACTCCGCAACGTCGCGGACGCGATCTTTGAGCAGGTAGCCGACGCCGGAGGCGTCGTCCCCGACGAGCTCGAGCATGTAGGTCGGCTCGAGATGCTGAGAAAGCACCAGGACGGCGACGTCCGGATGCGACCGCCGGATCTCGGCCGCCGCGCGTAGACCGTCGTCGACGTTGCCCGGCGGCATCCGGACGTCGACCACCGCGAGGTCGGGGCTGTAGGAACGGACCTTCAGCAGCAGGTCGTCGGCGTCCCCCGAGCGCCCGACGACCTGGTGGCCGGCCTCCTGGAGCAGCGAGGCGATCCCCTCGCGAAGGAGCGCGTCGTCGTCGGCGACGACGACCCGCAGGCTGCGCCCGGACGCGGGACTTCTTCCGTCGGCGGGTGTAACGTCGTCCTGTGCCATGACCGAGTTCGGGGGGAACCGGCGAGTCGCCGATGCGCACGACCTCCAGCGCGCTGAGCATGCGGTCGCACGGATTCTCGCGGAAACCGAGCAGCCTGTCGAGGCGTACGAGGCGGTCCTCGAGGTAATCGGCCGCTCGCTCGGATGGGAGCTCGGCTCGGTGTGGGAGCTCGATCCTCGGGACGGTGTCCTCCGCTGTATCCGCACCTGGCATGCGGGTGACGACCCTGGTGAGTTCGGGGCGCTCAGTGAGGCGCTCACGCTCGGGCCGGGGGAAGGGCTGCCCGGCCGCGTTCTCGCGCTCGGCGAGCCGGCATGGCTCACTGACGCTCCCAGAGACGGGAACTTCCCCCGGGCCGCTGCGGCGCGCCGCAGCGGGCTGCAGGCAGCCTTTGCCTTTCCTCTCCGCAGCCCGCGCGGCGACGTCGGCGTGATGGAGTTCTTCTCGAGGGAGGAGCGGCCGCTCGACCAGGGGCTCCTGGACACGATGACCGTGCTCGGAAGCCAGCTCGGCCAGTTCGTCGCCAGACGCCACGCCGAGCAGGACGTCCGCGCGAGCGAGTCGCGGCTTCGCGCGATGCTGGAGGCCGCGCTCGACGCCGTCGTCACGATCGACCAGGACGGCTTCGTCCGCGGATGGAACCACGCGGCCGAGGCGATCTTCGGGTACACGCTGGAGGAGGCGGTAGGCCGCGAGATGGCCGAGCTGATCGTGCCGCCCGCGCTGCGCGACTCCCACCGGCGCGGCCTGGCGCGCTACCTCTCGACCGAGCAGCCGATCGTTCTCGACCGCCGCGTCGAGCTGACCGGCATGCGGCGCGACGGGACCGAGTTTCCCGTCGAGCTCGCGATCACGCGCATCGCGCTGCCGGGCGCGCCGACGTTCACGGGGTACCTGCGGGACATCACCGAGCGGATCGAGGCGGAACGCGCGCTTCGTGCGTCACGAGCCAGGCTCGTCGAGGTCGCCGACGCCGAGCGCCGGCGAATCCAGCGAAACCTGCACGACGGCGCCCAGCAGCGGTTGACCTCGGTGCTGCTCAGCCTGGGCCGGCTTCGCGAGGCGGACGGCAACCACGACCCGCGCCTCGACCTGGCGATCGACGAGCTGGCCGCGGGGCTCCAGGACATTCGCCAGCTCGCGAGCGGCCTGCACCCGGCCGTCCTCTCGGAGCGCGGGCTCGCTGCGGCGCTCGACGCCCTGGCGCTTCGCGCCCCCGTGCCGGTCGACCTGGAGGCCGTGCCCGACCGGCGGCTGTCGGAGCCGATCGAGGCGGCCGCGTACTTCGTCGTCGCCGAGGCGCTCGCCAACGTCCACAAGCACGCGGGCGCACGCCGGGTGGTCGTTCGCGCAGCGGTCGAGGACGGGACGCTGGAGGTCGCCGTGGTCGACGACGGCGCCGGCGGGGCCGACGAGGAGGGCAGCGGGCTGCGCGGGCTCGCCGACCGGGTCGAGGCGCTTGGCGGCCAGTTGACCCTCGACAGCCCGCCGAACGGCGGGACGCGGCTCGACGCCTCGATCCCAGTGGATCCGTAGAGAGGGCGGGTCTCCGCCGCGACCTGGCGGAAAACCGTCATCGATCGGAGACCCGGGGCGGCGACGATAGGAGCATGCTCGAGCTCCGCCTGCGGTCCGGGACGATCGTCTCGTTCGACGGGCGCGTCCTGGAGGTCTTCGACGGCGCCGGCGGCAGCCGCCGGTACCACGTGACGGGCCTCTCTGCGCCGCGGCTGGTCGAGGCCGCGGACGGGACGACACACATCGAGCTCGAGGAGCCGCCGCTTTGCCTGCCGCTCGCGCGGAGCGAGAATCCTGCGTGCGCTCGACTGATTGCTGCTATCGAACAGGCGCGCGCAGCGGACGACCCGCTCGGCTCCTGGTGACCGTTAGCGGTTAGCCGCCGCCGATGTCGGCGGGATGCCGTCTCGAACCAGCCGGGCCTCCTCCTCCCCGACAGGAATGCCGCTGGAGATCCTTTGGCCGCAGATCCCTCGAGCCAAGGAGACCCAGGATGTTCGCATCACGCAAAGCAACCAAGCGCCTCGCGGCACTGCCCGTGGCCGGCGGGTTGATCCTCGTCGCTCTCGCGTTGACGGCGTCCTCGGCGACCGCCGGCTTCCCGGGCGTGAACGGGAAGATCGCCTTCAGCCGCTGCGAGGACGGCTACAACTGCGCCGTCGGCACGATCTGGACGATGAACCCCGACGGCAGTGGCCAGGCGAGGCTGTTCAGCGATCCCGGTTACTGGGACGACGCCCCGAGCTACTCCGCCAACGGGCACATGCTCGTCTTCCAGCGTTGCCTGGAAGGACAGCCGTACGGCTGCGGCATCGCCACCGTGGATGCGCGCGGCCACGGGCTGAAGCAGCTGACCCCCATGGCGGATCCCACCGGGGACAATCGTCCCGGTTTCTCCCCCGACGGCAGCCGGATCGTGTTCGAGCGCTTCGCGCGCGGACCGGACCGGTTTCAAATCTGGATCATGGGCGCTGATGGATCGAACGCTCGCGCCCTGACGAGCGGGCCAGACGGCAACGCCTACCCGGAGTTCTCGCCGGACGGGAAGCACATCGTCTACAACCGCTACTCCGGCGACTCGTCTCGGATCTGGCTGATGAACGCGGACGGGTCGAATCAGCACCCCATTACGGGCCCGAACAACCGTTACGACAATCGCCCGAGTTTCTCCCCCGACGGAACCAGGGTCGCGTTCGGCACCGCTACCAAGAGCGGCGAGTGCAGGATCCGGATTGTCAACGTCGACGGCACCGGCGACCACCAGGTGACGAACTCGCAGGCCAACGACTTCAGCCCGGCCTTCTCGCCTGATGGAACGCAGATCGTCTTCGACCGTGACACGCCTGGTGACACGACGGCTGTCTACAGGCAAGCATTGTCTGGCGGACAGGCGATCAAGCTCGCGAACGGCGACGACTATGGCGCGAGCTGGGGCCGCGTCCCGATACCGTCGATTGACTCGCCCCCGAAGGTTGTGGGCGTGGCGCGGGCCGGTCACGCGTTGACCGCGACCGCTGGCCCCGGCAGCTGGGGCGGAAGCGCAAGCTTCCAGTGGCTGCGCTGCACCACGAGCTGCGCTCCCATCGCCGGCGCCACCGCCGCCACCTACAAGCCGACAAACGCCGACGTCGGCAAGAAGCTCGAGGTGCGGCAGACGCAGACGAGCGCGGGCGGCTCCGTCAGCGCGATCTCGGCGGTCACCGCAGCAGTTGCCGCCGAGCCTGGCGCGAGCCTCGTGAAGCTCGTTCGCGCAGGGAAGAGCCGCCTGGTTGCGAGCCTCACCTGCCCGGCGACGCAGAGCGTCGTCTGCAACGGCCGGCTCACGCTGACGGCGCGCGTGCACGGCCGGAGCGTCAAGATCGCCGCCGGCAGCTTCCAGCTCGCCTCCGGCACGAGCGGCAAGCTCATGTTTCGCGCGACGAAGGCGCTCCACAAGGCCCGCCAGCTCACGGCCCGCCTCGTCACCCGCGACGACGCTGGCAACAGCACCAAGACGAAGCGCACGCTCGAGCTCAAGCGCGGCTGACCCCCACGGTCCCCCCAAGTGGCGAGCCCCGAACCGGGGCTCGCCGCCGTTCACGGGCGGTTAGCCGCCACGGACGCCGGCGGGATACCGGAGCGGATCGGCCGGGCTCCCCCCTGGCGGCACCGGGCGCGCACGCCGATGCTTCGGCCAGACGTTCGAACCAAGGAGAAACCATGCCGCACCACACGACTTTTGAAATCGCGAGACGCCTGGCCGGGGCCGGCGCAGCGGCGGCGCTCACCGCGGTTGCGCTCGCGCTGACCGCGTCCTCCGCAACCGCCGGCTTCCCCGGCGTGAACGGGAAGATCGCTTTCGGCCGCTGCGAGGACGCTCCGACGTGCGACGTCCAGAAGCTCTGGACGATGAATGCCGACGGAAGCGGCGCCGCTCGGCTCGTCAGCGATGCGGGCTACTGGGACCTCCAGCCGAGCTACTCGGCCGACGGCCGCCGAATCGTCTTCGTGCGCTGCCATATGGCGAACGTCGGCAAGGTGTGCGGCATCGCAACCGTTGACACACACGGCAACGGCCTACGGCAGGTGACACCGGGTTCGGCTCCGTCCGGCGACCTCTACCCCTCCTACTCTCCCGACGGGAGCCGGATCGTCTTCGAGCACGACACGAAGACGCGCGCCGAGATCGCCGTCGTGTCCGCCGATGGATCGAATTTCCATGCGCTCACCGCCGGCGATCCGGGCAGCGACTTCGAGCCTGAGTTCTCGCCGGACGGAACGAAGATCGTCTTCGACCGCTACGTCTCCGGCTCCGGCTACGACATCCGCATCATGAACGCCGACGGGTCGAACCAGCACGCCCTCACCAACGATCCGGTGCGACGGGACTACTCGCCGACGTACTCGCCGGACGGCCGCCAGATCGTGTTTTCCAGCCGCGCCTCTGCCGGCGTTCAGATTCAGACGATCTGGATGATGAACGCCGACGGGAGCGGTGCGCATCAGGTGACCGCCACCCCGTACCAGGACCGCGACCCGACGTTCTCGCCCGACGGTAAGCGGATCGTCTTCCAGCGAGGCCCGGTCGACGGCCCCTGGCACATTTACAGCCAGCCTCTGACCGGCGGAAGCCCGACCCAGATCAGCGGCGGCTCCTCGGACTGGGAGCCCACCTGGAGCCGGATCCCGACGCCGTCGATCGACTCGCCGCCGAAGGTGGCGGGCGTCGCCCGGGCCGGGCACGCGCTGACCGCGACCGCGGGCACCGGTAGCTGGGGCGGAAGCGCGAGCCTGCAGTGGCTGCGCTGCGCGGCAAGCTGCGCTCCCATCGCCGGCGCCACCGCCGCCACCTACAAGCCCACGAACGCCGACATCGGCGCCACGCTGAAGGTGCGGCAGACGCAGACCAGCGCCGGCGGCTCCGTGAGCGCCGTCTCCACCGCCACCGCAGCGGTGACCGCCGAGCCCGGCGCGAGCCTCGTCAA